>Ga0160427_10002133_pt1 | contig 12034 bp, 9 predicted proteins | sample SolpanmetagenomL_FD_108194 | JGI IMG/M metagenome (GOLD analysis project Ga0160427, IMG submission 108194) | Solar panel surface microbial communities from Lawrence Berkeley National Laboratory, California, USA - L | ecosystem: Engineered > Built environment > Solar panel > Unclassified ...
CGGTTTGAAACGAGCACAACAAGTGGAGGCGTCTGTTCAAGCATATAGGGATGCTGTGTTGAGGGAAACAAAGAATATTATCCGACGAAACATGCCAAGTGACGACGATACCGAAAGCACAATGAGTGGTCGAAGTAGCGCGACTGGAGCAGCTAGAACCACCGCTGAAAAAAGCTCTAGTTTAGCTAGAAGTCTTCGAAATCTTGGTCCTCGAGAATCAGAGGATATGCTAGTCAGGGTATATACGAATGTTAGTGAGATATTGCGAAGACTGGGTGCACAACAAAAGCTACTGTTAGATATCACGAGTGGAATGAATAGTGTCTTATCACCAAGAAACTCGATATCAGCTAGTAATGGCATACTTCCGCCTCCAGTGCCCAGATCTTTTGCCGACACGTTCTCCGTATTCTACTCTATGGACATCTCTGAACTAATTTCTGTATCGGTGGATACAGCTCAGCAACAAGTTATAAAAGTACTCAAAGTTCGATCAGAACAGATCTCTCGTCTACCATTAGGTGATTTTCTGCGATTTTTCATGCTCAATCGTGTCTTCTCATCTGAGTGTGAAGCTCTGTCTGGCAAGATTTCTACTGGTCTGCAGACCGTTATAGGTAATCAAATCAAGGATTTCATTCAAGCTTTTCATCAAGATAATATGAGGGAATTGGCCGGTGTCATAGAAAAGGACAAGTGGGAAGCCAAAGATTTTGATAACATTGAAAAAGAGAGACTAGATCGTATCCTCGAGGCTGCGACTAAAGATGCAGATAGCTGGAGCCAGTGGATGAAAGTATATGATGATCCACCACTTCCGCCTATAAAGGAAGAAAAGCCAGCAGAAGAGGGAGTCTCGACAGCGAAACTTAGGACAGCTAGCATTGACAACCAGAAATATATTCTGCCGGAAAGCGGAATCGCTATTTTACGGTGTCTTGAATCCTACGAGTGCTTATTCGCCATCATACCTGCCTCGACAGCGGATGTAGCGACTAACATTATTGATTTCCTGAAAGTAAGCTTTTCCTCTGTCACCTTTTAAGCCTTTCTGGAAACAAATGCTAACAAGGTTGATCAGCTCTTCAATTCACGTGTTTACCAAGTCATTCTCGGCGCTGGTGCCACAAAGTCTGCCGGTCTAAAACACATTACAACCAAACATCTCGCTCTAGCCTCACAGGCTCTATCTATCGTTATCGCTGTCATCCCGTACGCTCGCGAATGTGTTCGTCGCCATATTGGCCCTGCAGCCTCGGGTGGCACTCTCCTTCCTGAATTTGACCGTGTAAAGAGAATCATTCAAGAACACCAAGCTGAGATTCATAGCAAATTGATCAGCATTATGTCAGATCGATTGTTAGCTCACGTAAGAAATGTACGGACGAATATCAACTGGGACGAGGATAGGAAGGAGGAGAAGGAAAAGCCAAACGCATATATGGAAACACTCGTCAAGGAAACCTCAACTTTGCATAAGGTGCTTAGCAAGCATTTACCGGAGGAAATCTTGTTGAGTATCATGCAGCCGGTGTTTGTGGTATATCGCAAGCGATTAATTGAAGCATACGAAGCGGTGACAATCAGGACCGATATTGGAAGAGTCAGGTACGATACATTACTTTTGCCCTGCCCTTTTATTCTGAACATATCGCTTTTGATCCCTCTCAAAGAAAAGTATTTGCCTCTATACTGATGTTCTTGTCTACGTCTCAAATAGATTAATTCGCGATGCGCAATATTTTCGCGACCGCATGTCGAAATTAGATGGAAGCAACGATGCAGGAGACGACGTCCTTGCTGTTGCTAAAGCAAAGAAGATCGGCAGCCCGTCTACTGCAATTACACCTTCAAACACAAACGCAAGCACAGCAGTAGCCCATACATTCGCTACCACAAATACAAACAGTAGTAATGAAATCTCATCGATATCCTCAGTGTCAACGATCGTACCCACGACTACAACTTCAGACTCAACCACAACGGTCACCAATGGTGAGCAATATGTAAATGCCAAGGAGGAATCTGGTAAAGATGAACCCCCGCCCCCAACGCCGCCGGCAAAGGATGATAGAACCACAGTTTCAGTAGATGTCAATGAGGGAAAATCAGGATTATCGACAATACCAGCGATAGATAATCAAGATGCACCAGGACAAGTTACTGAATAATGGTCGCAAATGCCAATCAGTCAAGTGCCAAGATGTGTGGATACTGTATAGAGGTAATTTAGCTCAATTGTTTCGTGCATGTTTGAGTCCCGTGATTACAACGGGCTTCCCTGCGCTCGATCCTCCTCCTCTTCAGCAAAGCTTTACAGGATTAAAACAAGAGCATACAATACTCTTCAACTTTCGTCTCATGAACACTTCCATTTAAAACAGGAAAAAAAGGCTTTTGTGGATCATAATATCCGGTTACCACCTTGTTTTACGTCTGCTGCCTAATCCCTTGATAGCCTCTTGTATAGATTTCTCTTGTTTTAGTTTTTCAGGGCATTTTCAGGTGTTATACAGCAATGTTTATGATGAATAATAGCACTACTCTCGTTTGGTCTCTTCACAAAAAGCATACTAATCTTATATGTTTATTCCTCGCCATCGTTCTTTCGCAGAGCTCTTCGTTTATTGTGTGTATGTTTGGTTTGACTGATATGAACGTTTGATTCAATTGTGGGATGTCCAGCAGCTCTTTAACATACAAGTCGCTTTAATCAATGTACATGGGTAAGTTTACCAAGTATTTAGTAGTACCTACTTGAGTACTTGCATGCTTCAAACTTAGTACGCCTCGATCGAGTGCTAAATTGATCTTTGTGTAATATCATACTGATCAAATATTGAGGATTGATTTTTTATTCGAGCCCTTATCACCATATTCAGTTGTGTTCTCCGCGTACAACTTTACTTGACCGCGCCCCATATGTATCCTATCCTCTACGAACGATAATATATTCGAGCCAGTTGCAGTTCGGCTCTGCCGCGTCTTTGGAATATAACAAGTGAATTTATGGCACATTAGAATAATGCCCCTTGAATTGATGGAAATATGTAGAATTCAACATTCAGTTTCATGCATATCGTCATGCACTAAAACTCACTCGCGGGTCGCTAAGACAAAAGTCCACGATGTGTTGATACAGCAACAACCACAGACAGATATTATTATTGTGTATGGAAGACAATTCTTATTCTTTCTTGACTCAGCAACTCTCTTGTACTACATGTATACAATTTACAGCTTGGCATCGATACATCATAGACGCTACAGCTAAAGATCCCAAGGGGACTACTTTTTTAACAGACCAGTGCTACAAATGGTATACATTCGACAATATAGCTCTAGGCAACAAGGCTTGGTACTCAGTCTGATTCAATTAGTGTACACTAAACCGCCGATCGCGCTCGATGAAAGTGGTATATCGATAGCACGAGCTCAGCGACTGCATTGCGCATAACATCATAGTTTCAAAAGAAACCCCGAGTATTACCAATCAAGCTTGACGTCTTATACAGTTTCGAGAAGCATGGACTATTTCTTCTTGGTGTCTAAAATGAGTCAGAACATGGAGACAGTCGATGCCATTGCATAAAAAAATTGATCCCACTCTATTTAAATGATAGCGGTTGATTGTGAATTCAGATTGATCAATTCATGATATAAGTCGCAGACAAGGTCAAGGTCTCGACAAGTAACAGTACATCAAGGTCCACAAGGAGTTTACTCTGCAAGTCTAACCCAAAAATATTGAACCCATCCCGTCAAATGTCAACCACGACCGAATTAGAACTGCAACAACCTAAACCACAGTTCAACTATAATCGTCAGCGCAATGGCAACAATGCCACTCCAGACCCGATACTACCCAACATCAATACACAGAACACTTCATCTTTGCCGCCCGCTGACAGGGGAAAAGCGGCATGGCTCTTTCTCGCTGGCTCCTTTATGATTGAGGCTCTAACCTGGGGTTTTCCATTCTCCTTTGGCGTCTTCCAAGAATACTACACCAACCATGAACCATTCTCCTCTAAACCTCATGGTATCGCTGCAATCGGTACCACCTCGTCAGGCCTCATGTATTTGTCTGCGCCACTCGTTTTTAGAACATTAAGTCGATATCCCAAGCTGCGACGCCCAGCATCAGTGCTCGGGTTAATTATCGTTATCATCTCAATGATTGGCGCTAGTTTCGCACGCACAGTTCCGCAACTACTCGTCACGCAGGGTGTCTTGTATGCGGTTGGTGGGGGGTTGTTGTATTCTCCTTGTATATTATATTTGGATGAATGGTTTGTTCAGAGGAAGAGTACGGCGTATGGGGTCATGTGGGCGGGCACGGGATTAGCAGGACTCGTGCTTCCGCTTGTTTTCAATGCTGGATTACAGAAGTATGGACATGCAACCGTATTGAGAGCTTGGGCGGTGGCGTTGATGATATTGGCGGGTCCGTTGTTGTATTTTGTACGACCGCGTTTGCCAGTTTCGCAGAATCCAGGATCGAAGAGGTTGGATCTCAAATTTTTGAGGACCAACATTTTTTGGTATTTACAGATTGGAAATATTGTACAGGGACTTGGGTTCTTCATTCCGTCGATTTACTTGCCCTCATATGCTGCTACGATTGGACTCTCTAGTTTTGTTGGCTCGCTTTCCGTATCCCTTATGAATGCAAGCGCAATATTGGGACAGATTATGCTGGGACATCTTGGTGACCGACTACATGTCACAAGTGTAGTTGGTATATCTGCTGTTGGTTCTTCTATTTCAGTCTTTCTACTATGGGGCTTTAGCAGTTCTGCTCCACTTCTTTTCATCTTTGCTTTGATGTATGGTTATTTTGCTGGTGGGTTTACGTCTACATATAGTGGATCTATGGAGGAAGTTTCGAAGCAGACGCCAACTGATAAATTCGTCATCTTTGGAATTCTTGCAGGTGAGTTTTATATATACAAGCTGCGAATCTATGGTGAGATCATACAGTGAACCTGTACTAACAAGATTTTAATGCTTTTGCAGGTGGCCGCGGCATCGGGAATGTTGTAGCTGGGCCATTAAGTGAGAAATTGCTACAACTATATGATGGCCATGGACGCATAGCTTATAACACGCCATATAGGAGTTTGGTCATCTTTACTGGTGTGACAGCTGTATTGAGCAGTGTTGGCTGGATAGGATGGCGCGCACAGACGTTCTTAAGCAAGAGATAAAGTTTTTTTCTAGTTTTTTTTTAAGAGATCCTCTCGTTTGAGTTGAGAATTAGAGATAGATACATTTCCGAGAGAGAGTCACTTGATGCAGATGGCACCATTGTAGTGTACATTCTCTGTCTGGTTGTGTTGCTGTTCTTGTTAATTATGTTGATTTATTTGAATAAACTTCTAGATTGTAACAAAGCTACGTTTGTGGGTTACAACATTGATATAACGACTTCAGGTTTGAATATTTCGAGTATATATTCAACAGATTTAGCAAGACAGCGTATCTAATCATGTTTACAGAAAATCCTGTGAGACATGTGGTTCGAGAGATCCCGATGTTGCGGACGAGTTTGTAAGAGAAGGAGGAACGAAAGCCGGTATCAGAAGGAATTTTCTTCCCATTCTCTCTTCACCAACTGATCATGGGTTCAAATTTCTCGGTCCGATATGCCATGCAAACATAGGAGCCTTTCCAACTCCCCATTAAGATTTCACTCCTGCCGTAGCGCTATTGTTGAGGTGTTTTCTTCTTTCTTTTCCGATTGGGCCAGGTCTGAGTAGTGGGTGGGGAACAGCAAGCTAGTAAGTAAGTACTTAGTAGTAGTATGATGTCTGTCTGTCTGTGCTTCCTTGCTTTGGATGGAATGGGCAACCCCTCATCCACTCATCCACTCTCTCTACCCCGGCTGGCTGGCTGGCTTCCTTCTTTCAACGCTCTCCATTGACTGAGTGCCTGCTCGGAATCATTTTATTTGTATGTTACTGCTAGAATTATTGAACATGATAATCGGAAGCATGCAGTTGAACGCTGGAAAGTGAAAATCAGATTGTGATTACAACTGGACATTCAGAAACGCATGCAATTGCTCTTTCTCCAATTGGGCCGAGCATGTATATACAATTAGTATGGTGATTAGAATGATAAAAACATGATATGCATTCATTATTATTATTCAACCAGGATTTCTTGCATCACAGACTACGGGAAATAAAAATACAGTGGTGGTCGCATAAAAATACCAACCATTTTCCAACATCAAGAATCTCCTCTTTCCTCACTTCTTCTTCCTCTTCTTCCTCCTTCACCTCTCCACAATTACACATTTCCCTCCTACATACATAATATGTAAGTACAACAAGTCTTGATTTCGTGTTTTAGACTCTATTATTGTCAACTCGCTCTGATTCTAATTGTTGCAGAAACTCGTACAACATGGCTTCTATCCGTGTCGCTTCATCCGCTCTCCGAACTGCCTCGGGTCGAGCATCAATCAATGCTCGTGCCGCTGCTTTCAATGGTCTAAGATGCTACGCAACAGCCTCCGAGAAGGTAACAATTGCGGACATGATGATTCAACAGCTTGGCTAATACTCTCTACAGTCACTCAAAGACACATTTGCCGAGAAGATTCCTGGAGAAGTTGAGAAGATCAAGAAGCTAAAGAAGTAAGAAGCCTTTAACCATACTTTGGAGCAATGGTTGACTGACGCTTCCACAGGGACTATGGCAGCAAAGTCTTGGGAGAAGTGACACTCGACCAAGTCTATGGTGGTGCTCGAGGCATCAAGAGTTTGGTTTGGGAAGTATGTAATCTTCAAAGATCATCTACATCCAGATCAATGTCTAATTCGACCATTAGGGATCCGTCCTTGACTCCGAGGAGGGTATTCGATTCAGAGGAAAGACTGTAAGTAACTTTGAATAATTTTTTTCTCGTCCAACCAATCTGACAGTATTGCTAGATTCCCGAGTGCCAAAAGATTCTACCACGAGCACCAGGTGGTGAAGAACCACTCCCAGAGGGTATGTTTGACCATCCAACGACTGTAGGTGCTTGCTGACACAGACAGGTCTCTTCTGGCTCCTTCTTACTGGCGAAGTTCCAACCGAAGGCCAAGTTCGTGCTCTATCAGCAGAATGGGCAGCACGATCAGATCTACCAAAATTCGTTGAGGAGTTGATTGACCGATGCCCAAGTGAACTTCACCCAATGGCACAATTCTCTATTGCCATCAACGCTCTCGAGCACGAGTCTTCATTCGCCAAGGCTTATGCTAAGGGTATTCACAAGAAGGATTACTGGAGCTACTTTTTCGAGGACTCTATGGATGTCATTGCTAAACTCCCAACTATCGCTTCACGAATCTACCAGAACGTCTTCAAGGGCGGCAAGTACGTTGCAGTCCAGAAAGACAAGGATTACGGTTTCAACCTTGCCAACCAATTGGGATACGGTGACAACAAGGACTTTGTCGACTTGATGCGATTGTACCTTGTTATCCACTCTGACCACGTAAGTTTGGCTGAAAAGACTTCCTTGTCACATACTAACTCTGTCACAGGAAGGTGGTAACGTCAGTGCCCACACAACCCATTTGGTCGGAAGTGCTTTGAGCTCACCTATGTTGTCTCTTGCTGCCGGCATGAACGGTCTTGCTGGTCCTCTCCACGGATTGTACGTAATTTAAGATTCTACTACGTGATCAATACTAATTATATGACAGGGCCAACCAAGAAGTTTTGAACTGGCTCTTCAAGATGAAGGAGAAGGTTGGTGATAACATCAGCGACGAAAACATCAAGGATTACCTATGGTCTACCCTAAAGGCTGGTCAAGTTGTTCCAGGTTACGGACATGCCGTTCTCCGAAAGACTGATCCACGATACATGTCTCAAAGAGAGTTCGCCCTCAAGAAGCTCCCAGAGGACCCACTCTTCAAGCTAGTCAGCCAGGTCTACAAGATTGCTCCAGGTGTCCTCACAGAGCATGGAAAGACAAAGAATCCATACCCAAATGTTGACGCCCACTCCGGTGTTCTGCTACAATACTACGGATTGAAGGAGTCCAACTTTTACACTGTCCTCTTTGGTGTCTCACGAGCTCTTGGTGTTCTACCACAACTCATCATTGATCGTGCTGTCGGTGCACCAATTGAACGGTATGTGATTCCTTTTCTTAGTTGATTACAAGACAACACAAACTGACATTTAATAGACCAAAGTCTTTCAGCACTGAGAAGTACGCTTCCCTTGTCGGCGCCACCCTATAAGCAGATTTACAAACACTTTCATAAACACTTAGAGAGCATTCTTGCTTTCGTTTTTATTGTAACTCCAAACTTTCTTGTAATTTATTTTTGGTCGTTTGCTTAAAACTTTTTTTTTTTGAATGGAGTCTTCATGTATGATGTCATATTTTGCTATCCTTCTTGTGTATGATGTGTTGTAAATCAGCGTGAACTCTTATTACTTCAAAGGTAAAAATTATCTAATTGGATCTACCAATGTATGGATGTAAATTCATCATACACCAGAAAACTTAGTTGCCTTGCTTTGAGCTTTGCATGAGCAGAAACAAAAAGAGCCGATTGTGCACAATTCTAATCTACGTGTGTAAACATTTTCAACATTGGATGCCGAACTGGATAAATTGACGTTCCTGCCTTCCTTTATTTACCAACTCCAATTAATCCTATCTCAACTCCTGTAGTCTAGCCTATTCCAGTCTAGTCTAGTCTATCTCTTACTTTCCAAAAAAATCTTCAACTATAAATTGCACAACAAAGCGACTCAAACTCTTTCTTCCCTTACTCATACCATGGACTCTGATTTTAACTAGTATTTATTGTGGAAAGAAATCGCAAGTTAAATTTTTTACGCAAAAAAAAGAACACTTATTTTCGACGGTTTCCTTCTCTACTCAGAATGGTCCTAGATCAATTGAATCTTTTTCAACGGCACCGCAGCTGGAAACTGTAGGAATCGTAAAAAAATTCCGATGAAACAATGATTTCCTTACCGGCGGTTTATGCTACAACCCTTTTTTGTCCCCTCATACTCTTCATCATCATTCTCCTCCTCTTCTTCTTCCTCTGTGTCTAATGTTTAGTACTCAGTATCTTGTTTAATTTGACATAATCCATATGAAGTCATGAAGTTTTGTACATGGGATAGTAAATTACTTGTACAGATAAACAGTAAACAGAGAAAGGAGGGTTTGGGTAAGAGTCTGGATGCAAAAACCTCGTCGTGATTCCTGAGAGTTTTCAAAGAAGAAACGGCAGAGAGGCTCCTAAACATGTCTACTTATATTTGAACTGGATTACCACAAAGATTAGATTGTGTCTATATGAATACTTTATAAATGCTTACAACTAATTTGGTTTCAGATTGAAGCATTCCATGGTGATAGTTCTTTTACGATGAAGTAAAAAATGCTTGAAAACGTTCAGAACATGCTGAAAATAAACATTGAAGTATGTTCCCATGCAAGCACAAGATGCGTACCGTTGTTATGAGAGAAAAACAAGCAACTTGGATAACGCGTATATAACGTCTTTTTAACTACGGCGTCATACCAATCTCGCGGTTGCAATTTGAGAAAGGTCAGATCCTGTGCCTGTTTTGTCTTTTGTGGTCATCTACCTTACATTGGGTCTACAGCCTTCGTGGTGGTTGCACTTCATTTCGTTCTTCGTTTGTCTGGTCTGAGCAAAGTAGACTGACTTTAGCGCGAATCTATAAAGTCGTCTTCTATGAACAGTCGCGATATTCGCACTGGAATAATTATTTCTAAGGGCCTTTTTTTTGGGCCGAAAATCATGCTTTCACAGCCACTAAAATCACAAAGTATGGATCCTCAGTGCAGTTCAATGCGCTAGCATACTTTGTCATTGTGATTCTTAGACAGACAACATGATGCACAATATTCACGCGGTGTACCTTTATGCCAGCAACATTTTACGGATGTGTTCAGTAGTTTATGCAAGAATCATAGTTGGCGATTGTCGTACTATCTTCGACAAGCATCATTTCATGATGAGATATATATTGATGTTTTTTTCTTCGTCTAAAGGTATCATTGAAGTATTATTTTGATAAAAAGGAATGCCTTAGAGAGAAATCGTCCCCACTTTAATCTACTCATGATTTCTTCTCAGGCTTCTTCTCTTTATCGTCCTTCTCTTTCGAAGCCTCTTTAGTTTTGCCATCTTTTAACTTGCCATCCACTTCCTTTCCTTCATCTTCTGACTTCTCCTCATCCACTGGACTTTGTCGATTCTTGATTTTGTTGTCGATGAGATCGTGGAAAGCTATGATGGCGCGTATCAGACTGCTCAGATAGATTGACATGAGTTGATCATTCGTCTTGACGCTCATAGCTCGTGCTAGTTCGTTACTTTCTCCAAACTTGTTATCACCATCCTCGCCGACATCACTCGGTGTAGACAGGTTGGGAAGTAGGTTGAAAACGTCCTGGAGATGTCCTAGAATTATGTGATTGACAGGTAGTTCTTGATCCATGACTTTTTGTAGATATGATCCAATGTCTCTCAATCTATAGTGCATGCCTTGTAATGATTGGAGTTGAGCGTTGATTCGAGCTGATAACGTTCCCACTGCAACATCTCTTATATCCCGTAACAAGTGTTCGACTCCAATCTCTTCGGCTTCCTCTGCTTCTATTACTGAAGGTGTGTGTACGAAAGTCTTTGTCGCTGGCGTTCCGTCCTGAAAAGGGTGTGTTAGCATTGTGCCATACAAAAAAAAAAGTAGTAAAGCAGGCATCAGGAGTCATGTACATCTTTTATCTCTTCTACAGCAAAATAAGCATCTGTCGGTACGCCCACTTCCTTTGGTAAGACTTCGATGATGACCAGCAGTGGATTAGGTGTATATCTTTTGAACAACTCGTTGATTTGAAGATCTGAAGCTCGTAGTTTAGGTCCTGAATGATACCATCCAACCAGCTTCTCCCTCGCGTTGACCTTCTTGAACATCTCATTCATTGATTCCACATAGTTGTGGTCCAAGAACCACACAGAGGGATCTTTCTCATCCTCCTCGAAAGGCACGGCGAACGAGTTGGAAACCCGAACATCTTTGCCATCAGCATCACTTTGTCCCAGAAGTACACCTACAACTCGCTTCTTTGAACCTTTGGCTGTTCTACCATAATGATCACATACGGAGAGCAGAACAAGCGGAGCGACGGTTACTGTGGTTTGAGCCGCAATCGTGGACGCGCCAGCTGCTGTGGTAGTGGTGGTAGTTGCTGTAGGCATGTGTATGGTTTGTAGGTTGATTTGAGTATGACAAAGCTTGTAAGGCGGGGAAAAAAAGGACGGTGGAAGCTGAGCTAAGTTGTCACGTCCTTCTGCTATTGATTTCGTAGGAGTGTATTGAAGGGATGGAGGTATGATCGTATGTTGTGTAAACGACGATGATGAATGATGAATGATGATGCTATGCACAGTGCTACTACTACTACTACTACTACTACTACGAGATTTAGCTTGATAGCTCTCAACCAGTGGAGTTGTTTGTCATGAACCTTCAAACATGACAGTCAAACAATCAGCAAGGATCTTATCTCTGAGGGATCTACATAGCAAACAATCGCAGAGGTTTGTCCGTCCGTCCGTCCGTCTGTCTGTCTGTAACAAAACCTTTTTGTTTTACATTGCGCCTTCCTTGTTTGTGATGAATGCTATTGTTGGCTTCTCATCATACGAGCTTGTGAGTTAGTTACTCACTTGCTTAGATAATTATATGCATTTAGGGAACGGTAGACATGTGAAACTTCAAGGAGTGATATCATTGGATGTGTTTATATTGTCCTTTTCGAGCTGAGTTTATTCGCGCATGCCTATTTGTGAGTACTTAATATAAAAAGCTACACCTGAACAGATACTCGATCAATGGGTATCGTGATGCTCACAATCTTTGCACATAATCTTGATTATATATGATAACTCTAGTGGCTCCGTTTCCCCTTGATTAGATTGAAAAAAGTATGGGACTCCCTTTCAGTAGAAATACGTACTTCTCA
>Ga0160427_10002134_pt1 | contig 12026 bp, 11 predicted proteins | sample SolpanmetagenomL_FD_108194 | JGI IMG/M metagenome (GOLD analysis project Ga0160427, IMG submission 108194) | Solar panel surface microbial communities from Lawrence Berkeley National Laboratory, California, USA - L | ecosystem: Engineered > Built environment > Solar panel > Unclassified ...
CAACTCCTACTTTGGCAACAAGGTGCGGCAGTTGCAGCGCTTTTCGCGCGGCATGCTCAGCGGCCCTAAGGACCGTTACTGGGACTGGGCCAGCTTTGCCTCGGAAAAGGAAGCGACCAGCCTGCTCAGCCCAGCCAGCCGCCGCAAAGTGGGTAAGAAGCTGGCCGCCAAGCGCCGCAAGGACATCCTGGAAAACATCCATGCTGATGGCGACCTTAACGAGGTGCTGCTCACCGACATGCAGCTCGTGCTGCCCTACGACATGCTCACCAAGGTAGACTTGATGAGCATGGCCAACTCACTGGAAGTGCGCACGCCGTTCCTTGATTACAAGGTAGTTGACTTTGCGTTTTCGCTGCCCGTGAGCAGCAAGGTAGACGGCACGATGAAGAAGAAAATCGTGCAGGATGCCTTCCGCCCCATGCTGCCGCCCGAACTGTACGACCGCCCCAAGCACGGCTTTGAAGTGCCGCTGCTGAAGTGGATGCGCGGCGAGCTGCGCCCGCTCATCGAGCAGGATTTGCTGGCCGATGACTTCGTGGCCGGGCAAGGCATCTTTGACGTGGAGGCCGTGCAAAAGCTTAAAAAGCAGTTGTTTTCAAGCAGCCCTGGTGACGCTCACGCCCGCATTTGGGGCCTGATAGTCTTCCAGTACTGGTGGAAGCACTACATGGCTTAATTACTGCGCACCACTCACCTGGCTGCCTCAATCCCTATAATTTCACCCACCTCAAGCGTATGAAAATTGCTGTCGTAGGCACCGGCTATGTCGGGCTGGTTACGGGCACGTGCTTTGCCGAAGTTGGCATCGACGTGACCTGCATTGACATTGACGAGAAGAAAATTGCCAACCTGCGGAACGGCATTCTGCCCATTTACGAGCCCGGCCTGGAAGAAATGGTGAGCCGCAACGTGAAAGCTGAGCGCCTGCATTTCTCTACCAACCTGGGCGAAGCTATTAAAGGAGCCGACGTGGCGTTTATCGCCGTGGGCACGCCTCCCGGCGAAGACGGCTCGGCCGACCTGAAATACGTGCTGGCCGTGGCCCGCGGCATTGGTGAAAATATCGATAACTACTGCGTAGTCGTGACCAAGAGCACGGTGCCGGTGGGTACGGCCGCCAAAGTGCGCGCCGAGTTGCAGCAGGCGCTCACCAAGCGCAACGCCAGCGTAGAGTTTGACGTGGCTTCCAACCCTGAATTCCTCAAGGAAGGCGCAGCCATCGACGACTTCCTGAAGCCTGACCGCATTGTGGTGGGCGTGAGCTCGGAGCGGGCCGAGGAGGTTATGCGTCGCCTCTACAAGCCGTTCTTGCTCAATGGTCACCCGATTATCTTCATGGATATCCCGTCGGCCGAGATGACGAAATACGCCGCCAACTCGATGCTGGCGACCAAAATCTCGTTCATGAACGACATCGCCAACCTGTGCGAAATCATGGGTGCCGATGTGAACAAGGTGCGCCAGGGCATTGGCTCCGATGCCCGCATCGGCACCAAGTTTATTTACCCCGGCATTGGCTACGGCGGCTCGTGCTTTCCGAAAGACGTGAAGGCCCTCATCAAAACGGCCCAGGAAAACGGCTATCAAATGCAGGTGCTGCAAGCGGTAGAAGGCGTAAACGAAGCCCAAAAAGAGGTGTTGTTCAACAAGGTGAAAAAGCACTTTGGCAACGACCTGAAAGGCAAGAAGTTCGCCATCTGGGGCTTGTCGTTCAAGCCCAAGACCGACGACATGCGCGAGGCACCGTCGCTGGTCATCATCGAGAAGCTGCTGGCGGAAGGCGCTACCGTATCGGCCTACGACCCGGTAGCTATTGCGGAAGCCAAGCACACGCTGCACGATACCATTATCTACGCCAAGGACCAGTTTGAGGCCTTGGTAGATGCCGACGCGCTGCTGGTAGTGACGGAGTGGCCCGAGTTCCGCTCGCCCTCGTTTGAAGTGGTGGGCCGCCTGCTGAAGCAGAAAGTGATTTTCGACGGCCGCAACATCTATGACCCGACTGAGATGAAGGAAATCGGCTTCACTTACCACTGCATCGGCATTCGGGCCGACCACGCCGAGCCGGTAGCCTAGCCCTGAGTGGAGCCGCTGCCCATCCATGATTTACGATTTTTCCCATGTCTGAAGAAAAAAAGCGCATTCTGATTACCGGCGGGGCCGGCTTCCTGGGCTCGCACCTCTGCGACCGGTTTCTGGCCGAAGGCTACCACGTGATTGCGATGGACAACCTCGTGACCGGCAACCTGGCCAATATCGAGCACCTGTTCAAGCGCGAGGATTTTGAGTTTCACCACCACGACGTCAGCAAGTTTGTCTTCGTGCCGGGTAAGCTTGATTACATCCTGCACTTCGCCTCGCCCGCGTCGCCGATTGACTACCTCAAGATTCCGATTCAGACCCTGAAAGTGGGCTCGCTCGGCACGCACAACCTGCTGGGCCTGGCCCGCGTGAAAGGTGCCCGTATGCTGATTGCCAGCACCTCGGAAGTATACGGCGACCCCGAAGTGCACCCGCAGGTAGAAGAGTACTGGGGCAATGTAAACCCGGTGGGCCCGCGCGGCTGCTACGACGAAGCCAAGCGCTTCCAGGAGGCCATCACGATGGCTTACCACAACCACCACGGCCTGGAGACGCGCATTATCCGCATCTTCAACACCTACGGCCCGCGCATGCGCTTGGACGACGGCCGCGTATTGCCGGCTTTCCTCTCGCAGGCCCTGCGCGGCGAGAACCTGACCGTGTTTGGCGACGGCTCGCAGACGCGCTCGTTCTGCTACGTGGATGACTTAGTAGATGGTATTTATCGCCTGCTGCTCAGCGACTACCACATGCCCGTGAACATCGGCAACCCGGCCGAAATCACCATCAAGCAGTTTGGCGAGGAAATCGCGAAGCTGACGGGAGTCGAGTTTAAGCCGACTTACCAGGCGCTGCCCGAAAACGACCCCATGAAGCGCAAGCCCGACATCACCAAAGCCAAGGAAATCCTGGGCTGGGAGCCGAAGGTAGACCGCGCCGAAGGCCTGCGCCGGACGCTGGAGTACTTTAAGGAGCACGTAAAATAGGCGGCCGGACTTCGGCCCAGCAGCTAGCCAACAGGGCGGCCCGGCAGCAGCGCAAGCGGCGGCCGGGCCGCCTTTGGCATTGGAAACCATTCAGATAATAAGCTGCTGCCCGCTAGCGGCTGTCCACGCTATGCCCAACGCGGATATCCCTTTCTACTCTTTGGAGGCCAGCCAGGCGCCTATTCGGGCCGAGATGCTGGCCGCGATGACCCGCGTGTACGACGCGCAGTGGTACGTGCTGGGGGAGGAGGTAGCGCAGTTTGAGCAAGCCTATAGCCAGTTCAACGAGGTAGGGCACACGGTGGGCGTGGGTAATGGCCTGGATGCGCTGGCGCTAGCGCTACGCGGGCTGGGCATTGGGCCGGGCGATGAGGTGCTGGTGCCTTCTACTACCTACATTGCCACCTGGCTGGCCGTGACGCAGGTGGGCGCCGTGCCGGTGCCGGTCGAGCCCGAACTGGCCACCAGCAACCTCGAACCGGCGCTGCTGGAAGCGGCCATTACGCCGCGCACGCGGGCCATTATGCCGGTGCATTTGTATGGGCAGGCGTGCCGCATGGATGCCATCCTGGCCGTGGCCCAGCGGCACCAGCTGTGGGTAGTGGAGGACAACGCGCAGGCCCAAGGTGCGGCCTTTGGCGGCCAGCTGACGGGTAGCTTTGGCGCGGCCAGCGGCACCAGCTTTTACCCTACCAAAAACCTGGGTGCCCTTGGCGATGCGGGTGCCATCACCACCAACGACGCTGCCCTGGCCCAGCGCCTGCGCGTGCTGCGCAACTACGGCTCGGCCACCAAGTACCACCACGAGGTAGTGGGCTACAACTCGCGCCTCGATGAGCTGCAAGCTGCCCTGCTCACCGTGAAGCTGCGCTACCTAGCAGAATGGACAACCCAGCGCCAGCAAATAGCCGCCTGGTATCAACAGAGCCTGTCGGAAGTGACTGGCTTGCGTCTGCCGGCGGTGGCGCCGGGTGCTACGCACGTGTATCACCTCTACGTGGTGCACACGGCGCGGCGCGATGCCTTGCAGCGCCACCTGGCTGCGCAAGGCATTGGTACGCAGGTGCATTATCCACTGCCGCCGCACCGGCAGCCTGCGTATGCCCATCTGCACTTGCCGGCCAGGGCCCTGCCCCGGGCCGACGCGCTGGCCGCCACCTGCCTGAGCCTGCCCCTGTGGCCGGGCCTGACGCAGGCCCAGGTGGGGCGGGTAAGCGACGCCATCAAAACGTTTTTTCACCGGTAGCTGCCCGGCGCGTCGGCGCCGTGCGGCCAATTTGCCTAACTTAGGCGGCGGGTATTACCCCTGCTTTACGAACCTCGCTTTATGCCGCCCACTCTCGCCGCTACCCCGGCTATCGAAAAAGACAACAAGCGCATCACCACTGGCTGGACCTTCTACGACTGGGCCAACTCGGTGTACCCGCTCGTTATCACCAGCTCGATTTTTCCCATTTACTGGGGCTCCGTCACCAAGTCCATCAATGCCAGTGATGTAGTTGATTTCTTGGGCTTTCAGGTGCCGGGCTCGTCGCTGCTGACCTACGCCATCTCGGCGGCCTTCCTCATCATTGCCTTGGTAAGCCCGTTTCTGACGTCGCTGGCCGACTACTCAGGGCGCAAGAAATTATTTTTGCAGATATTCTGCTACATCGGGGCTGCCAGTTGCGCGGGACTGGCTTATTTTACCAAGGACACGCTCACGCTAAGCACATTCATCTTCATTGCGGCCACGGTGGGCTTTAGCGGCAGCATCGTGTTCTATAATTCCTACCTGCCCGAAATCAGTTCCGAAGAGAAGTTCGACTCGCTCTCGGCGCGGGGCTTTTCGATGGGCTACATCGGCTCGGTGCTGCTACTGGTTATCTGCCTGGGCATCATCATGGGGCCGCACATTGCGGGCGGGCCCGAGGGCGTGGCCCTCTTTGGTATGAGCACTGGCGCGGCCACGCGGCTCAGCTTTTTGCTCACGGGCTTGTGGTGGGTGGGCTTTGCCCAGATTCCGTTTTTCACGCTGCCGCCCGATGCGGGCCGCCCCGCCGATGCGCCCGTTTCCCAGGATGGCTGGCTGCTCAACGGCTTCCGCGAACTGGGCCGGGTGTGGGACCAGCTCAAGCGGCTGCCCACGCTCAAGCGCTTTCTGCTGGCTTATTTCACCTACAACATGGGCGTGCAAACGGTGATGTACGTAGCCACCATCTTCGGCGATAAGGTGCTGAAGCTCGATAGTACCTCGCTCATTGTCACCATCTTGCTGCTCCAGATAGTGGGCATTCTGGGCGCCTGGCTGTTTGCCAAGCTCTCGGAGCGCATCGGCAACACGCGGGCCCTGAGTTGGGCCGTATTCATCTGGATGCTCATTTGCGTGGCTGGCTACTACGTGCAGGCGGGCTGGAGCTTCTTTGCGCTGGCCGGCGTCATCGGCCTCACGATGGGCGCAGTGCAGAGCCTCTCGCGCAGCACGTACTCCAAGATTATTCCCGAAAACACGCCTAATACTGCCGCGTTCTTCAGTTTTTTCGACGTGGTTGAAAAGCTCGGTATCGTCATCGGCACGCTTTCCTTTGGCCTCATTGGGCAGCTCACCGGCTCGATGCGCAACAGCATTCTGTCGCTCATCGTGTTCTTTATTGTCGGGCTGGGCTTCTTGCTGAGTTTGCGCGGCAAAAAGCTACGTGAAGACGCCACCGGCGACTCTGCGCTGCCCCCACCACCCGCCTCGGCTAGTGCCGAAATGGGCCGCCCGCAAACGGCCTAGCCAGCGGGTAAGGTAAAAAATTTCATTCCTCATCCCCACCACATGCATACTTCCTCACTGCAACAAAATATTCTGGCTGAACTGGACCACGAGCTAGCCGTGACGCGCAAAGTACTGGAGCGCGTGCCCACCGATAAGTTTGATTATCAGCCGCATCCCAAGTCGATGAAGCTGGGTCAGCTGGCTTCGCACATTGTCAACCTGCTGAAGTTCAAGCAGGTTTTTGTAGAAAACAGCGAGCGCGACTTCCTCGACCCCAACGCCCCCAAGCCGCCGCCCAGCCCCACTACCACCGCCGAGCTGCTGACCCGCTTCGACCAGTTCAGCGCCGACCTACGCCAGGCACTCACCGCGAGCAGCGACGAAAAGCTGACCGAAAACTTCGAGCTGCGCCGCGGCGATAAGGTGCTCTCGAGCCGCCCTAAAGGTGCCGCGCTGCGCATTATGGGCCTCAACCACAGCATTCACCACCGGGGCCAACTCACGGTGTACCTGCGCCTGCTCGACATTCCGGTGCCCGGCGTGTACGGCCCCAGCGCCGATGAGCCCGGCGGCTTTTAAATAAAGTAGAAAGGATAAAGGAAGAAGGGACTGTTTGATACTCACTCAGAAGTGAGCGTCGAACAGTTCCTTCTTCCTTTATCCTTTCTACTTGTTAATTGAAAACACCCGCTGGCCGCCAATCCAGGTTTGCTGCACGGGGGCGGTGCGGAGCTGCTCCTTGGGGGCGGTGAGTAGGTTGGTCTTCAGCACGACGAAGTCGGCGAGCATGCCGGGCTTAATCTGGCCTTTGCGCTTTTCTTCAAAGGCGGCGTGGGCGGCCCAGGTGGTCATGCCGCGCAGGGCTTGCTCGCGGGTGAGCGCATTGGCCATCTGAAAGCCAGCGGCCGGGGAGTTTTTAGCATCTTGCCGCGCTACGGCGGCATGAAAGCCGTAGAGCGGGTTGATGTCTTCGACCGGGAAGTCGGAGCCCAGCGCCACCTGGCCGTACTGCTTCAGCAACTCCTGGTAAGCGTAGGCGGTGGGTAGCCGCTGCGCGCCCAGGCGCTCGCCGGCCCAGTCCATATCAGAAGTCGCGTGGGTAGGCTGCACCGAGGGCACAATGTGGTATTTTCCAAACTTGGGCATGTCGGCGGCACTCACTACCTGCGCGTGCTCGATGCGCCAGCGGCGGTCGGGCTGGCCCTGCAAGGCCGCGCCGTAAATGTCGAGCAGCAACCGGTTGCTGGAGTCGCCGATGGCGTGCGTATTCATTTGAAACTTCGTGGCGGCCAACTCTTTGGCCAGGGCACGGTAGTATTCAGGGTGTTGCAGCAGGAAGCCTTTTTCGGTGGGCCGGTCGGTGTAGGGCGCTAGCAGCGACGCCCCGCGCGAGCCCAGTGCGCCATCAGCGTACACTTTGAAGGAGCTGATGGTGAGGTTGTCGCTGAAGTACGGGCCTTTGGGTAGGTAATACGCCTTGTTTTCGGGCGTGGGATTGAGCATGGTGTACAGGCGCAAGTGCAGCTTACCGGCCTTTTGCATTTCGGCCATGCGCTCGATGTCTGCGCGGTTGAGGCCGGCATCGGCGAGGCTGGTGAGGCCCACGGCCAGGCAGTTTTGCTGGCCTTGCAGCAAGGCAGCTTCGGCCTCGGCGGGGCTGGGCTCGGGTATTTTGGCGGCGGCCAGCTTCACCGCATTATCCACGAGCAGGCCGGTGAGGTGGCCCCGGGCATCGTGCCCAATCACGCCGCCGCTGATGGGCGTGCGGGCCGTGATGCCCGCCAGGTCGAGCGCCCGTTGGTTGACGACCGCCGCGTGGCCATCTACGCGCATGAGTAGCACCGGCACGGTAGGAAACAGCGCATCAAGCGTGTCCTTGGTCGGGAAGCGCTGGCCGGGCCAGTCGTTCTGGTCCCAGCCCCGGCCCGTGAGCCAGGCCGCGCCCGGCTGCTGCTGGCGGTGCTGCACGAGGCGGCCCACCGTTTCGGCCCACGAATTGGCGCCCACTAGGTTGGCCGAGCGCAGGCCCAGCGCGTACCGATAGAAGTGGCAGTGCGCGTCGTAAAAGCCGGGGTAAATAAACTGGCCCTGCGCATCCACCGTTTGGGTGGCTTGGTAGCGCCCTTGCAGGTCAGCCGCTTTGCCCACCGCCACAAAGCGCCCGTCGCGCACGGCAAAGGCTTCGGCCCGGCTGAAAGTAGAATCGACGGTGTAGACCTGCGCATTGGTCACGAGCAGGTCTACGGCCTCACGCTGAGGCTGGCAGCCACCCATTTCTAGCGAAATCATCACCAACAGGGCACTCCCAAGCTTATAAGTAAACCGCATAGTACAAAAGGGTACGCAAAGTTCCAGGCCGCACCCATCGGGCAAAGCTAAGCCCGTTCTCGCTAGAGAACGGGCCGCTCGTAATTGCCCATAATCGAAGGCCAACAGCGCTAAAATCCGCGCTAATCCGTGGCCTTACTCAAACTTCATGTGCTTCACCGACTCGCCCGAGTTTTTCAACTCCAGCAATGACTCGATGCCGATGGCCAGGTGGCGCTTCACAAAATCGGTAGTCACCTTGGAATCGGATTCGGCTGTTTTCACGCCCTCGGGCGTCATGGGGTTGTCGCTCACGAGCAGCAGGGCGCCGTGCGGAATGTCGTTCATGAAGCCCACCACGAAGATGGTGGCCGTTTCCATGTCCACGGCCAGGGCGCGCACCCGCTTGAGGTAGTCCTTAAAGTCTTGGTCGTGCTCCCACACGCGGCGGTTGGTGGTGTACACGGTGCCGGTGTAGTAGTCCAGCTCGTGCTTCTTAATCATCGAAGAAACAGCGCGTTGCAGGCGAAACGACGGCAGCGCCGGAATCTCCTTGGGCAAGTAGTCGTCCGAGGTGCCATCGCCGCGAATGGCCGCAATGGGCAGCACCAGGTCGCCGAGCTTGGTCTTTTTGAGACCGCCGCACTTGCCTAGAAAAAGTGCCGCCTTGGGCTTGATGGCCGACAGCAAGTCCATGACCGTGGCCGCCATTGGCGAGCCCATGCCGAAGTTGATGATGGTGATGCCGCCCGAAGTGGCCGACTGCATGGGCTTGTCGGTGCCGCGCACCGCGCAGCCAAATTGCTCGGCAAACATGTACACGTAGTTGCTGAAGTTGGTGAGCAGGATGTACTGCCCAAACTCATCCAGCGGCACGCCCGTGTAGCGTGGTAGCCAGTTGTTTACGATGTCTTCTTTAGTCTTCATAAGGTGTGTGAATTGGTTGAGAAGTAAGAGATGTGGGGCCGGGTAGGCAGTAGCTAAGAACTAAAAAAGCCGCCTACCCAACTGGGTACGGCGGCGCGGCGGGTGCTAAACCCAGGCGAAATGCGGCAGCCAAACCCATACCTTTGGAGGTGATGCAAGCGTTGGACCTGCCGCCTTTCGACCACAAAATTAGGCAAAATTTAGCAAATATCCCGGAAATCTGGGATGAGCTGCGACGCAAGTACGTGGCGCTGACCCCCGAAGAGTGGGTACGGCAGCACGTAGCGCAGTATTTGCTGCGCCACCTGGGCTACCCACGTGGCCTGCTGAGCCTGGAGCGCGGCCACCGCTACAACCAGCGGCAGAAGCGCACCGACCTCGTAGCGCTGGGCCCCGACGGCCAGCCGCTGCTGCTCGTGGAGTGCAAGCGGCCCACGGTGGCCATTACGCCGGCCGTGGCCCAGCAGGTAGCCACCTACAACCAGACGCTGCGGGCGCCGCTGCTGCTGCTCAGCAACGGGCTGGTGCACTACTGCTGGCGCGTCGATTTTGCGGCGGGCACCAATGAGCGGCTGGCCGACATCCCCACCTATGCCGAGGCGCGCGCGCTGACGCTGGGGTACGGCGAAAGCTAAACGTTGACCCGCGCCACTACGGGCGCATGGGTAGCCGCATCCCAGCCCTTAAACTCGATGTAGCGCACGTTGGGCACCCAAAACGTGCCGCCCTCGATGCGCAAATACACGCGGGTGAGCACAATCTGCTTGCCGCTCACCACCGTAAACACGTGAAATGCCCGGTCGGCCCCCCAGCGCATGAGCGAAAACGGCACCTTGTTGTAAGCCGCAAACTTGAGCACATATTTCTCGGGGCCTACCTTTTCGGCGCTCAGGCCGTAGGCAAATTTGCGCTGGATGTAGTTGAGGTCTTTGCGCTGGCCCTGCTCGTCGTAGCGCAGCCAGAACACGTTAATAGGCTCTTCCTCATCTAACTTGCCCGCGCTGGTTACGTTGAGTTGGTAGATAATGGTGTTGGTGTTGGGGTCGCGCTGGAGGTAGAAAAGCTGGTTGGGCACCCCGGCCGGCACCGGGAAGTTGAGCATCGGCTGGCTCGCCTGCGCGGGTGCCTTAGGCAGCGGCGAATGGGCTAGCAGGGGTAGCAAGAGGGTAAGCAGGAACGAGAAACTAAACATGAGGGCGAACAAGTGTTAGGCTACACCGGGCTAACCCCTTTTGTTTGAGCCTAGCCAGCTAAGCGTACAAAAAAGCCTGCCAGATAGACGTCCGGCAGGCTTTACTACATCGCGCCCACTTGCGGAATCTGTGAGCTAGTGCCTACTACTATTGCGCGTAAGCAGCTTTAAAAAATGCGGCCGGTGACTCGGGCTGGCGGCCAAGCAGCCTAGCCAGCGTGGGGTCGGGGCAGTCAAAATGGCCCTGGCCAACGGAAGCCATCAGAGCTACTATCATCTGGCTAAGCTCGGCCGGAACGCCGGCCTGGGTCATTTGCGCGCTAAATTCTTCGGGCGTGGGCGACACGTAGCTAATGGGCTTGCCCGTGGCGGTGCTCAGGGCCTGGGCCAGGTCGGCCAAGGAGTACGTGGTATCGGCCGCAAGCTGATACGTCTGGTTTTCGTGGCCGGTGCCCAGCAGCACGGCCGCGCCGGCCAGGGCTAGGTCGTGGCGGCTGGCGTAGGCGCCGCGGCCAAGGCCAGCGGGCAATTGAATAGTGCCCGTTTCGAGCACCTGCGGCCCGAAAAAGGGCGGAAATACGTCGAGGTACAGCGTGTGTTGCAAGAAGGTATACGTGAGGCCCGACGCTTGCAACAGCTTCTCCGTGACGAGGTGCGCTTCTTCGATGAATGCGGTGGGCGAGGGACTGTCTTCCTCCTTGCGCTGAAAGCTGGTGTAAAAAACGTGGCCAACTTTGGCCGCTACGGCAGCTTTCACCACGTTTTCGTGCTGAGGCACGCGGTCGGTATACGAGCTGGTGGCTACGAAATATAGTTTGTCGACGCCGGTGAAGGCGGCAACCAGCGAGTCGTAGTCGGTGTAGTCGCCCTGGCGCACGGCCACGCCCTGGGCCTGCAAGTCGGCGGCTTTGGCGGGGTCGCGGGCCAGCACGGCGAGGCTAGCCGGGCTCACCGATTTTAAGAGGGTTTCAACTACGGCTTTGCCGAGGCCGCCGGTGGCGCCGGTGATGAGGATGGTGCTCATGTGTGAGGAGTGGTAGGCGCGGGACTTAGCTGCCCGCTAGGTACTAAAATGGCCTCCACCGGCTGCGCTGCTAGGCTAGCCAGCGGAGGGTGCAAAGGTCCCTACCTTTGGTTACCAAAAGTCAGCAGCTACCTATAGGTAAGCGCTTACCTGCACGTAACTCGTCCTCGCCATGCACATCGATAACCCATCCCACTGCATCACTTCCCTACGCTTTCTGCGCGATGCGCTGGACGTGGTGAGCGGTAAGTGGAAATTACAAATCTTGGTAGCTATGCGCCTGGGGCATCAGCGCTTCCGCGAAATTGAGCGCAGCATCCCCAGCATCTCTTCCAAGGTATTGGCCAAAGAGCTGAAAGACCTGGAGGTGCACCAACTCATTCGGCGCACCGTGCAGGAGGGCCCGCCAGTGCTGGTGACCTACGAGCTGCTCCCGTACGCCGACACCCTGGACCCGGTGATTTTTTCGCTGCGTGACTGGGGCGTTGGGCACCGCAAGAAGATTATGGGTCAGGACGCCGTCATCTAAACGCCATAAAAAAGCCTGCCAGACAAGCGTCTGGCAGGCTTTTTTAGAAGGGTCGCGGATTACAAAGACCGCGCTACTAGCTATACAGCAGCGCCTTCCAGCACCGATTCTACGTCCACGAGGGGCAGGTTCCAGGCTTCGGCTACGCCTTTGTAGACTACCTCGCCGTGCACCACGTTCAGGCCGAGGCGCAGGGCCTCGTCGCGGCGGCAGGCTTCCTGCCAGCCCAGGTTGGC
>Ga0160427_10002135_pt1 | contig 12024 bp, 12 predicted proteins | sample SolpanmetagenomL_FD_108194 | JGI IMG/M metagenome (GOLD analysis project Ga0160427, IMG submission 108194) | Solar panel surface microbial communities from Lawrence Berkeley National Laboratory, California, USA - L | ecosystem: Engineered > Built environment > Solar panel > Unclassified ...
CTTCTCCGAGCCCTACTACTACGGCCCCGAACGCCTCGCCGAACGCTGGATGCACGACGATGCCTACCGCAAGAAAACCGGCCTCGACAAAACGACCTACCTCGACATCTTCGACCGCATCAACAAAAGCAACACTGAAGGAAAACGCATCTTCATCAAAGACATGGCGCAGTACTTTCTCCCTCCCAACGACAAACCAACCTCCTTAGCACCGTCACTGCTCGCAGAAAAGAAGCCGCCAAACCACCGCAAATCGTCCGCCGCTTACATCGACACGCCGAACCTGCCACTGGTCAGTCAGAAGAGTAATGGTGATGTAAACGAAGAAGATACGGAGATGGAAAGTCGACCGTATACCACGCCGAAGGAGAAGGGAAATCCGACGATTGTGCCAAATGCACTACTAAGCCAGTTCCACTTTGCGTTTCTGATCAGGCACCCAAAACATAGCATCCCCTCGTACTACCGCTGCTGTATCCCGCCTTTGCAGGAAATGACGGGCTTCGACTATTTCCGCCCGGATGAAGCTGGGTATAGCGAGCTGCGCCGTCTCTTCGACTATTTGCGCAGTGTAGACCACATCGGGCCTGGGATCGCTGGAGCAGAAAAGTCGTCGAAGGAAGGAGAAGATGGAAGACCAGTAGGCACACAAACAGGCAAGAGTAAGAACGTGGATATCTGTCTGGTGGATGCAGATGACCTGCTGGATAAGCCGCAAGAGATCATCGAGGCGTTTTGTGAGAGCGTGGGTATTGATTATAGCGCTAAGATGTTGGAGTGGGATGAAGAGTCACAAGAACATGCGATTAAGGTGTTTGCGAGCTGGAAGGGGTTTCATGAGGATGCTATTCATAGTAATGAGTTGAAGCCTAGGGCGCATGTAAGTGGATGTGCTGTTGGAGCTTGCGAGTTGGAGAGCTTGTGGAAGCATTGAAATATTGGCAGTGCTAACTTATTTAACTTTTGCAGAAGAAAAAGGAAAAGAGTGAGGAGGAGTTACATGCCGAATGGACGGAAAAGTATGGCAGAGAGGCTGCGGATGTGATGCAGCAGACGGTGAGGGATTGTTTGCCGGATTATGAGTATTTGAAGCAGTTTTCTATCAAGATATAGCCCGGGGATGTTGGGCAGGATAAAGGCCTGTAAGCGAGAACAGAATGAGATAGACAGGACAGCCTGGCACTGTACATGTAAGATGATTCCCTAATGATTTAGAACTCACTTTGTGTGAGGAAGGTTGGAGAGTTGGTCATGACATCCATTGTCTTTGCATATTTCATGTCGCATATTGAGATGACTATCATGAGTTTGAGGCTACTGCAACAGGTCCTCTGCATTTCTTTTGGACGAGATGGCACTGCTCTTTCGCTGGAGAATATGTTCTCGTCTCCTTATACCTCAACTGACATGTCAAGGACTTGCAAGTCATATTCTCTGCTACACGTTAAATCCTCAAAGCCCAATGAATCCCATCCCAAACATGCTTCATAAACCACTCCTCACCCCAAATCTCCTCCGAATGTCCTAAACTCGTATACCAAACCCTACACTTTACATTTCCACTATCATTGCCTTCCCTACACCAAACAGCTGGCTGCAGCTCACCCATCTCCTTCTTCCTCTTCTCCGCCTGATCATCCACATAACTGTCCCGATCCCATTCCGCCACAACCGTAACCCCGCTCTCCCTTGGATCACTGAAGAAATTATACTGCTCGTCCTCCAACGTCACGCGAGGCGGGAGATTGCGCACAGACACATGCCCGTTCTCACTCTCCTCCCCATCTGCACTCGCACCCGTCTCCATCTCCAAGGCAGGCGTCGTCTTCCCCGTCAACTTAAAAACCTCACCCCTCTGAAAATCAGGATGATAATCAAAACTCGCCCCAAAAATGCGCTCAAACTCGGCGTTTTGCGTATGTGTCGCTGTCGCAGCGTGGATGCCTATGATTGCCTTGGCTGGGTCGGCTGCGAAAGCGGATAGGTTGGAGAGTTGTGCGGGGGTGAAGATGTCGCCAATGGAGGAGAGGAAGAGGAGGGCGCTGAAGGGAGAGAGGGTGGAGGGGGAGTCGAAGTAGGTGGAGAGGTCGGATTCGGTGTTTGTAAATGTGATGTTGCTAGTGCTGGATTGAGGGTGGGACTGCAGGGCGTGGAGGGCGGTAGGGATGGAGGTGTGGCGGTAGCCGAGGGTTGTTGTTATTACTAGGATGTGGTGGGTTGGGGCCATGGTTGTTGTAGGTGGGATGGAGTGATGAAAGGAGAGGGAGGGGGTTGAGCTGATTCTTCGAACTCACGAATTAATAAATAGGTGAAAACAGCTCATGCTGTGAATAAATAAGAACTTTGGTCATGGGAAGAATGTATGATACTGCTATACCGGGCGGTGTTAGCCATGACAAGTCAAGTGGCAACGAAAGAAGTCGACATAAGCCAGTCGGACGGGGCTGGTTGCCAGCATGACAACCACTCAAACATTGCCAACATTGCCGCGCTGGACTCGAACGGACGATTATGTCACTTCCTCCATTCCTGTGCACGAGCTCATCCCCATTAGCTTTTCTAGCACGAGCCTCGAACGCTCGTGCTCACCGCTGCATACCTCACAATGGTCGCCGCCTCACCACAAACCAAGAATAATATCAAGAGCTGGAAGCAAGTGGAACTGGACTTGGGTCGACCACCACTCAATCCAAACAGTCAAGTGCGAAACTGGCAAACATTGCAAGAAGCTTCGCCTGAGAAGAATGCCTTACCTTATGCTCACCTGGCCTCACCGCTGACACTCATTGCAAAAGTCAATAAGACTGTTGACACGCCAAAGACAAGCACATTAGAAAAGACCGCACCCGTCATCGTGACGGCCAAACCATCCAAGACACGTTTGGCCCAAGATGTCAAGCAAGCCACAACGCCAAAGAAGAGAATAGTCAGTGACGATCATTGGAAGAAACAACGCACGCCTGCCACTGCTTCACCCCAAAGCGCACCAACATCCGCTCAAAAAGTCATTCCTGAAGGTGCTTCACATGGCTTTGCGAAAACTGGAGGAAGTCCAAAATACAATGCTTGGGTTAGAAAGAGGGAGAAGAGTCCACCTCCGAGATTGGGCAAGGAGGAGAAAAAGAAAGAGTCGGATGGTGAGGAAGCGAGTCCGTTGGATCTTTTGTATTGGATGACAGGGAAGCCTAAGGTGCCGATTGCAGTCCGACCGGCAGGATATACACATCATGTTGCGGAGGAAGCTGTTACAGTTCGACGGCAAATCGAAGATCCTGTCACAAATCCGCAACAAGTTGAAGAACCTTTACAGCGACATGAAACACCACCACGGTCCACGGAGAGGGCACGGAAGAGACCGATCTTACCAGCATTGGCGACAGCAGCAGAAGAAAGAAGGAATCCTGTATCTCGAGAAGCATCTCCTGGCTCTGGAACGATAAACATTGATGAGCTACCAGTGAAACCACACGGTACTCGATTAGAATCATGGCTCGGACAGTCAACAAGACGGGAGTCTACATCGTCTGATGACGACTATGTTTCGCCTTCACTGTATTCAGATCGCTTTCGTTTACCAGCAAGAAAACAGCCAAGAGGACATCGGGATGCCAAAGCCAAGCTCGAGAAAAACAGAGATAGCTCAGGCCACGATGACAATCATGACGATGACTATTTCTCAACTCCTCGAATGCCGCGACACAGATACGACGAAGAAGACGGGACATCCCAAACTGAAGTCACGTCACCTCTTAGTCCAAATTCTCTGCGACGGAGAGGTGCGAAAAGACAGGGTAAATCGCCTAGGAAGGTATCACCACCGGCAAAGCGTGAAACGTCCTATGCAGAGAGTCAGGCGAGTGTGCCTTCGGTATCCTCTGATGGATATTCTGAAACAATCTACTCTACGATTGATAACGAAAGGCATGGCCCTATCAAGTACTTGAGGCGGCGGGCGCCTACTCTGGTTGATATTCCTCCAAGACGTGTATCTACGGGTGTCCCTACCACCGACACGTCAGGCAAGAAGTCACATCCAGTCGAGGACGATCCATTCGTCAGCAGAGAGCCAAGCGCAACTGCCGCGAGTTGGGCACCCACACGCAAAGTGACCACAGACGCTGATCTCATGTCTGTGCTCTCAGTTGGTCAGCCAGAGCAAGGCGCACTCCCTCGAGCGCATGCAGCACCACAATCAATTAACATCAAGGAAATCCTAGACGACCTGAAAGTGGACGATGAACAATATATTCGAGAGCTGAAGATTTTAGTCGACGATGTCATACCAGTGCTGCTTAGTACTGCCCTTTCCAAGGCCAATTCGAAAGATATTGTAGGAGTATTCGGCTCAACGCCAACCGCGTCTGCAACGACGAATGCTATTGTCAGTATTGGTGTTTCGCTTGAACGCCTGAAGGGATGTCATCAGCGGATGCCGACGACTAACGTGACTGCTCTGCTTTGCTGGGCTGATAATGCACATCAAGTTTATGTAGATTACCTGAAAGCATGGCGTTTGGGGTTTCAAGAAGTGGTCATTAACCTTCCTACAGCCAGTCAAGGAGGTGTTGACGTTGCTGGTGTTACAAGTACTGGACATCCGAACAACGAAGGAAAGGCGAATGTTAACGTGGCATTCTTGCTAAAACGACCTCTGATTAGAGCTAAATATCTCGCTCGTTCCGTCAAGGTTAGCCCATTCATTACATATACTATCATGACCATGCTAACAGCAAACAGCACCTAGCTCAAGCAGAGACCTCAACGTTAGCATTAACATGTGTCACCAAGTACCAAGATCTCGTCGAGCTCGCCAAACGTAGACAACACGAAGAGCGAGCTCGATTGGAGGATGAAGCAGCAACAAGCATCGACCCAACTCAAGCACGAGACCCTCGCACTCTTACAGCAATAACTGGAGTCAAGATCGATCCCAACCGATCTGTCCGAGCTCGCGATTACTTCACCCTCCAACTACATCACTCTAATGGACAACGTCTCGATTGCAGTGTCGAGATTGTCCTCAGAGACGATAAAGATGGAGCTGGTAATGGCGATATCCTAATCTGCGAGATTGGCCCTGGCTCGAGATGGCTGCTTTTCCCGCCTATACAACTTTCAAAGACATCTGCTAGGTTGGGTGTTGATTTGGAAGAGCTCGTCGTTATGGTCCGTGGCCTGATGTCGGATGGCACTGAATGGTATGAGCTTCTAGTGTTGCGTACACAGGATGAGCATATTGTTCGAGACTGGCATAGAATGCTAGGCAGCATACCTATGCCACCTGCGGACAGACGTGCCACCGCTACAACACAAGGACCTACGAACTTGGCAAATACGCTGGACAAGCTGAGCATGGTCGATGTAAATCACAAAGGCGAATCATATGACGAGAATGGATCAGATGCCGCCAGTGCATCTCCACGATCTTTTAGTGGACGCAGTGTCATTTATGATCGACCATTACCTGGATCTAGAGCTCGAACTAACACGATTGGAACTGTACAAGACGGCATTTCTCCCGTTAATAACAGCTCATCGCCTATGATCAAGCGCAAAGCTGTGCCTGCTAGATCAGACGTTAGCTATGTGTCTTCAACAACTCCAACACCAGTACCTGCCCCCAACACAAAGACAGCACGACCAATATCCATCGCTCCTCAGTCTCCTGCTCACGTACTCAGCTCGCCTGTACGAACCCCTCGAAGATCGTCATCGCCTTTGAAGCACGAATATAGACCAGACAACTCCTCCGCCACCGTGTCAGACTTTGACGAGGACTATTCCGACGACTATAGATCCACCAGTTCAGAGTCCTCAGCTGACGAGTTTCCATTATCACCACTAGAACACTGGAAGCCAAGTCATTCTCAGGTCTCTCAAACCGTATATTCAGCAAGTGTTACCGGCTCGTTGTCACCTTCCGACTCCGCGTCTCAAGCGGCACATAAGACACTGTCTCAAAACGCACAATCCTCTGATAAAATATTCGCCTCGCTCTACTACTGGTCGACTAAAGGCTGCTGGGAAAGCATACATCGCGATGATTGCCTGATCGTCATAACGCCCGGTCTAATCGAAGCTTTCGACGCCATCTCAAATCCCACAAACACTCCCAAAAACGCTACCACCCGTCCCATCATCGCCCTCGAACTAACCCCCCTCGTCCCAATCCGCCGGGGCACTGCTCTCGACATCTCCATCCGCTCCCCGCCAACCAGCACCTCCACCTTCCAACACAGCAGCAACATCCTCTTTCGCTCCCGCAACGCCCAAGAATGCGCACAGCTCTACGCTCTAATCAACCAATCCCGCATCAACAACCCCACCTACATCGCCATGCAAAACGCCCGTGGCGGCCCCAGCAGTAACTGGGCTGAATACATGGATCGTCGTCCCGGAGGTGGAGGCGCTCGTGCTATCAGCAGTTGGTGGCGGTTTGGCTCGAGCAAGAAAAGCAGTTATCGCAAGACGGAACATACGTCCAGTCTGGCACAGACGGATGGGAGTGGTGGCGCTATGAGTTCGGCGTTTAGGCGCTTTGGTAAAAGGTCGGCTAAGAGCAGGAGTACGGGTTATAGCACTTCTTCTGGAGGCGCCAAAACACCACCGATCATGGGATTGGCGGGCAAGGGCACGCCAACAGGCATAACGAATAAGCCGATACGTTTGTATCTCCGAGAATCGGCTGCGCGATGGCGGGATCTCGGATCAGCGTACCTGACTATTCTGCATCCGGCGGACGGCGCGGTGATTTCACCCACTGGGCACTTACTGCAGATGAAACGAGTGCTGGTGACGAGTAAGAATGGGAATGGATTGCTGGATGTGACGTTGGGTGAGACGTGCTTTGAGCGTGTGGCGAGGACGGGGATTGCTGTTAGTGTGGTTGAGGAGGTTACTGGAGGTGCTTGTGCTGTTGGTGATAGGGGTGGGGTTGGCGGGAGTAAGGGGAGGGTTTTTATGATTCAGGTATGTTTTTTTTGTGCTGCGTGATGGTGGTGGTGGAGGACTGTTTTGCTAATTTGTTTGGTGTAGATGAAATCGGAGGCTGAAGCTGCTTATACTTTCTCTCTGGTTGGGAGGTTGCGGTATTGATCTGATCTTTCGCTTTCTTTGACTGGATAGGATGGATTAGAAAGAGGTGATTGCGTAGGTGAGTCACAAGGTGGCGATCGAGAGTCGACGACGAGATGAATAACTGGGGGAAAGGAAGAGTATGACACCATCTGTCGTCAATTGGGCCACGATACATGACAAGATAAAAAGGAGGCAGAAAGGGTCGAAGGCACTCTTGAGACAAATGATTAATATGCTATGTACCACTTTCATCTGTATGCTAACTTCCGATGATGTAACATTATGCAAAGTCTCCTATGTCACCTTGGAGGCATAATCATTTTCTTAGACGTCTCCAAGGCGTCGTGCATGTCACGTGCCTGCCTCCAATAAGAGCGTGCCAGCCGCTCGTATTCAGGAGATCTTCCATAACCCATTCGACACAATCTTTAGATCAGGGAGAAGAACATATAAAAAAAAGGGTAAGAAAAACGATTGATCCAAATTGTGGGTTGTGTGCATGTCATAATCGTACATTGCTTGGTTGCGCAAATGTGTAATGTGAGCTCGTAACGCATGTTGTAAGAGTCTAACAGTTAGAGGCTGTAACATCTACATGTAGTGAGGCATTTGCTGCATCTGCATCTGCTGCATTTGCGGCATGCCGTAAGCCATTTGAGTAGGAAGGTATTGCACCTGTTGACCATTTGGAAGCACCATAATGGGGCGTTGATGCTGCTGTTGTTGCTGTTGCTGTTGTTGGAAGACTTGCTGCTGTTGTTGTTGTTGTTGTTGTTGTTGATGTACACAGTATGTGCAAACAAAGACAGGTGGAAGTGCATTGGTATCGAGGCCGAGACAGGTAACGTGAAGCCAGTTGGTGCAGGATTCACTACGAGATATTAGTTAGGGCATTTCGATGGCATCAACACCAATCAACTTACCATTGCACCATCAATTGGCCGTCATTAGGTACCATATTATTGCAGATGCAGCGTGTAACGTCCAGGAATTGCTTTTCAAATTCTGAAGGAGGCGTAGGCATAGTAGTGGGTGAGATAGCAGTTGGTGAGATGTTCCAAACACCACTATCTTGACGTACGGGCATGAATTGACCTTGAGGTAATGGAGGTGGTGGCATGGCAAATGATGGAGCAGAGACGAAAGGATCAGCACCAGCAGGAATCGAAATCTGGAAGGTCCTGCCAACGTCCATGGACTTCTTCCTGCGATCTTTGACTGCCTCATGGAGCGCTTGTTGTGCTTCGTTCTTCATGGGTGAAGTGCGTAGAGAACGGCTTCGACCAAGGCCATCATGGCGAGTGGGAGATGTCTTCAATGATCTTGACCGGTTGAGGCCAGTGAGCAAAGTATTAGTACGGCTACGAGCAGGACCTGTAGGAAGATCTTCGTCGTCACTGTCAGACTCTGATGCCGATTCGTCATCCTTCCTGAAGGCGACCTTGCTACGCGGCTTTCGCAATGGTTTGTCGTCAGTGCCCTTTGCGGTTGTCACAGCTCTGCCCTGTGAGTCGACCCTGAGGACGACAGAGGGACGCGATGCGTGTTTGGAAGGCTCGGAAGTGACCTCGACTTTTTCGCTGATGGACAGCTTATGTTGCTTGAGAGGCGATGGAATTCTGGGTAGATGAGCTCCGTGCTCGGCCATGCTTGCTGAAAGATCAACCGACGATGATGTAGCGCTTCTGGGTAGAGCTGCTATTTTCCTTGACTTGCTGTTACTGCGACTCATGCTCATTGCAGCAGGCTTCTGTTCCACAGCTCGATCAATGCTGCCAGATCTTGACATTTGATGAGCTCTCTCAGCCCGCTCCTGTCGCTCACGACGTAAAGCATCATTCTGAAACTGGTAGGGTTGTTGCCTCAGGTCAGCGCTGGAATTGCTGATAACTGAATTTGATCGTAACATTGTTGCAGTCGCAGGAGGATGAGAACCAGGAGCACCAGCAGTGAGCAGGACACTAGGGTCGACACTTGATGCTTTTCTTGCATGCAGAGATTGCATCGTGCTTGCTCTTACCCGCAAGGCATTCGAGTCATTTGGACGCGTAGAGTGTGAAGTAGACGGTCTTGACGCATGTGATGGTAGCGAAGGTACCACGAATCCACCCTGGCTTTGCTGACGTGCGGCACGTGAGACAGGTGGAGCATTAAAGACAAAAGGCGCGGATGGTGGCATCATTAACTGTTGATCTGGTGTGGTAAATTCTTGAGTCAGCATAGGCATGGTCGAGTTGCTCATATCAACACTGCCGTTCGGGTCCCAAAATACAGGAGCCTGTGAGTGTGCAGGTGCTGTTAGTGGACCAGTAAGATCGAAGTCATACATCTCAGGCATTGCAAGCTGATATCCATCCATATTCAACGAGGCTGATTGAGGCAGAACAGGAACTTGCTCGTTCTGTTTTGACCATGATTCATCTGGAACGGACATTCGACGTGGTGGTCCTGAAGCTGTAGAGACAGGTACTTGCATCACTTGTCTCATTCTGTTGGCTTTTCTTCGTGCTGAGGCCACAGGATCGCGATGAGTAGGAGGAGTCGGCATCTGTTCTACCATGATTGGCTGTATAGGCATATCCGAGGGGAGGTATGTGAACTCATCAAGATTGGTGCCATTGTCGAATTGTTCCAAGAACGAGTTGGTTGGGAAGGACGTGTGGTTCAATTCGTGCTGGTGGTCAAGCATAGGCATGGCCTTCTTCGTTTCCAGTTTGGGCAAGAGGTGCTGATAGCTTTCTGGACGTGGTCTCTTCATGCTCGTATTACTCGAGGAACTTGAAGGCTCGTCCATGAAGAAACCATCTGGTAATTGTCCCGGGGTCTGGAAGCTGGTTGTGAAGGTGTAATCTTGAGGAGTCATCCAACCAGTCTGGAAATCAGTAGGAGAGCCATCTGCTGTCGGTGGTGAATGAAATTGTGCACCGAATTTCGCGGATTGAGGGGTGGGGGGAAAGCTATAACAGTGCTAGATTAGCATTTTGAAGCCCATAATGATGCTTGCCCGTTCTACACTAAAGATAAGAGTCTTGGTCAGTGGTAACATACCCATTGAAGGAGTGTGAATTGTTCATGGCGGCTATATCCTCGAAACACCGGTTTTGCTCAAGCCAGGGGCCTTAAGAAGTGATGGTGCGTAGATTGAACTGTTGTGTCACCGCATGCCACCAGAAATGACCTGAGATGTGTTCGACTTGACTAGGGTGCTTGAAATAGGGACGTCAGGATTGGACGGAAAGAGTGCTGGATATACTGCTGCAGGGTCTCTTGGAGGTATCCAGCTGCTTGGGTGGACACGCAGACAATGATGTACTGCTCAGCCTCTGTTGTTTCTTGAGCTCGTGCTCTTGCTATGGAAAAGCGAAGGTCAAGGGGCCCTTGGAGGAATGCGTAGATTTCTCGAACGTCGAAAGGGGAATAGCCCGGCAGCTGTCGATAGCAACACGAGCTGACACGCTCGATTTGGAAAAGAATATAGCAATGACCAAGCTGGATTGAGACTCGTACAATCCAGTCGCTGCTCAAAGAAAGAGGACAAGAGACAATGGACAATGGGCAATGGACAATGGACAGATGGGACGAGAAGAGAACGAGAAGATTAATTGCAGATGTTCCTTCAGGGGTACGAATGCGGTTAGTGACATTGCGGGGAGGAAGATAGGCGAGCGAACTAAGGTTTTGTACCTGAGAATCATTTTTCTCACCATTGGTAAGGGCCGAGTCTGGTGTAGCAGATACCTCTTTTCCAATCTCTGTCTAGCCCCCAATCATCCACCATACTAGGACTTGAGTACATACGAGTGGCAAGCTGACGAAGCTGAGAATGGCTAGAGAGCTTCTCACATGGCAGTGCTTGCAGCAGAAGCGTGCCGAGATAGTGGCCTTTGCCCCGTTTATCTGACCATTTTTTTAGCGAATGGTGGAGAAGAGCACTCCGTGCAGAGCCACTTGGGAGCTAGATTGGACGGCTCAAGGCTCAACATAGATTTCCTTCGGGCCATACCAATCTGTGCAGCAGAATCTGAGGATTAATCATGCGAGGCACGGCATGACTGGATAAGCATGTCTCTACTCTGCACACCTGTTTCAACATGCTAAACACCGTTTGGACTCTCAAGACGCTTCACCAAAGGCACGCATCCGAGTGGCCGCCGCTTTTTAGCTTTAAATCTTTATCATGGTTCAGGTCCGTAAACCCACAGCTAAGCCCACCAGAAACTAGACGGGACGCGGCTGTCTGAGCTAGACGTCACTTAAGAGTTATTGACAGACCTACCAATGAGATCGTGTATATTGACGTATCACATCTCGACCAGTTCCTAAAGACAAACAAGATCCGATCAAGGTAAATCTTTAAAGATTATTGGAGAGAGAGGACATTGTACCCTCGGTCGAAAACGAGGGGCAGGACTATTCGACTGGGGGACGTCCCACGTAAGCCATTATCACCACTAGTCAGGTCCCAGGATTCCGTCTTCTGCAGCTAAGAGGTCCGTCTTAGGCAACTACCTGGTTGCTCAACATAGGCTCGGCGGGTGCTTCCCAATTCAGGAGCGATGAATGCGGCAAAGCGTGCCATCTTGATGCAAGATCAAATGCAAGACAAAATCGCCGCATCTGACTTCGATGTTGCATGGCAGGTACGAGATGTGATAGCTTGATTTATTAAGGTCTTTGACATAGCATACGTAAGGTACCTCATGCAATGATGCGAGATGGTGAATAAATAATGGATGTAATCTTTCTGAGTAGGTAGCAGGTAGGTACGGTTCCGTCATTTCTGTTTTCACCAAGACACCAACAACTGGTTAAGCCACGAGCGAAAAAAGGTACCCGCCAATGCAGCCCATGGCGCGGTCTACTTGACTCTCAAACACCAATCTTTCTCCTCCAATTGATAGATACTTTTCCGAGTCGAAGCTGAAACGCAGCGCTTTCCAAGGTTGA
>Ga0160427_10002138_pt1 | contig 12016 bp, 10 predicted proteins | sample SolpanmetagenomL_FD_108194 | JGI IMG/M metagenome (GOLD analysis project Ga0160427, IMG submission 108194) | Solar panel surface microbial communities from Lawrence Berkeley National Laboratory, California, USA - L | ecosystem: Engineered > Built environment > Solar panel > Unclassified ...
CTCCGCCACCTTCACCCAGCTGGCGGTCTCGCTCGGCCACATCTTCAAGTGCGAGATCGGCGACATCGACATGCGCGATGTCGTGCTGAACCGCCGCATTTTGGTGGTGAACCTGCCCACGCTCGAGAACAGCGGCGAGACCACGGCCTCGCTCGGCCGCCTGGTGGTGTCCTCGCTGCGCAACATGATGGCGCAGACCCTCGGCGCCGACCTGGAAGGCGACTTCGCCGAGATCGTGGAGAACAAGCCGCACTTGGCACCCACGCCGTTCCCGGTCGTGTTCGACGAGGTCGGCTACTACGTCGTGCCGGGCATGGATAAGATGCTGGCCATGGGGCGCGGGCTCGGCTTCATGTTCTACCTGGGCTTCCAGGAAGTCGCCGGGCTGCGGGCGCGCATCGGCGACGCCATGTATTCGCTGCTGGGTAACGCCAACCTGCAGATCCTGATGCGCTTGCAGGAGGGCAGCGAGACCCGGAAGTATGTCGAGCAGACGGCCGGCGATACCCACGTCACCCAGGCCAGCTCGTTCCAAGCCAACGAGTTCGGCGTGTTCCGAGAGAACATGAACGCCGATGTGCGGCAAACCTCACGGGTGAACTGGACCGACCTGCGCAGCTTGATCGAGGGCGAGGCGATCGTGCTGCTCGGCAAGGACCGGGTGTATGCCAAGCTGTTCTACGCCGACATCGACGCCCGCGGGCCGATGCGGATGAACCGCGCCGTTATGCTGATGCCGCCGGCTGCGGACGATATGCGGCAGCAGGGCGAGCGGCGGGAACGCACGATCAAGCATCTGCTATCGGGCAAGACAGCCCTCCAGCAGTCGGCGGTCCCCTCCCCGACCCTGGATGCCCTGATCACCGGATTCGCGCACCGCCTGATCGAGCATCCCGATCAGGATTTTGGCGTTACTGCACGGGCGGCAATCCTGGCTCTGGCGGAAATGCAGCCCGCGCCGGCCGAGGCGCCGAGGCCGATCGCCATCGCGGCGGACGGGTCCGTGTCCGAGACCGAGCACAGTATCATGGTAAAGAGCACAGGGACGCCAGCTTCAGAGGCTCCGATCCCGGACGCGCCCCGCACGGCCGCGACACCGGAAGCGGCATCGCCGGTCAGCGATATCGAGGTTAGCTTCGGCGCATCGCCCGCGGATGCGGAAGCCGGGATGCGTCAGACATTCGCAATGCGGGAGGCGGCGATGGACGCCGCGGACAGGGAGCTGGACATGCCGGCCATGGAGCCAGAGGCCATGCGCGAGCTGTTGTCAGGCATTACCGGGCAGCTGAACGCCCTTGGCCGGGATCTGTCGCCATCCCTGCAGGCGGCCGAGTGATGCCGCTCTTAGCCTTCAAGCCTACGTCGGCGGCCCTCGTACTCAGCACTGTTGCCTTGCCGGCAGTCGCCTGGATCCTGCTAGGCGAGTTCCACGTGACAGCGGCGGTGACGGTATCGGGGTGCATCGGAGGGCTCGCCTTTTATCGCGTAGCAATACGGTCATGACCATGGCAGCCGAACCAAAAGCAAGACCAAGGAGTAGGGATGGCCGATACGCCGAAAGCAGAAGGCCTGCTGTTCCACAGCTCGAGCCTGTCCGGGCTGTTCGGGATTGTCCAAACCAATGGCTCGCAGGACGACGACTAGGACGGCGCATTCCCGACACGAGCTTCACCAATTCCTGCGCCATAGTCGCAGATTTCGTAGCAACGGCAGCGTGCGCCCGAGCCCGGCATGCAGGCGAGCCTTCATGAGCATATGGGCTAAGGCAACCAAGGTAGGCGCATGCGTTGGTCTAAACTGAAAGAGTGGCTGGCCAGATGGTCGATTCAACTCGGGCACGAGTTGGGGAAGCTGCTGTTCTGCTTGAGAGTGCAGTAGAATAGGAAACTTACAGTACGTAGCTGGTCATCCCAGGCTGCAATCTATGCCAGCACTCGTAAAGTGTCCCTACGTGCGTTAGTGAATGGTCGAACGGGTGGCGGGCCACATCTCCAGAAATTGCCGTCTTGCACGCGCGCGGGCTAACACGGCCTCGTGGATTTCGTGTTCAGCAATGCGAGTAAGTTCCCGCACATGCTTCAGGGTATCTGCCAAGTCGATCGACTTTGCGGGCTTATTCAGGTCTAAGGCAACCTCTTGGACGGTTTCCATGAGTGCTCGTGCACCAGATAGCGCATCCAACGCGCGATGAGCCCGATCGGGCAGCTCCAGTTCCGCCGCAGGACCGAACAGGCCATCGACGAAGCCATCGATTTCCTGGCGCCGGAGCAGCGCCATCTGTGCCAGGCCATCCCTTGTGGCCGTAACCTCTAGACGGGTCAGCCGAAACGGTGCTGAGCGCTCCTGATGACTGGTGAGTTGATTCCACAGGCCCATGACGAGTGTGCCCAAAAGTTCGTTCAGAGCGTCCAAGCTGTCGAAAAGCGGCAGCTCCCCACCCCAGAGTGCCTTGACCATGTCCATCGGCGACACCTGCTGCCCCGGTGTCGCGATGTTGCCCAGGAACCTGGTTCGTACGATGTGGAACGGCACGGGACAATGATAGCGCTCCAGCATGGCTACCACTTCCTTGTCGCTGACGATCGCAGCCTTTGCCGGTCTAGCCATCAGTCATGATCAGTCGTGTTGCTTCCATCACGACATCACGCCTAACGCAGGTTTGGAGATCAAGACCATTTGCGTCAGCGGCGCCGTAGCGTATCTGCGCTGGGAATGATTCGGAGTAGTTCGCCCATGGCCCGTAAAGCGGCATCGAAGACCCAGGACCGCACGCCTCGGCAGGTAAACGCACCAGGTCCGGTTGCGACACAAGGCACCGATGCCCCACGCCGCGGTCGCAAGCCGAAGCAGAGCGATGTGCAGCTAAGCGAGCCGGCGCTTGCCGATTTGTTCATGCCAGGTGGTGTCGAGCCAGGATCGGAAGTATCCGCTGAGACTGTCGGCGGCGAACCCGCGGCAATGCCGCCGATTGAGCACGGCGAGCCAACGGTTGGCTCTAAACTTGCAGGCGCCTCCGTCGATGATGCCGTTGATGCCACACGGGATGCAACGCCGGCCAAAGCCCGGCGCAGCCGTCGGCCCAAGGCACAGCTCGAAACAGGGTCGGAGGCTGACCCGATTACTGACGCTGGCCTGCCCATGATGGACGCGCCGACCGAGGAGGTGGAGAGCATCGTCAGTGCAGAACAATCGTCGGACACCGGGGCCGGCGATGCTTCTGACGATAGAGCAGAAGCGCCACCTGCCACGCGACGCCGCGCTCGCGCGCGCAAGCCTGAGTCTACCCCGCAATCCCCGGCTCCTCAGCCCGAGCAACGCGTCGATGAGCCGATGGCAAACCTACCAGCCGCCGATCAAGCTCAAGCCGGAGCACCTGAGACAATCGGTTCTGCAGTTCATCGGAACCCTGGCACTGACACTGTCACCTTTGACTGGCCTGCCATCGAGCAGGTTGCAGCTGCAGAAGGACCAAACCGGGGAATGGCTAAGCTATTACTTGCAGCCCGCGCCGAGGGGGCAAATTCACGCTGGCCCTTCTAGCCATTGGCATATCCCTACATGCAACTGGCAGATCGGGTTGGCGCAAACCAACCCCTGAATGCCAGTCCTGATAGACATCGCCGGAAGGAGACAATCTGCTTGTGGAAGGTAGCTAAGAAAAGCGAGCCTTCCCGGCGTTCTGCGTTGCTGGATCACCCAGTCGTCGTAGCGATCCAGTCTACGACGGCTTTCACCGCGGAAAGGTGGTCGCTGGTCTGAGCTTGCGCTTTGGCGAACACTGCGCGTTGCTGATCGGCACTCGTGCCGATCGCAACAATCTCTCTCGCCCGCTCTAATACCGGCGCGCAACCGAGCGCGTCGGCATCCTCAGCCACCATCCCGATCACAGCGTCAAGCCGCGTCAGAAACGGCACGAGTTCGCCGCGCTGGGCATCTATAAAGTTTGCACGAACACCGTCTCGTTGCGCACGCCAAAGATTTTCAGACGTTATGGCCCGCGCAATGCCTTTCAGATCACGGTTGAGATCGGGCTGTCGCACCGCCATCCTTACCAGGCAGCGGTAGAGTGCCGCGATGGCGAGCGTATCATCCACACAGGTGCAGCTATCAGCTACCCGTAGCTCGAGCGTTGGATAGTGAATGGACGGCCGCAATGTCCACCATAGAAAGCTCGCATCCTTGATCACTCCAGACTTGGTTAGTATCGAAACGTAACGCTCGTACTCTGCGGCATCCTGGAATAAATCGGGCAATCCGGTGCGCGGCATTTCCCCCCAGACCGACAGGCGATAGGCAGCCAGGCCTGTTTCGGCCCCCTGCCAAAATGGAGAGGAGGCCGAAAGTGCAAGCAGCAAGGGCGTGAAAGGAAGCAGCCGGTTCATGAGGTCAACCCGGTCTTCAGGCCTCGGCACTTCGACGTGGACGTGCATGCCGCAGACCATGTTCCGCCGTCCGAGCATCTGCATCTCATCGATTAAGGCTTCGTAGCGAGCCTTCTTGGTGTGACGCTGACGGGCCCAGCGCGCGACCGGATGCGTGCCAGCCGCTAGAACAAGGATGCCGTGGTTCCGTCCAATGTCAGCCAGGTGCTCTCGCAAACCGGCCAGCACGTCTCGAGCTTCAGTAAAGTTGGTCAAGGGCGGGGAAGCGATCTCTACCTGTGCCTGCAACAGTTCACGCTCCACCTCTGGTTGCCGCTTGTGCAGCCCGGCGTGGACTGCCGTCACCGAACGGCGAGGGGTGCCGCGGGTCGATGCATCTGCGAGGAAGAACTCCTCTTCAACACCGAACCTATAGCTCGCGTCCATTCCGCACCTCTCGACGGGGATGCAGGGCAGCGTGCCCTATCCAGCACTTTGATACATCGCTGAGCGGCACAGCGGTAGAATCGTCGTTCGTTGCAAGCCAGGGAACTTGTAACACTGGATGAATGGCTGTTAGCGGACAGGCAGGTTCGGAGAATTCCACCGAGGGAAGCGGACATTCGTTGACCTCGATTTGTGGTGCGAATGTCGTAAGATTCGCACCACGAACGCCGACCCGCGTGTTTGTTGGATATTTCGCGTCGCGAAACTCGGTTGCTAAAGGCAGGCGTTCCGATGCAGATTCGCGACATGCTTGCCTGCTATGCTCGCGTCTAACTTATGACCAATATCTGCGGCTGCAACGGGCAGCGCTGAAGGAGGCTGGGTGTCGCCGCCAACGGCGCCGAAGATCGTGGTGGCTGGCGTGCCCATTATGCCGCGTGGCCGACTGGTCCAACAGGTTCACACCAACCATTCGCAATCATGCTGCACTAACATTTCGCCCGGACTACTCAATGGGGGTCACGGTCTACATTCAAACTACGTACCCGTTCATACCGTAATTCTTCGAAAAAGACGTCACGACTTTGGCTCCATGGTCGCAACTCCCGACGCACCGATGCCAAACCTACGAGAGGCGCCACCGCGCGCTGTCCTGGCCGGCATCCGATAACCTTACTAATAGCTGCCCGCCATAAGTTTCCGTGGCTGACTTTCAATCGTTCCGCCTCGAGACCGTTCAACCTACCACCACTTAACCGGCTTCGGTTCCGAGCGGCGGCCCTTTCGCGCCTGGTCCGTGGCAGCGCCGGGCTGTTCCTTCGCGCGTCGAGGAGCGCGAGGGTGGCTGGGCGGATCGGGCAGATCGGGTCTCACGTCTGGAGTGCGTCCTCGTGCCGGCGAGACCGCTCGCTTGCTCGCGGACGATCGTTTGGGAGGCACTGGCGCTGTGGCGATTGCCGCTGGCGAAATCGACTTCGTGCGCCGCGGCGGTGCAGATGCACTCGGCGCGGTTAAGGGCGGCGCAATGTCCAGGCCGAACAGCGTAGAGACATCGTCTGTTTCGAGCCGCTTTCCCGCCCGCGGTGTGCCTTTGGAAGCCGACAGCGCCTTGTCGATCCCCGTGATCAGGCCGGTCTCGTCGACGGCGCGCATACGAAACAGCAGCTCCGGCTGGTGGTCCAGCCGTGCACCGACCCCGTAGAGCGCGGCTGCCACGTGCTTGCACATCGACGCATGGTCAGCGCAGCTGCAGGAGAAACGGATGTCAGATGGGCGCGGGAACAGCCCGCCCTGCTGCCGGCACAACCGCTCCATGACGCCCTTTGACAGCCGCCCCTGCAGCAACTCGACCAGCGAGTCGATGCTGCCGGCACAATCCCGACAGATCGCCTGCCACTGGGTCGCTGCCGTTTCCTTGACGGTTATCGTGACGCGGTAGAGTTCTGAACCACTGACCATTGCCGTGACCCGGCCGGATGCCACCTGCAGATCGACCACTGATCCCTGGCGGACATAGCTGCGACCCCGCGGCAACCGGCTCTCATAATCGCGATAGTTCTCCATGTTGTCGCACCAGGCGCGGCCCCAGAAGGTGGTTGCGATTGAGCGCCCCTCGATCGTCACCGGTGCGACGTGATGGCCCGTCTTGGCGAGCTTGGCCACGGCGCGCTGCGCCTGCTTGCGCCGTTCTGCCACGGGAACGTAGGGCGCCCACCCGCCGTAATCCGACCTCATGCGGTCACTCCGTCATCGCCGTCGTCAAGTCGAGCGAAACCACCCGCAACAAGGCCTCGTCGGACATCTCGGTGAGCCCGATCTCGCCGCCGCCGGCCAATAAAGCGTCCGACAGATCCTGCTTCGAATCGATCATCTCGTCGATTCGCTCCTCGACCGTGCCACGACAGATGAATTTGTGCACCAGGACATTGCGCTTCTGTCCGATGCGGAAGGCCCGGTCGGTCGCCTGGTTCTCCACCGCCGGGTTCCACCAGCGGTCAAAATGCACCACATGCGACGCCGCCGTCAGCGTGAGGCCCGTGCCGCCCGCCTTGAGCGACAGCACGAAGAACGGCACCGCCTCGTCCTCCTGGAACTGCTGCACCAGGGAACGGCGCTGCTTGACCACCGTGGTGCCGCTCAGCACCAGTCCGGACCGGCCGAACACCCCGCCCAGGAAACTGGCCAGCGGCGCCACGGCTTCGCGGAACTGGGTGAACACCAGCAGCTTCTCCTGCCGTGCCGCGACGGTCTCGGCGATCGCCCGCAGACGAGTCAGCTTGCCGCTCTCCGCCTCGCCCCAGCCGCCGTCATGCAGCCACTGCGAAGGATGATTGCAGACCTGCTTGAGCCGCATCAGCATCGACAATACAAGCCCCTTGCGCTCGATGCCGTCAGCCACCTCGAGTTGCCGGGCCAAGTCCTCGACGGTCTGCGCATAGAGCGCCGCTTGCTTGCGGGAGAGGTGGCAATACGCCTTCACCTCGGTCTTGTCGGGCAAGTCGGCGATCACCGAGCGGTCGGTCTTCATGCGGCGCAGGATGTAGGGGCGGACCAACTCGCGCAGCGGGCCATAGGGGTTCCCGGTCCTCGCCGCCAACCCTTTCGCATAAGCGGAGAACTGCTTGGCGCCGCCGAGCAGCCCCGGATTGATCACGTCGAAGATCGACCACAAATCGGCCAGGCTGTTCTCGACCGGCGTCCCGGTCAGGGCGATCCGCGCCTTTGCGTGCAGCGCCTTGACCGCTTTCGTCTGCTTGGCGCCCGGGTTCTTGACCGCCTGCGCCTCGTCGAGGATCAGCAGCCGCCATCGAATCTTGCCGAGTGCCGGCATGCGCAGCAGCATGCCGTAGCTGGTGATCGCCAGGTCGAGCCCGGCGGCCGCCTCCACCCCGAACTCCCGTGCCTCCTCGGCCGTCATCGCCGAGGGATGCACGATTCGCGCCTGCAGATTGGGGGCGAACCGCTCGAGCTCGGCCGCCCAATTGGCCAGCAGCGAGGCCGGCGCGACAAGAAGGCAGGGCGGCAGCGGCGCCGGCTGACGCGCCCGCTGGATCAGCAGCAGAGCCAGCACCTGGATGGTCTTACCCAACCCCATATCGTCGGCCAGGCACGCGCCGAGCCCGAGGCCGGCCAGCAGATGCAGCCATTGCACGCCGTCAAACTGATAGGGCCGCAGCGTGCCCCGCAGCGCCGAGCCGGGATCGATACCGGTGCCATTCGGGTTGCGCAGCGCCTTCAGCGTCTCGGCCAACCATGGCCCCGCGCTCACGCTCGACCAGTCGGCGATCATCGGATCACCGGCGCCCAACCCGGCGCCAGGATCGGCCAGCATCCGCATGGCTTCGGAGAACGTCAGGCCCTGGGCACCGGCGAGCGTCTCCGCCGCCTGGAAGCGTTGCATCGTGCGCTCGAGCCGCGCGCGGTCGATCTCGACCCACTGGCCGCGGAGCAGCGCGAGCCCGTCGGTGCCGGCGAGCAGCTGATCGATCTCCCGCTTGGTCAGCGTCTCGCCGTTCAGCGTCATCTCGACCGAGAAATCGAGCACCCCGTCGAGGCCGAGCTTCGATGGGGCCCGCATGCCAACCGTAGCCGACACTTTCGGCCGCGCCGGGCGGTTGGCCGACCAGTTCGCGGGCATCCGGACGACGACGCCGGCTCGCTTTAAATCGGCGACGCTGGTCAGGAGCTGGGAGGCCTCTGCCGGCGTCCACCGCAGCGGGTGATAGATGTCGCCATCGTCGACGAGCCGCCGCAGCCAGTCGCAACACTCGGCGGCGCGCTGCACCGGCATCAGCAGGGCGAGCAGTCGGGCGCGGTCGGCCGCACCCGCATACTCGTGCAAAGCTTGACCGAGCGGCAGATGCTGAACCCGGCCCTGATCCGAGAAATGGGTCGTGTAGGTCGCCATGAAGGCGAACGGCGCCTCCGGATCGCGCCGGTTCTCAGCCAGATTGAAGTGCACGCGTCCGACCAGGTTCCAGGCCGGGTTCAGCCGCTTCAGGAAGGTCTGAAGGTCGGTACCAGCGGCTTCGAGCGCTCCAGCCGCTGCCCATGCCAGCGCCTCCCATAAGCCGCGCAGCACGTTCGGCGATAGATATTCTGCGCCCGTCATCATCGGCACCGTCAGCGCCACCCCGGCGAGATCACCGTCGCCGGGCGCAGGAACCTCCCGCGGCGCAGTGCCCTGCACGCACAACGCGGACACGTATCGCGCTGCGAAGGCATGCCACCAGGCCATCACCGGCGGCAATGCCTGCCCCACCTCTCCGGCGCCGAGTTGCAACAATCCCTGTCCGCTGCCCTTTGCGAAGGCGTCGCCGAGACGGTTCGCCGTGGCCGGGTCAAGGCGCGGCGCATCGTCGTCGGCGCTCCAGACCAGCCGCCCCTGAGGGGTTAACCGCAGGCTGAACTGGCCCGGCCAGTTCGAGGCCCCGCTTTCGCCCGGCGAACCCGGTTGCGCCCGTCGCGACATCACGTGGCCCTCGAGCGAACCATCAATCCGACGGCGCGTCCTCGAACTCGATGCCCGAATAGACCTCGCCAAGCGGAAGATCGACGGCGATTTCGGGCATCGGCAGCGACACGCCCCCGGCCAGGATGTGCCCGACCCAATCATCGCCCACCCGCGCAAAAACCGTCGCTGCCTGGCGGGTCTGCTCAAGCATGACGTAGCGTTGGATCGATGCGGTGGCGCGGTATTCCTCGTTTTTCTCGATCCGGTCCGTGCCCGCGGTGCTGGACGAGAGCACCTCGATCATGACCACCGGATCGGGAACGATGTCGGCATCATTGGTAACCGGCGAACAAGTCACGACCGCGTCAGGGTAGCAGACGCGGCCGGCGACGAGGATTTTCAGATCGCCCCGAAACGCGCGGCATCGGCTGCCACGCAAACGATCTTGTAGAGTGCGCACTAGGTTCGTCGCGATGACGCTGTGAGCAACGGTCCCGCCGGTCATCGCGACCGGTTTCGTGCCGTCGAACTCATAGCGCAGGTCCTGGCGGCGTTCCCACTCTAGGAACTCGTCAAGCCTCATCGGGCGGCGCAGGGCAACGTTCATGGGGTCAACGTTAGCACGAGCAAGCGGGGGAAAACGACGCCGCTTCAGCAGCGCTGCAATTGCGGGTCCGAGACCGCAGGCGCCGCATGGCATCGCGACAGAACGTCCCCGGGCGGCAGAGCTCGATCAAGCTCCTTGCTTCGCCCGTTTCGGTTTGGGCTGGTGCAATCGTCGGCGCACGCCCGGCTTGAGTGCGTTCCGGACGTCCTTCGACCGTCGGCAAATCGAACCACTCCGGGTCGAAGTGCCCACCGCACCAGCGTTTGATGTCGCGCTGCCCTGGCTCTTCGGGATCGGACATCACCGTGAGGAAATCCTCATAGCCGGGCGCGAGCGCCATCGATGCAGACCGCCGATCGTGGGTGGGATCGGCTGTGGAAAGTGCCGCAGCTAGCTTGGTTGAACAGCAGAAAGAAGCAACCAGACAGTGTGCCACGCCAATCGACTTTAATTTGCTGTTCAGCGACCACTTGCTGTCGGAACGTTCAAGGAATGCGATATGACGACATTGTCATAGCGTGAAATTCCTAAGGTGATGCCATGGTCCGGCACCAAAATGGAGACGAAACGTGCTTGGACCAAAGTCGATAGCCGCCATCGTCGCCACGTCGGTTGCACTTACCGCCCCTGCCTGGGCGTCGCCAACCTACATCGCCCTCGGTGATTCCATCACGTTCGGCGAGACCGATCTCAACTACGTCCAGTCCTATGGCATTAGGGGGTATGTCGCGCCGTTCGCGGCCACGCTGGCCAGCCGGCTCGGGACGACGCCAAACGTAGTGAATCTGGCCATCGACGGCGAGACGGCCACCAGCTTTTTCACCAACACCGGCCGGACGCCGCCGGTTGCTGGTCGCGGTGACGCACCACTGCAGCTCGAGAACCTCAACTACAATAACAGCACTGCGCTCTCCCAGGCGACCGTGTTCTCGAACACGGTCGCCGCGCAGAATGCTGCCGGCAATGCAATTGCAGCGATCAGCATCACACTTGGCTTCAACGAGACCGCCGCACTCGCTCCGGCCACCAACACGCCGGCCGCGGAAGCCGCCGCACTTGCCTTGGTGCCAGCCGAACTCGCCGCATACAGAACGAATTATAGTGCGGTGCTGAGCGATATCCGCAGCCAGGCGCCGAGCGCGAGCCTGTATCTGCTGGGCTACTTCAACCCGTTCCCGGCCGACCCGGCCAGCCCTGCTGCTCCGATCTTCGACATGTACGGCGCCCAGCTCAACGCGATCATCCAGTCGCTGGCGATCCAATACGGAGCCGCTTACGTCGACAACGCGACATCCTTTGTTGGTAACGAGGCCGCTTACACCTATCAAGCTGCGTTGCCGGCTGGGTCGAGCGTCGGCGGGCTGTATGGCGGAACACTGCCGATTGGCAACGTGCATCCGAACACGCTGGGCTACGCGCAGATCGCGGCCGACGTCGCCACTTCCTCGGTGCCAGAGCCAGCCAGTCTGACGTTACTTGCGGCCGGCCTTGTCGGGATCGCCATGCTTCGACGTCGAGAGAAAGTCGCCTAGCTGATTTCGGGAGCACTCGTCTGGCGTGAAATGCTGGAGGCAATCGCCGAGAACAATCCAGAGGCGGTTGACGGAATCAGCGGCGGCGCTGCGAAGTAGGTGTTTGATCAATCAGACATTGCCGGCAGATTTTCTAGGCATTTTCTCTATGTATCACTCTGGCAAACATCTGTTTGCCAGAGTGATACACCATCTACATAAACCATCCACGACTCCGACCCGAGCAACCAAGCTGCTTGAGGGCTGGTAATCCTGAGCCCATCGGCGCCGCGACAGACGTCGCGTTCCTACGCGTCCTAACCGCCCTACTCCACCAGCGCGGTCGCGGCCGGATCCAACCCGAGTTCCTGGCGCAGGTGCGCGAAGCGTTGGGGGTTCATGCTGCGCCGATCCTGAAGCAGCTCGCGAAGAGCGGCGAGGCCGGCTTCTGTGAAATAGGCGCGCCTCCCAAAACCGGACTGCGATTCAGACGGAAGCGAGACGAGGTTTCGCTCGAGGAGGCCGGCCATTGCCTTCGGAATCTTTGGCTGACCCTTCTGCGGCCCGGCGCGCCAGGTACGAAGGAAGATACCGTCGGCAAGCGCGGGATAGCTGCTGAAATGCGTGCAAAACTCGC
>Ga0160427_10002141_pt1 | contig 12010 bp, 6 predicted proteins | sample SolpanmetagenomL_FD_108194 | JGI IMG/M metagenome (GOLD analysis project Ga0160427, IMG submission 108194) | Solar panel surface microbial communities from Lawrence Berkeley National Laboratory, California, USA - L | ecosystem: Engineered > Built environment > Solar panel > Unclassified ...
TCTGTAGACTTTCATTTCGAAGTCTTTGCCAAATCAAGCACTTCCACCACTGCCGAAACATCCAAATCAATTACACCCACAACAACAACAATATCGACCGACCGCACCCACGCCCCATCCCCTCTCCTCTCAGCCAAAGACAACCCAGTACAAATCTTCCGCCTCCACGGCTCCCTCCCACAAGCCCTCCGCACCTCGACCCTCGCAGCCTACTCGAAATGCACCACGCCAGCCATCCTCCTCGCAACCGACGTCGCCTCCCGCGGTCTCGACCTTCCCAACGTCGACTTAGTCCTGGAATACGACCCCCCCTTCTCCTCCGAAGAACATCTCCACCGCATCGGCAGGACTGCGCGTGCTGGCGCACCTGGCCGGGCCATGATCTTTCTCCAACCAGGTCCCGAAGAGGGCTATGTTTCCGTGCTAAAAGCAGGGCGGCATGACACGGGCGCTGGCGTTGTACGACATGACAGTCGCGACGTACTGAAGAAAGGGTTTGGCAGTGTCGGACTCGGTAGTGGTAATGATTGGGAGGAAAGAGCGACGGAGTGGCAGCTCGACATGGAGCGATGGGTGATTGAGACGCCGGCACTACTGGAGATGGCGAGGAGGGCGTTCCAAAGTACCGTGAGGGCGTATGCGACGCATGTGGCTAAAGAACGTGGGATATTCGATATGCAGAGTTTGCATTTGGGACATTTGGCCAAGGCGTTTGCTTTGAGGGATAAGCCAGGGTCTATGAAGGTGCCGGGGCTGAGGCCGAGTGCCAATAGTGGAAAAGAGAAGAGGACTGGTGCAAGTAGAGCTGCCGGAAGCAAGAAGGGAGGCGACATTGGTGGTGCTGCAGACGATGCTGGAGGTGTGGTTGATGTGGATGAGTCGAGGAGGATTATGAGAGCGAAAGCAAAGATGCAATCCGCAGGTGCTTCGGAATTCAATTTGGGCTGAGGAGGAGGAGGGGGGTGTTGTGTTGTGTTGTGTTCTTCCAGTTTCAGTATATATCCCATAAGGACACTTTGCCATCTTTGGCACCAGCAGCTAGCCAATGTGTTGTGCGTGTGTTTTCGTTTCTCGCTTTTTCTACACTCCTGTACATTGCACCTGGAGAGTGTACGGTGGTTCGTTCCGTCGACGTCGAGGTTTTGACATCAATATTCTGCTCTGTGGATGAATTGATGATCTCGGCGAAAGCAATAGCATAACAGCCGTCCTTGTGCCACTTCAGCACAGCAAGCTCCTTCATAGCCTTTGTGGCATATACCCGAGCTCTACTATCCCATCCTGCAGTCGCAAGTATACGTCCGTCCGACCTTACTGCAAGTCCTTGTTGCCCAGCATGTCGTGTTTGCACTTGCTTGATTGGCTTCTCATCCATTGCGTCTACAAGTAGAGGATGTTTAGCAATAATAGCATCAGCTGATGACGTGAAGTAGCAATCCAGCGAAGAACACAAATCCAATGATAAGATCGGCTGGCTGTGAGGACAGCTTGTATAGATCGCTTCCCATTGCTGAGACTTAACGATACGCTTGAAGACATAAGTGCGCCCACTTTCGTAGCCGGCTATGACGTGTAGATCTGAAGTAAGTGGCGAATGGAAGAGCTTGAGTGCCATGACCATGCCAGTCTTGGTGTTGACTTGTTCGGGGGCTGGGATCATGCCGACTTTCTTCTCGCTTGGAAGGTGGTAAAGGTCGATTTGTGAGTCGTTTGTGCCGGAGACTGCGAGGAGGAGCGATGTTGGCTTTGGGTCGTCATTCGTTATTGTTTCAGGGTGATCTTCTGGGTCGAGGACGTTATTGGAGGGTATAACACAGCTGGCGAACGAGCAAAAATTCGTCGTGACGATACTTAGAGTATGTAATAGCCAAGGATGCTTTCGATGTGTCGAGCCTCCTTCGAGGGGTAGTTGCGTTGACATCGTCTGTTCGTCATGTAACGACAGACTCCACACACAGAGCTTTCCATCTCGGCCATGCCTGTTGCAGATTAGCTCCTCTAACATCTACAAAGATACCGTATTTACTCACGTAATCAGCTTGTCCTCGTCCCAAGTTTCAGCACCAAGCACAGTAACCTCATGAGCACGCCAGACAGCCACGGGACGCTTGATTGCAACGGACCAGATTACAATCCATCCGTCGGCATCACCTGTCAGTAGTCGACTATTTTCCCGAAAGAAAAGCAGAGTGTGTATTGCTGCTCCATGGCCACGGAGCACGTAGATGGGTTGTGCTGGTGGGAGTGTGCTGGGAGGTAGGGCAGGTCTCATCGTACGGTGGCGTATAGTCCCATCACATACCAAAGATATGGATACGATGTGCACACTGCATTATACATAACGAAGGTAGGTAGAATAAAGTGTAATGCGTGAACAATATCACAGAAAGTCACGTGACTCAAAGTTTGACCCCTACGTGTTTCAGATTTCTGGTGGCGAATATCACCGTCAGCTTGGATATTTCATGACCTTTGAGCACCTGTGCTCGATACCTTCATAACTACCCATCGTGAGATTTTCGCGTTTTCCTCTCTAGGTCGACTGTTTGATGGCGGCCGAGCATGAGGCAACTTGATCCATTCACAATCCATCACATCAACGTCAGCTGCAATAGACTAGGTATGACACGAGCTGTTTTCGAGATTGCATGTTTAAGAACGTGTTTGAGGGGGATGGTTCATGGCATGACTTCCATTCCTACGTCGATATGGATCCACAGCTTAAGACACATCTCATTTTTAACATCACCAAACTACCCAAGGTCACCCAACGTTGCAATACTTGGAGGTGTTCAGGTGTTCGAAATGCAACCATAGTAGCTCCAACATTGACAAGGCACACTTTTATCGCACAATCCCAAATTAAGGATGACAACTCTCGAAGTGAAGTAATCAGCATCCTCGAGATCTTCTTCTCGATGTTGAGATAACTCCTCGTTGACCAAAGGCTTCCATATGCACTCGATAAGGGGCTGTCCGGACACTCTTAGCTTCGGACGAGGCAAGAGCAGACCACGAAGACAACAACAAACCACATTAGAGTGCCTACTTCCTTCGTCAGAATGGATCCCAACGACTTTCCACTATATATCATCGTTTATCATCTTCTTCTCTTTCTCTTCTTCTTCTTTTCGTTCATCATCATCAGCAGACTTTTATCTCAGCTTCAACCAGACTCATTTTACTCTTATCACATTCTCGTCTCTTGCTTTTCTCGCTTTGTACCATCAATCATATCATCATCATGCGTTTCGCACTTCCCATCCTCGCTGCCGTCATGGCCGTCGACGCTCAAGGTGTCACTAGCAAGATCAGCCCTCCTGGACCTATGATCTCTGGATGCTTGGCCAATTCCGATGGTGCATTTGCTCTTGCCGTCATGCCTATCGATGTCAAGAATGTCAAGCGTGCACCAAAATCCACTTCGATAGTCACCTTGACAACCTTCACGACAACCACCATCCATCCTGGTTCTACCAAGACCGTCACAGAGGAAGAGCTCAGCACCATGACCCCCAAGACCACTGTCACACCTGTCAAGAGCAGCACAAACTATGTGGTCCCAGTCAGGTTGGTCGAGACCCTTGCAACTCTGTCATGTTGCTCATTCTGACAACATCACAGCCAAATCTCCGATGGTCAACCTCAAGGTTAGTCGACCTCTTCATGCCATTGCACTATCTATGCTGACACTTTGTTTCACAGATCCAATCAAGACAACGATGACCGGTGTCAACACTTCCCTATCCACCATGACCTACGCTGTGCCGGTTAGCACAATTCAGGATGGACAAGTCCAAGCACCGTCTTCCGTCAGCTACTCTACTACTGTCAGCACCTCATTGTCGACTTGGACCTCAGTTATGCCAGTATACACCGTGGCAGCACAAGTGCATCAGCGTCAGGCTAACGAAAGTGACGGTGATTCTGATGATGATGAATATGACGAGAATGCTCGCTTCTGGGTGCCAGTAAGTGCATGCACTCCAGAGCCTCAATTCGAATCTGCTAACGTTATCGTCTCAAGGTGTATTACGCCAACGCCACTGGTGCTGTGGTTGGGCAGCCAAAGGAACTTGTTGACGGCGAGGACAACGTGGAGCACAAGATTTCGAAGAGGACAACTGCTCATGGCACCGAGCTCTACACTTGTGCTTCACACAAGCCTCTCATGGCTCTGGTCAAGGACAATCAACTCTTCGATGGCAAGAACTGGATCGGTTACATCGCCGCCAATCATCAGCTTCAATTCGATGCCGGTGTTGCACAGAACGGTGCTCTGTACACTTCCGGCTTCTCCGTTTGCGACAACAACAAGCTCGCTCTTGGTAAGAGCACTGTCTTCTACAGATGTCTCTCCGGAAACTTCTACAACCTCTATGACAGGTCAGTTTCTCCATGTCTCGTCATTGCTGATTCAGCTGCTAACGATTCTGCTAGCAACTCGGCTCCTCAATGTTCTCAAGTCCAGCTTGAGCTCGTCAAAGTGGATGAGAACTGCTAGATGGAATGTTGCTGCGATTCAGTGTTTGAACAAAAGTGGTGGTTTGGTGCGTTGAGGCTTGTTGAATTGCTTGTCTCGACTTGATTCTTTGTTTTGCTTTGTTCTCTTTCTCCTTTGGTAGTTGGTAGCAATGTTCTTCTTTCAACCTTTCTGATCATGACTTGTTCTGAGACCTTCAAATGAAAGCATGTCACACGCTATCCATCTCCCTGTGCAATGGTAATTGTCTCTCTTGCTTACTACCCTTACTTAGCACTTGAACATTGGAAAGGCTCAATCATGTTAGACTGGACGTGATGTTTAGCTCTTCTTGTCAATGAAGGCTTCGCTGGACCAAGGCCGAGAAATGGTATTGATGGCATTGATCAGTCTTTGGAACAAGAGGTAAAATACGAGTTCATTAATCGTCCCTTCATTGCCTTAAGATTGAACATCCTTCTTAGACATTATAAGATGTCTTCTACTATTGTCACGAAGGCTATCGCACCTACAAAATGCCTCTAATACCTAAGAGCCCACCCACACCCCTTCCCGTACTCTTGTCCCTCTTGTCCTTCTTCTTGACCACTTCAGGCTCTGCCTCTTGCTGTTTAGATGGTCCACTTTGCAAACCGCTACGCCCAAATTTCATCCCTGTAACCTTACTCTTGCCATTGCTGGTGATACCCACATTGGACTTTCCTCCTCGACCATTCGCAGTCCTTGAAGCAGAACCAGTGGCGTCAGAAAGACTATCCTCTGAGAATGCACTCGTTGGGTGTTTGTAAAACCCTGATGCCGGTCCTCCTGTCTTGGATGGCGAGGTCGAGGGAATACCCCCACTTTTGTCCTTTTCGCGCTTTGCACCGCCAGGAGAAGCAACCATTGCTCTATACATCCCGCCCCGACTACTACTCGGTGATGACGCGATGGTAGCAGCATTAGTCTCACCTTTGCGTGACGTCGACGACGAAATAGTACGAGAGAGGGCGAGCTGCCTGTTACTGAAACTGGAAGGCGAGCCAGGGAAGAACGGACTCGTGCCACTTTCGCCATGCTCCTGTCGCACATTGCGGCGCCCGCCAAAGCTACTACTTATGTTGCTACTTGGTGGGATCGGGATGCTGCGATTGCCCGCTGAAAAAGATTGCGATTGGCCGTACAATGCACCAATGTCTGTGTCTCGTCTACTGGGTCGTATAGGCACAGCCGTGGCAGTTGTGCTGAAAGAGCCGGGGCTGAAAGGGCTTGCCGGGCCGCCGAAAGGACTTGTCGGGGATGAAGCGGCTGCGGTTGCGATTTCGGCTTCGAGGGCTTTGTTCTTGGCGTCGAGCTCGCGGAAGTGGTGGCGGAGCTGTTTGTATTCGACTTTTAGGTTGGAGTATTTTTCGTTGATGCTGGCAACTGCGACGTCGATCATGTGTTGAGCTGCTGGTGCTAGTTGGCCTGGTATGATGGGATTGGTTGCCGTGGCGTCGGACGTTGGGTTTCGTGCTGCGAATAGCTGGGCTTCGAGTTCGGCTATTCGGTTTGTGGAGGTTTCGATAGTGTTTTCGTAGTCACCGCTTCGTGCTGTAAGACGCATACGCGCTATTTCGAGTTCCACCTCCATTGCGGCTCGCTCGTCTTGAGTTTTCTTGAATTGTAGTTCGCGACTTTCATAGTCGTGCAATTTCTGCTCCAGAGTAGTGATCTTTTGCTGAAGTGTGTTTACTTGCCCAAGCTTGTCTGTAGAGAGCTGCGTCTCTTGTTTTGAACGCAAGGCCTCACTTTCAGCTGTCACAATCAGTTTGCGAGATTCGTCAAGATCATGCTGAGCTTGCTGCAGTGAAACACTCAGCTCCTGCTCCGTCGCTCGCCAAGTACGCTCTTCCTCCTTCAGTGCTTTCAACTTGTTTGTTAGATCCACCTCGAATTTTTTAGATTGATCACGGCTCGTTCTCATTTCTTTCTTGTGACTGTTCATGGCTTTCTGTGACCGCAACAGTTTGTCCTTTAGCATACGATTCGTGTTTATCAAGTTTTGTGTTTCGGCTTCGACAGCTGCTTCACGGATATTGCTGCGTTGCAATTGGCCAATATGGGCTAGATGCTGCTGTTTCAGGTAACGCTCGAAATTGAGGTCGTTCTTGAGTAGCATGACCTCACGTTGCAGGAAAGCCATATTGGCTGCTGGTTCTGGTGCTGGACGAAGAGCAGGAGAACGTGACATCTCTGCTCGAGTTGAAGCTTGCAGTGCGTCCAGATGCGGTGAGGGCGCTGTGGCGCTTCGGAGCGTGGACGCGACACTACTGGCTCTTTTCCCAGGTGCTGGTGTTCTTGACATACGACGTAATTCTTGAGCGGCATACGAGGGTGGCAGTGTAGGGCTGTCCTCATTTAGGTTGACAGGCTTTGCCACGGGAGAAGGTACAGCGGGTGCGGATGTCATTGCTGAGGTCGGTTTGTCTTGCTGCACAGAGCCTTTTCGCAGGAGGCTCAATGGCTCAATATTGCTAACACTCGAGACTCCAGAGACACCAGAACTATATTGAGGACTTCGCCATTTGCTGATTGGTAATGCAAAAGGGTCGATATCGGAGTCTGCTGTCAGATCACTTGACATATCTCGCTGGAGAGGAGGTAAAACTTGTAATGTATCGTCGCCCTCTTCAGGAACGACAAGATACAAGCTAAGGCACTCTGCGACGACATCGGCTGGGTCGGACTTCAGCCATCTGTTCTCCTCGAGCTCGTCTTCGACTGTGGTAGTAAAGAACGCAGGATTGACAATGTGAAGCTTGCTGTATTGTTCTGTCCTCGTTCTGATCACGGACTTATCCAGATCAAATTCTTCGGCATTAGGGAAGCCAATTCTTCTCAAATATTTCTTTGGGTTTCGGCAATAACTCATAAAATTCAACGGATACAGTCCGTAGAGGAAAGTGAAGTAGTGTGTCAATTCCGGTGTCGTAGACTCCGCTGTATCAAAAGAAGACTCCAGCTTTTCCCATTCTTCTGCCTCAGTTTCGTTGTGGTTTGCATCGGTATCGTTGTCAGAGTCGTCATCATCTTCATCTGACTTCTCTTGCACTGCCGCCATTTTGTCGTCACTAGACAGCTCGGTCTTCGCAGGACTGAATCGCTCCCAGACTAAGATCCTACTGTAAATGAGAAAAAGACGTGGTAGGTGTTCTCGGACAGAGCTGGGAATATGAGGTAGGAACATGATTAGGGCGTTCAGGGCCAGAGACAAGACAACTGTAGATGTGTCGATTAGCAAACATCGAAGCAGGTGAGCTATGATGCTTGTTTTTGTCACTTGGTACAAGTGTGGTGGCTGAAGTCGTACGAAAGCGTTCAATAGGCCTAGTGCCTGCATACGTGTGTCCTTGTTGACTATCAGTCTGTCCAATGCGTGCATCAATTCCTGTGAAAGTTAGTAAATTACACCTTGGTGCGACGTTGTTACCAGCTCACCTTTGGCTTCTTCTCTCCATATGTGACCAGGACATCCTCAAGCTGTTGCGCAACAACATCATCTTCACCATCAAGCTCCTCGTCATCTGCATCAGGTATTCTCGTCCTCCTCATATAGGCCTCAATCAATCTGTTCGTGAAATGTACTGCAGTCTTAGCTCTTTCACTCTCATCATCTCCTGCTCCACCCTCATGATCCAGTATATCAAGTAAAAGCTCTTTCGCTGCTTTAGCTTCTGCTCTCGTGCTACCAACGCCGTCGAGAATGGGCTGTATAACAAGCTTGTACCAGTCTTGCAGTTTGGCCTGTCCTCTCAGTTTTGGTCGCAGAACCTGTATGACCTTGATAAAAGCAGATAAATTCTCGTCGTCCACTACAAAATCTTGCGCGCTTGGTCGCCTGACCTTGCCAAAGTACTTCTTATGAACTTCTATCAACTCTTTCTGTAGTTGTGCCCCATCGTCTTCGTCTGCGTCGTCATGTTTTCTGAAAGCTTCAAGCTTATCTTGGAGGTCTTTGGAGAGTTCTGGGTTTTGGATGGGGGATGCCAAGGTTGTACTGAGGACCTTGACAAGGTCTTTCAGTGACCTGGAATATATCAGCATGTTGTGGTGTACTCAATACACTATGAAGTCCTGACTTACATGGTGCTAGTCATGCTGAATAACCTTGCTGCTTGCGCTCAGATATGGCCGCAACCGAGCGGGCTGCATACTATATCTGCGTCTGATCAGTAGTCGGTCACCAATAGAACAGATCACGCAGCATAAAGGTAGTGGGTGAGCAAAGCAAGCAGTATAGACGGCGCATTCCTGTCGGTGATTGTAAGAGAGGGATAAACAATGACGACTGCGGACGGATCTCACTCCGTAGAGCGTTTTCGGCGATTACAAGGTGTAATCAAAAACGGTATATAATGCTCTCGCTTGTCCACCAACGCTGTACTTTCTGTATACAAGCAGTTTGTATAGGTATGAAACTACCTGGTAGAACACGAAGATAATATTGGGTGTCTTCACAGAATAAAACAGACCAAGACAGACCAGCTGCTCAGCTGTGGGTCAGAAGCATACACCGAGATGTAGCATCCATATCTAGCTTCGACATCCTACAGAGGCAACAGCTTGACTGCTCTGCGGATTGCTGTGGTTTTTTCAGATCTAGATCGCACCCACATATGGTCAGCCAGAACCACTTCCAACCACATCCAAAGACATCAACTTCAATCTCCGCTCCAAATCTTTCTCCGCGCTGCCACTTACTGCGACTTCTTGTTCCTTCTGCCTGTCCACATCTTTGACGTCTTCGGGGACACTTGGAGCACTCTCCAACAGCTTCGCAGTCTTCTCTGCTTCCTGGTTTCTCAGTAGTTCTGTGTTCTCTTCTTCTGCTTGTCTTTTCAAGGCATCTTCCTTCTCTTTTCCCTCTCGTAACATCGCTTCGATCTCCTCGTCCAACTCTTCTTCGTCCACCATGCCACCCGCACCCTCCCTTCCAACCGTCCCAATGACTTTCGATACATCCTCCACGCCCACCATTTGTTCTCGTAATCCTTCCATGATACTGTCCACTCTCCCAACCCCGCCAACCTGTTTGTTAAGATCCTCCAGTAGGCCTGTACTTGCCTCCATAGCCTTGACCATTTCCACCTGCGTTGCGGCATCGTCAATACTGAATATAACGCCAGACACCTGTTCAAGTGATGCTTGTCGTCGTTCGAGCGTGGTGTTGGCAAGCTTCTTGGTACGAAGAGCAGCCATCGCCCGCGTTTTCTGTGGCGGTGAGGATGATATTGCTTCCCGGGCTGTAGACTCAAGTGCGGCGATTGATTCGTGGAGAGTATCGATCTGCTGGTCCAAGCGGAGTGACAACGTACGAAGATTTGCAATGGTTTCGTCGTGGGCAGTCACTGGTGCCGGTCTGACCTTGGAGGATGGATCACCGAGCTTGATAGTAGTCATGCCAGTTTCTGGAGAGGTAAGCATGCTTGCATCATGCTTGTCACGAGTAAGGTATGTAAGGAGGATGTTCAAGTCTGCAGACGTGAGAGGTTTGTTTTGGGAAAGGACTGAAGCAAACTCGTGGGTGAATGTCTCCAAGGAGTAGATAGAAGACGTAGAAGTGCCTGCTGAAGTGCTTAGTCGTATCGAAATGGCTTGTGCAGCAGCCTGACGAAAACATTTAGTAGAGCCAGGACGGAGGTTCATAGATAACATACCTCAACATTCGCCAGTATCACGAATTCTCCCTGTGACAATGTTGAACCTCCTATACCAACCTGCCGTAGTCCCCATTTCGCTACTTGCCATGGCGAAGGTACATGAAAGTTGACCCATTTCTTTTCATAGATGCTGTTTGTAGCTTCCAGATAATCTTTTAAAGGCATAATCGTGTTCGAAGCGACAGCGTCTTCCTATGTAAAGACATCTTAGCCATATATCTTCTCAGCCAAAGGAGTCTAACAGCAAGCATACTAGCACAGTATTCAGGGCTACCGGCCTTCCAACGTTGCGGAGTTCGAGCTCTTTCAACAAGCCATTGTCAATCTTTAAGCATAGTCTTCCTTGACCAGGTATAACCCCGGCTCGAGATGCGTTGGTGAGCGCTGTAGTCCATGCCGAGACATTTGCGCGATAACCATCAGGGTTCGTAGTCTTCAAGTTGGAGAAATCTGAATAAAGTGAGGATAGCCGGTTCTTGCTAGGAGAAGTGGTGAGTTGAGTGGTGTCCATAGCTATGTGTTTAAGTCACCTCTTGAAAGAATCCTCATGATCGAGGATGAAGTTGACAAGTTCATTCATACTGCACGGACTGCTAGTTGAGTCACAAATTTGGTGTACTGTTACGAAGCTTGTTTGTCAACAACCTGAAACGTGAATAGTCTTGGCACTGACGTTGTGAAACACACGAGGTTCGTGCTCGCCGATCATCTTACCTGGTAGTAAGGCAAGCTGTACAAGCAAGTGCTTGAGTCTAATGGAACAGGCAGATACTTATGACAGTAGTACGAGTCTCGAGCACATTCATCAACAGAGAATGAGTCTATATTACAATTCATAAATCGTTCTGTACACTACGTTGCAAGTTCTCGCTTAAGGATTCGACGTGGACTTTAGTGATCCAAATTCCAAATGCTGTACACTCAGGAAAGCTTCTCCTCTTGAGCAGCATCATCTTCCACTCGCCCAGCTCGCTCTATTGGCATAGGTCCGACACCAAGCGGATCCGTCATAGTGGAGCCTCCCGCAACCAAGTTGCTGCTCCTTCGGTGTGATCGAGCATCGAGCTTTTCCATTACCGGTTCTTCTCCAGCCACTTCCAAATGGCCAAGCTTACGTGCTAGTACAGCGTCCAGACTCGGGAATGGCTCTGAATCTCCTTTCTTCATGTCCACAGTATCGGCGAGGTCGGCAAGCATGATTCGCATGCGTTGAAAACCAAATGCTTCAGTCTCTTTTGCGTTCAGGTCGTACTCTTTGAATACCTCTTGGAGATTCTTTTCTGCTTGTCGCGGTCTGTCCAAGTTTAGCCATGCTTCTGTAGCGAAAACACTCCATAACGCCGACTTCCGTTTACGAGCTCCCCATTGTTTGCTACCTGTCCCTTGTCGTGAGGCGTATGCAGCTGCGACACGTTCTGCGAAAAGAGCATGCCCCAGAGGGCCTGTAAGGTCAAGTTCAGTAATACGGCAGGCCCAACGTGCTGCATCGTCTGCACCTGAGCCTCCTTGCAACATGAGTAGCTCAACGGCGACCGCCAGAGTCCTCAGACAATAGTACGGCGACAGCGATCGTGCCAGATATGAGTAGCTTGCCGCCTCAAGTAGCTGATCTACTGTCTCAGCACGTATCTTGGCTGGCAGACCAGATGGATTAAGTAGCATAGTCATGGCAGCCATCTCGTTAGCACCAGCATAGTACTTCCAAGCTTTATCGTTACTGTAATCAGTGCGTAGTAACTCATATGTGCTCTGTGCAAGCCGGAAGTCTCGAAGCATAAAGGCATAATCTGCCAGTTTGCGCATAATGGCTTCTGGTGCATCAGGTCGATAAAATCCCTGCAAAGAA
>Ga0160427_10002142_pt1 | contig 12010 bp, 9 predicted proteins | sample SolpanmetagenomL_FD_108194 | JGI IMG/M metagenome (GOLD analysis project Ga0160427, IMG submission 108194) | Solar panel surface microbial communities from Lawrence Berkeley National Laboratory, California, USA - L | ecosystem: Engineered > Built environment > Solar panel > Unclassified ...
ATCTGCCTCAACTGGGGCTGCATCCCCACCAAGGCCCTGCTCAAAACGGCGCAGGTGTACGAGTACCTCCAGCACGCCCAGGACTACGGCCTGACGGTGAAGGAAGCGGGCTTCAACTTTGAGGCCGTTATCAAGCGCAGCCGGGGCGTGGCCGACGGCATGAGCAAGGGCATCAACTTCCTGTTTAAGAAGAACAAAATTGAAACCGTAGCGGGCACCGGCAAGCTGCTGGCCCCCGGCAAGGTGGAGGTGACCAAGGCTGACGGCACCAAAGAAACGGTGGAGGCCAAGAGCATCATCCTGGCCACCGGCACCCGCGCCCGCCAGCTGCCCAACCTGCCCATTGATGACAAAAAGATAATCGGCTACCGCAAGGCCATGACCCCCGATACCCTGCCCAAGCGCATGGTGGTGGTGGGCTCGGGCGCCATCGGCGTCGAGTTTGCTTACTTCTACCGCACGATGGGCACCGAGGTGACCATCGTCGAGTTTATGCCCCGCATTGTGCCGGTGGAGGACGAAGAGGTGTCGCGCCAGATGGAGAAATCCTACCGCAAGCTGGGCATCAACATCCTCACCAGCGCCGAGGTAACCAAGGTAGACACCAGCGGCGCGGGCTGCAACGTGTTTATCAAAACGGCCAAGGGCGAGCAGCAGATTGCCTGCGATGTGGTGCTGAGCGCCGTGGGCGTGCAAACCAACCTGGAGAACATCGGCCTCGAAGAACTGGGCATCAAAACGGAGCGCGGCCGCGTCTTGGTCGATAACTTCTACCAGACCAACGTGCCTGGCATCTTCGCCATCGGCGACATCGTGCCCGGCCCCGCGCTGGCCCACGTAGCTTCGGCCGAAGGCATCATCTGCGTGGAGAAAATCGCGGGCCACCACCCCGAGCCCCTCAACTACCAGAACATTCCCGGCTGCACCTACGCCCAGCCCGAAATCGCCAGCGTGGGCCTCACCGAGGCCGAAGCCAAGGCCAAAGGCTACGACATCCGGGTGGGCAAGTTCCCGTTCTCGGCCTCCGGCAAAGCTTCGGCCGCCGGCGTGAAGGACGGCTTCGTGAAAGTCATCTTCGACAAGAAATACGGCGAGTGGCTCGGCGCCCACATGATTGGGGCCAACGTGACCGAGATGATTGCCGAAGTGGTAGTAGCCCGCAAGCTCGAAACCACCGGCCACGAAATCATCAAATCGGTGCACCCCCACCCCACCATGAGCGAAGCCATCATGGAGGCCACCGCGGCCGCCTACGACGAGGTGATTCACCTCTAAGCACCCGAAAGCGCATAAAAAAAGCCCCGCTCATCGCGGGGCTTTTTTTATGCGCTTTCGGGTAGCGAGAGCGCCGGCCCAGGCCGGCGCACCGCCACTATTGCTTGGCGATAACGTTGAAGGTCAGGTCAAACGTGTCGTTGATGGCCTTGTCGCCGATGCTGTCGAAGAAAGTCTTCGAGCCGTACTTCAGGCCGAACTTGGTGCGGTCGATGGTCACTTTGCCCGAGGCGGCAGCGGTGCCGTTCTTCACGCCTACTTTGGCCGGGAAGCTTACCGACTGCGTTACGCCCTTGATGGTCATGTCGCCGGTGATGGTAGCGTTGTCGCCATCCGCCTTAGCGCCGGCAATGGGCTTCACGCTGGTGATTTTGAAGGTCGAGGTGGGGTACTTAGCCACGCCGAAGAAGTCGTCGCTGGTCATGTGGCCCACAAACTTGGCGTGGTTATCAGCGTCGGTGATGTCGGTGGCCTTCAGCGTTTTCATGTCCACGGTAACCGTGCCGCCCACTACCTGGCTGCCATTCACGAGCAGGTCGCCGCTGGTGAACTGCATCGTGCCGTTGTGGCCGTGAGTCACGGCTTTGCCCTCCCAGCCCAGGGTGCTGAGCTGCGGCTGCAACTTGTAGGTTACCGGGGCCTTAGCGGTAGCGTGGGCCGGAGCCGTGGGCGCTACGTGAGCGAAGGCGGCGGGAGCGGCGAGCAGGGCAGCGCCGAGCAGGGCGGGCATCAAAAACTTTTTCATGAGAGTAGGTAAAAAAGAAAAAAGGAGAGAGTAAAGAGCGAGTTGACTGGGTAGGCTTCGGGGCCATCCAATTTTTAGGCCCGAATTTTATCGAGCAGGTAATTAAGCTGGGCTAGTTCGGCTTCGGTGAGGAGGCCCAGGCCACTTTGGGCGCTGTCGGTGAGGCCGCTGTCGTCAATCTGGCGCAGCAGGCGCAGGCCGGTTTCGGTAATGCGGATGTCCACGGCACGGCGGTTGGCGGGGCACACGGTACGCGTCACGAGCTTCTTTTCTTCGAGCTTATCGACAATGCGCGAGGCGTTGCTGGTTTTATCCAGCATGCGCTCGATGAGCAGGGCTACCGTGGCGGGCTTGGGGTGCTGGCCGCGCAGAATGCGCAGGATGTTAAATTGCGGCAGTGTGAGGCCATACGGGCGAAAGGCCGCCGCCTGGCGTAGTGCAAGCCACCCCGAGGTATAAAAAATGTTCAGGTAAGCTTTCTGGCCTTCGTCGCGGAAGGCGGGCTGCTTGATTTCGTCTTCGAGGCGCACGGTCATGGTGGATTATGAGTGCAAATTTAGTGTACATACATTAAATGTAGTTACATCGTTCGCAAAATTTCACCAATTTTTTTTCGGCACGTAGAAGGCGCTACCCGGCTGGCCCGGCTTGTCATTCTTTTCTCTTTCTTGCACCTTATGCGTACTGCTCCTTTTTTTGCCACTGCCCTGCTGGGCGCGGCCTTGTCGCTCGCTTCCTTCACCAGCCAGGCGCAGTCGGGCGGCGCGCCCATCCGGCCCAATCGCAACGCGCAATTTGTATTTCGCAACGGCGAAGTAGTGCAGCGCCTGGGCACCCAGATTACGCCCCTGGCCCAAAACGTGCGCCTGCCCAACGGCACCAAAATCAACGTTAAAAGTGGCATAGTGGAGTTTCCAGGCGGGAAAATCACGAGCCTGCACGATGGCGACTACATCAATGCCGAGGGTGGCATTGTGTTTAGCACGCCGGCCAGCGCCGCCGCTGCCCGTGGCGACAACTCGGTGGCCGCCGATGCCAAGTACGACAAGTATGTGCAGGTGGGCACGGCGCCCACCACTATCATGGGCGACGCGCCCAACGAGCGCGAGCAGCTGCTGATGCACAAAGTAGAGCTGCTCAACCGCAAGGTGGCGCTGCTGCAACAAACCCACCCTAACGCGCCTAATACCGACGTGGTAGACAAGCAATTGGCTGAAATCGACGCGCAGATGAAAACCGTAAAGTAGCGCAAGCGCCCTAAAGCGACAGCCTCAAAGCAGCCCTTCGCCCGCAGTAAACTGCGGGTGAAGGGCTGTTTGCTTTCTACTAATTCATCCCTACTTATCAAGGCTTTATTCAGCCAGCAGCAGCTCGCCGCTGTCCTCGTGTACTAGGCCGAAGGGCTCGTTGCGCACGATGAGCAGGCCGTCGAGGTCGTGCACTTCGGCCAGGGCGCTCACTTGCAGCGCCGACCAGATGCCGAGCGACGTTTCGACCATGCAGCCCAGCATGGGCAGCAGGCCGTGGGCGCGCGTCTGGCGCAGCAGCTCGATGCCGCGTTGGTAGCCGCCGGCCTTCATCAGCTTCACGTTGACGCCGTGAAACTGCCGGGCAATCTCTTCAAAGTCCGCCTCATCGGTTACCGACTCGTCGGCCAGCAGCGGCAGGCCCACGCGCGAGCGTAGGTAGCGGTAGTCGGCGGCGCAGGCGGCGGGCAGCGGCTGCTCTAGCAGCTGCAAGCGCAGGCCGGGCACGGTAGCGGCTTCCTCCAAAAAGCGCAGCAGGCTATCGGCATCGGGCCAAGCCTCGTTGCCATCTACGAGCAGCGACCGGCCGGGCACGGCCGCCGCCACGGCGCGCAGCAGGTCGAGGCCACCCTCCTGGTTCACCTTTATTTTCAAGAGCCGAAACCGCTCGGCGCGCTGCTGCTGCATGAAGCCTGCCACCTCGCCGGGCTCCATAATGGGCAGCGAAAACGCCGTGGCCACGCGCCGGGCGGGCGGTGGCACGCCCAACCACTGCCACACCGGTAGCCCCGCCCGCGCCGCCAGGCAGTGCGTAAGGGCCGCTTCCAGGGCAAAGCGCAGGGCGTGGGCCACCGGCCGGGCCGCCAGCAGCGCCGTGAGGTCGGGCAGCGTCTCGGCGTGGGGCAGGCCGTGGGCCAGCAGGTCGTCAAACTGGGCTTGCAGCAGGGCGGGCGTTTCGCCGTAGCGCACGTTGGGGGCGGCCTCGCCCCGGCCGCTGGTGCCGGCCTGGGTGGCTTGCAGCACGAGGTTGATTTTGGTGGCCGAGGCGTTGCGCGCTATTTTCCAAACGTAGCGCAGCGGCAGCTCGTGGGTAGTCAGGGTCCAGGTAGTGGGCATAAAGCAGGTAGCAGGGCAGCCGCAGTGGGGCTACGGCCCCGAAGGTGAGTAAAAAAACTGGTTCCTGGCCGCGCTTGCCCGGTTGCGGTGCCCGGCAGGCGAAGACACGAAATGTATTTTTTTATTTATGAAAGTTTAGCTTTTACTTTTGAGAGTGCCTAATCTTACTCCTACGACTATTTTTTCTCTTTCCTATTATTCTCTTTCTTTTTAAAAATTGCATTATGCAAACACGCTTACTTTATGCCGCCTTATTAGGCGGCCTGCTTAGCTGGGGCTCGGCGCAGCCAGCAGCGGCCCAGGCCGGCGCCCGCCGGGGCCAAACGTATTGGTACACGGTGCAGAACGGCGTTATCGTGCTGAAAACCGGTGCTACCTATAAAGTCCTGAAAGACAACGTAAAGCTGCCCAATGGCAGCGAGCTGGAGGCCCTTAGCGGCTACGTGGTGCTGCCCACGGGCGAGCGCACGCAGCTCAACCAGGATGACATGGTGATGCCCTCGGGCGACATTATCCGCATGAAGGCGGCCAGTGCCGCCGCCGCACCGGTCGCGGCTGCCGTAGCAGCCAGCCCCACCGCCAGCCCGGCGCCCGCGAGCGAGGCCAGCGGTAAGGCTACCTTCACCTACGTGCCAGTCGCCCCGGTCAACGGCAAGCTCAAGGGCGTGGTGGAGCTGGGAGCCAGCGGCTTCAACTCGTTTATCGTGCGGGTGGACGCGCAACGCAACTGGAAGCTCGAAAAAGCCGAGTTCGGCAACAGCCTAGTGCTGGAAAACATGGCCACCGAGGCCGACATTCAGCAGGGCCTGAAAGCCTACATCAGCAAGATGCTTGACTACGGCGTGAATGGGCGCGACATTCACTTTGTGGTCAGCTCGGGCGCCGTGACGGCCGACATTACCCACCGCCTCATCGAGCGCCTGAAGGCCCTCAACTACGTGGTGCACGTGGTGACGCCCGAGCAGGAAGGCGCCCTGGGGCTGCGGGCGGCCCTGCCCCCCACCTACGCCGACAAGGCGTTTGTGGTCGATATGGGCTCGGCCAATACCAAGATTGCCTGGCTCAACCAGGGCAAGCCGGTGGTAGCTAACACCTACGGCTCCAAGTTTTTCCAGCAAAACACGCCCGAGGCGACCGTAGCGGCCGAGGTGGCGGCCAAGGCCGCCGCCGTGCCGGCTGCCCTGCGCCAGACCTGCTTTATCCTGGGCGGCATCCCGTTTGAGCTGGCTAAACCCGAGCGCCAGGGCAAACAGGCCTACACCCTGCTGCGCGCCCCCGAGGGATACGCCCAGCTCGATGGCGCCAAGACCAAGGCGGGCCTGACTATCTACCGCGCCATTGCGGAGGCTACTGGCTGCCAGCAGTTTGTATTTGGCTGGGATGCCAACTTCACCATCGGCTACCTGCTCCAGACGCCCTAGCGGCCCCAGCCCGGGCATTGCCAAAAGGGCCCGGCTACGCGCGTAGCCGGGCCCTTTTGGCAATGCCCGGGCTGGGGCCGCCGCCGAAGTTTCGGCGTAGCCTGCCGTTCTTTGGGGTCCGATTTCCGCCTCCTTTTATTTGCGCATGAAGTTTTCTCGACTCGCCGGGCTGGCGCTGCTGCTGGCCATCGCTGCTATTATTCTCACGCTGCTGGCCACCTACGGCGTGGTGGCCCTGCCGCCCGCCCTGCCCACGGCGGCGCGCTGGCTGGCGCTGGCCGCGCTGGCCGCGGCCGTGGCCCCGCGCGGCTCGCTTACCGGCTGGATAGTGCTGGCCATGCTAGCCGGCATCGAGCTGGGGCATGATGCGCCGGCCGTGGCTCTGAACCTGAAGGTGCTGAGCGACGCCTTTTTACGTTTGGTCAAGACGATTATTGCGCCGCTGGTTTTTGCCACGCTCGTGGTGGGCATTGCCGGCCATGCCAACCTCAAGCAGGTGGGCCGGATGGGGCTTAAGGCGCTCATCTACTTTGAGGTAGTCACCACGTTTGCGCTCTTTATCGGGCTGGCGGCCATCAACTTCACCAAGGCCGGCGTGGGCATCAAGAACACCGCCATCGCCGAGAAGGCCGACGCGCTGGCCGCCGCCGCGCCGCAGTCGGTGTCGGAAATCATTCTGCACATCTTCCCCGAAAACATTGCCAAGTCGGTGGCCGAGGGGCAGGTGCTGCAAGTGGTGGTATTTGCCATCATCTTCGCCATTGGCCTGGCCCTCACCCCCGAAAAGCCCCGCCGCCTGATGCTCGACTTCTGCGAAAGCCTCTCGGAAGTCATGTTCAAGTTTACGAATGTGGTGATGTACTTCGCGCCGCTGGGCGTGGGCGGGGCCATGGCCTACACGGTGGCCAAGCTGGGCTTCGGGCCGCTGCTCAATGCGTTTCAACTGCTGCTCACGCTCTACGGCGCGCTCATCGCCTTTGTGCTGCTGGTGCTGCTGCCGGTGGCCGTGCTCATGCGCATTCCGCTGCGGCGCTTCGTGGCGGCCGTAGCCGAGCCGGTGAGCATCGCCTTCGCCACTACCAGCAGCGAGGCGGCCCTGCCCCGCGCCATGGAGGCGATGGAGAGCATCGGGGTGCCGCGCCGCATTGTGGCCTTCGTGATGCCCACGGGCTACTCGTTCAACCTCGACGGCACCACGCTTTACCTGTCACTGGCGGCCGTGTTTGTGGCCCAGGCGGCGGGCGTGCACCTCTCGTTTGGCGACCAGATGCTGCTCGTCTTCACGCTCATGCTCACCAGCAAGGGCGTGGCCGGCGTGCCCCGCGCCTCGCTCGTCATCCTGCTGGCTACGCTGCCTTCGTTTAACCTGCCGGCTTGGCCGGTATTCATCATCCTGGGCATCGATGCGCTCATGGACATGGCCCGCACGGCCGTGAACGTGCTCGGCAACTGCCTGGCCTCGGCGGTGGTGGCCCGCTGGGAAGGTGAGTTTATCGACAACTACGTGGCCCCCGCCGAGCTGTTCACGGCCGAAGCCCCCGCGCCGGCCGGCCACCACTAGGCGCCGCCCTGGGTAAGCTACATGAGCTTAATTTTGGCAATTACTAAACAAAACCACCGGCCGGCTTTTACTACCGGCAGCGGCAGGCCCGCGCGATAATACCAAGCTGCGCCCTAACTTCGAGCGGATTTTACTCATAGCTAATGGGTTGTCTACCTAGGAGCTAATGCCCTCTCGAAAAAATTCAATTGGCCTCGCGTCTATTTCTTTTATGAAGCTTATTTTCTCTGGTAGTCGCGCCCTGTGGCTGACAACTTTCGCCCTGGCTGGCCTCGGGGCCTGCAAATCGGTGAAGGGCACGTTTTCGGCCACGCCCACGGCGACTATTACCCAGCGCCTACCCCCGCTGGAAGTCACCGCCGACCCTGGCCCGCTTGCCATGAACGACGGCGCCCTACCCGACGATGCGCTGCGCATGTTTAAGGCCGAGATGCAGCGCAACGTGCTGGAGCCTACCGATACCGCCACCTTTGGCTACGCCCGCATGGTGGTGACCAAGGTAAAGACTACCCGCACCGGCCGCAGCCTGCAAGCCGCCCAGGTAGTTACCTTCTTGCTGCCCAGCCTGTTTGGCGCGCCGCTGGAGTGGTATAAGACCGACATTCAGGCCGAAGTGCAGATGATGAATGCCAACGGCGAGCTGCTGGGCACCTACACCGGCCGGGGCACCTCCAACGTGAAGGTGGCCATGTACCACGGCTACTCGCAGACCGACGCCCCGCGCCTGGCCGATGTGCTGGCCCTGCGCGAGGCCCTGGCCCAGATTCGGCCGCAGCTCGACACGGCGGCCACCCGCCTGCGCCCGCTGCTCAGGGCCGGCGGCCAGGTCAATAACCCCACGCTGCCCGGCAGCACCAAGCAATAGCCGCCGGCTCCCCCTCTCCTGCCGCATCTTTGCCGCCCGGTTCCGGGGTTGTGCCACCAGGGCACTGCCGGGGCCGGGTTTTGCGTTATCCCGGTTATGAAGCATCTGCTGCGTTTTTTTGCTATTTCTCCCTTACTGGCGCTACTCGCCGGCTGCTGCGCCAATAGCCCCTGCGACTGCCAGGATTTGCTGGAAGACTCGCTCTACCTGACGCTCAACCAGAACGCCAGCCTGGGCAACACCTTTACCGACGCCGAGCTTAATACGGTGTATCTGCTGCGCTACAACCCGGCCACGGCGGGCCGCACCTACGACTCCATCCCGTTGCAGCGCTACCAGCGCCGCAGCAAGCAATTGGTTAGCAAGCTTAAAAGTGCCAACGCCGATACAACGTCGGTGGTGCTGAGCAACGCCTCGCCCTTCACGCCCGGCACCACGGGCGGCAACATCAGCAACTATTACTACGCCCTCGTAGTGCAGGAGAGCCGCAGTTCTCCGCGCTACGTCTTCAATCTCAATCAAATCCAGATTAAGGGCCAGTACAATGCCGATGGCTGCTGCACCTGCTACAAAAACACGCTCAAAACGGTGAGCGTGAACGGCACGCCCGTGGACGTGACCGAAACCAGCGGCCTGCCCAAGCCCATTCGCCTGTTTAAGCCCTGAGCCGGCCACCGGGCCGCCGGGCCGCGTACCACGGGTTTCTACTTCCTGCCTAACTCTGCTGCTCATGCCTGCTCATGCCCCGGCGCCCTCCGCGCCCGTTACCAAAGAACAGCCCGCCGCCGGGGCGGCCGAGCTACTAGCCCCGGGCGAGGTGCCCGCGGGCTTTCCATTCGTGACGCGCCTGAGCCTGGAGCCGCTCATTGCCTACTGGCACGCCCGCCAGCACGATACCAACCCCGGCGTGGCGCGCCTGGCCCGCACGGTGCTGGAGCAGGTGGCGGCCAACGACTGTTGCCGCGGCAACCTCGACTCGGTGCAGGTGCTCGACGGCTGCGGCGCGGTGGTCGACACGCTCATGCTGGCCGTATTTGCGCCGGCCACGGCGGCCACGGCCATCAGCGGGGCGGTGGCGCCGTTTCAGCGCCAGAGCTTTTACTACACGCCGCGCTTTGCGGAGGTGCTGCTCAACAAGGACCGCGTCATCAAACAGCCACTCAACGTGGACCTGGCCGCCCTCGACGTGCAGATGACGCGCATGGCCTACCTGCTCATTCTGGTGTGCGAGTACGGCGCCGAAGCGCCGGCGGCCGATGCCTTCACCTTCACCGTGCCCGACTACCGCATTGGCCTGTACCGGCACTACGGGCTGAGCTTCGACACCTCATTTGTGCGGGTGCGGGTGGTGGGCGAAAAGCCGGTGCTTACGCCCGAGCAGGTGCAGGAGCTGGTGCGCAACCGCCACCGCCTCGACCTGTGGCACCGGCTGCTGCCCCCCGAGCACTTCGAGCTCGAAGGCTTTCACCTGCTCCAGCTGGTGGACGTGACAAGCCAAGAAATCCTCTCCGAGCTGAAGTACGACCTGCTGGAGCGCGATGTGCTGCAAGCCTCCGACCGCCTGGAGCAGATTCAGGAAAAGCTGCGCGTGCTTTTTGCCCGGCCCGCGCTGCAAGTGGGCATCGCGGCCTACGACGAGCGCAAAAAAGCCTTCGTGGACTTCGGGCGTAAAATCAACCACAGCTTCCTCACCAAGCAATTGCAGGGCGACCCGGTGCTCGAAAACGAGTTTCGGCAGCTTTACGAGCGCCTGCTGCACGAGCGCCGCCCGCTGGTGCTCGAAGACGTAGCCACCGAGCCCGACATCCCGGAGGGCCTGCGCCAGCAGATGTTGCGCCTGGGTATTCACTCGGCCATATTAGCCCTGCTGCCCTACGGCCCCGACACGGTGGGCCTGCTGGAGCTGGGCTCGCCCGACGCCAACAGCCTGGACGAGTTTGACTTAGAGCTGGTCAATCAGTTTGTGCCGCTGTTTGCGGTGGCCGTGAAGCGCAACGCCGAAGACCTGGAAACCCGCATTCAGTCGGTTATCAAGGAGAAGTTTACCGCTATTCACCCCACGATGGAGTGGCGCTTCAACGACGCGGCCCGCCGCCTGCTGGCCCGGCAGGAAGACGGCAACCGCAACGCCGAGATGGAGCCCATTGTGTTTGAGGAAGTGTACCCGCTGCACGGCTCCTGCGACATTCGGGGCAGCAGCGTGGCCCGCAACGAGGCCGTGCAGGGCGACCTCATCGAGCACCTTACCCTGGCCAACCGGGTGCTCAAAAAGGCGTCGGACTTTCAGCAGCTGCCCATCCTGGATGAGCTGAAGTTTTACGTGACCAAAAACCTGCGCCGGCTGCGCCAGGGCATCATCAGCGGCGACGAGGTGAGCATCTACGACTCGCTGCGCACCGAGATGGAGCCCCTCTTCGAGTACCTGGCCCAGAACAACGTGGAGCTGCGCCCCATCATCGCCGCCTACTGGCAGCAGATTGACCCGCGCCTGGGCATTCTTTACCACCGCCGCCGCGACTTCGAGGAGAGCGTGACGCGCATCAACGACACCATCAGCGACTACCTCGACGAGGAGGAGGCCAAGGCCCAGCAGATGTTTCCGCACTACTTCCAGCGCATGAAAACCGACGGCGTGGAGCACAACATCTACGTGGGCGGCAGCCTGGTACAGGACAAGCCTTTCGACCTGGTTTTTCTCAAAAACCTGCGCCTGTGGCAGCTCCTGGTGATGGTCGAAATCACGCGCCGCACCCACGCGCTCAAGGCCGACCTGGCCGTGCCGCTCGATACCACCCAGCTCATCCTCATCCACGCGCAGTCGCTGAGCATCCGCTTCCGGCAGGACGAGCGCCAGTTTGACGTAGACGGCGCGTATAACATTCGCTACGAGATAATTAAGAAGCGAATCGACAAGGCCACCGTGCTAGGCACCGGCGAGCGCCTCACCCAGCCCGGCCAGCTGGCGCTGGTATATGCCCAGCCCCGCGACGCTACCGAGTACCTCGAATACATCGACTACCTGCAAGACCGCAACCTGCTGGCGCCCGGCGTCGAAGAGCTGGAGCTGGAAGAGCTACAAGGTGTGAAGGGCCTGCTGGCCCTGCGCGTGACGGTGAAGCTGTGACCGGCACGCCGCCACGCGCTTAGCGGCAACCCACAGAAAGGCCAACGGCCGTGAGTAAGTTGTTACTCACGGCCGTTGGCCTTTCTATTTATAATGCAAAAATCATCTTACAACACGAAATAGTACCTGAAACCCATTTTTTGTTACAATAAGTATAATTAAACGATTTTTTTGTTACTTTTCAAGGATTTTAGCCATAAGAAACCTTTCCCTGGTGAGAAGCTTTACTTTTGAAATACCATTTTCATCTGCCCGCACAGTATCTCTTTCTACTAGCGGGATAGCCCTTGAAACCGGCTAGGCTTAACCACTCATCTATGTTTATTTATTACGCGCTGAATACAAGTCACTTTTGCGTTCTGGCCGGTGGGGCGGGCCAGCTTCCTAGCTTTAGTAACCCGGCCTGCTCATGAAATGGCCAACTATGCTGCTGCTCGTGAGTGGCTGGCTGGCAGCCGGCAGCCTGCGCGCCCAAACGGGCAGCTGGACCCCAACCGGCGCCGACCTCAGCTTTCCGCGCACACTACTCAAAGCCAGTGACTTGCCAGCGGCGCGCGCCAACCTGGCCACGCCCAGCGGCCAGCTGCTGTATAAAGGCCTGTGGGCCGAAGCGCAGGGCAGCCCGACCAGCGACAACACCTCGGCCAGCGGGCGCC
>Ga0160427_10002144_pt1 | contig 12004 bp, 13 predicted proteins | sample SolpanmetagenomL_FD_108194 | JGI IMG/M metagenome (GOLD analysis project Ga0160427, IMG submission 108194) | Solar panel surface microbial communities from Lawrence Berkeley National Laboratory, California, USA - L | ecosystem: Engineered > Built environment > Solar panel > Unclassified ...
ATGATGGAGGTTTCTGTGCTCGACTTAGTACGTTCACTCAAGCTTGTAATGCCAACGAGCAAAGGACTGACTGCTTTCAGCTCAATAGCAAATTGGACAAGAACGACGACCATCATCTATTGAGATTGAAAGACACCTTCATACATCGACAGCATCTCTGCTTGGTATTTGAGCTTTTGAGCGTAAATCTCTACGAGTTGATCAAGCAAAATCAGTTCCGCGGACTCAGCACAACTCTAGTCAGGGTGTTTGCACAGCAGCTACTTAATGGACTGTGCTTACTGAGTAAAGCTCGAATAATACACTGTGATCTAAAACCAGAAAACATCTTACTCAAGAATCTGGAAAGCCCAATCATTAAGATTATTGACTTCGGCTCTGCCTGCGACGAACGACAAACGGTGTATACATATATCCAATCGAGGTTCTATAGATCACCGGAAGTGTTATTGGGCTTGCCGTAAGTACCAGAACGAATGAGTGAGCTATACTTGGTACTAATACTCCTTAGATACTCTGCTGCGATCGATATGTGGTCTCTTGGTTGCATTGTGGTGGAGCTGTTCCTGGGACTCCCATTGTTTCCTGGTTCTTCTGAATACAACCAAGTATCCCGAATAACAGAGATGCTAGGATCGCCACAGAATTGGATGCTTGAAGTGGGAAAGCAAGCCGGTGAATTCTTCGAGAAATCGCACGATGAGTTTGGGCGACGGCATTACCGACTGAAGAGTATGGAGCAGTACTCCAGAGAGCATAACACGAAAGAGCAACCTAGCAAGAAATACTTTACGGCTACAAAGCTCGAAGAGCTTATTCGGACTTATCCACTACCACGCAAGAACATGAAGCAGGCCGAAATCGATCGAGGTTAGTATCAGGTTAGATTGAAGCGTGTAACCAAGCTAACTGTTTCTACAGAAATGCAAAATCGTAATGCATTCATTGACTTCGTCAAAGGTCTGCTATCGTTGAACCCGCTCGAACGATGGTCACCACAACAAGCGAAACTGCATCCATTTATCACTCAACAGAAGTTCACAGGGCCTTTCGTACCACCAATGAACTTGAAGGCTGGCTCGCTGAACAGATCTCCAGCACCAGGCATCCAGCAGCAACAACAAGCAGAAGCACTAAGCAAGCAGCGGCATGCACAGCAAGACGCGCAAATACAAGCACAACAAAATGCGTCAGCATTGGCTGCTATGCAAATGGGTCAATATCCACAACCACCTACCATACTAAGTCCTGGCGGGTATGGCCAACCACCATACGGTACGCCCATGCCACCGCCCTATGCAGCACAAGGAGGCTATGGTCAGCCAATGGGCATGCTGCAACCACCTCCAGCGCAACTGCATCCCAGTTATGCAGGCCAACAAAACAGTCTCCACGCACAAGCAGCTACTCGGGCGGGACGTCAAAGAGCGTCGACGCTGGACCAGCAACAAGGTGGCATCCCTGCATCGCTACAAAGAGTCATCAGTCATCTGGATCCGAATGCGCCAATCAGATTGCAGCCCAGTCCGGCTTATCACCCTCCACCTGCAGATGGCAGTTCAGATTCGAGACGACGACCCAGTCGTGCAGGGCAACAAGGAAGAAGCAATAGAGACTTCATCAGGACACTGGAAGATCAATCTATAGAGGAGGCATACATGTCGGGAACACAGCAATGGCATTGATCCGAAATTGTTGATTAGGGGTGCAGGTCTTCGTCGAGTGTGCTGGTTGCGGCGATGAAACTAGTCAAAGAGAGCGACTTGTCACGTTCAGCTTTATCAGATCAAACCACTAGACCTTCCAAGAACGTACCATTGTCCTGAGCTTTATCTACCTTGGTCCCGTCCAATCCACTTTCGTCCCAACTTCGCAACCATTAGTGGCGAGACCTGGTGCCAAAGCCGTCCTCGGCCTTGGATCGTCAATAAGCTTTTAGGGAAATTCTGCGTACCACGTCGTTGTCAGATTTCGTGGGTCACCAAGGGTACTATTCATAAGCTATTACAGCTGCTCCTCACCTTACGCTACTCTCTCGTATCCTAGGCTCTTCCTCGAAAGATACTTATAACTTAGTTTACATCCGCTAATCCTAGAAGGTCGAGGGTACTCTTCACGGCACTTCTCTCGTTTCCCCGTTGGCCACGAATACTGGCACCCGTACAGATTCGCAGAACCAATAAGACAGCGTACTCGACAATTAGTGCTCGTAGCACTGTCAATGTCCTGAAACTATGGTTTTCGGGTAACCTGCAGCATTCTTGATATTGTCAAAGCTATTATTAAATGCCGCTTCACCACACATTGTGGAGTCGATAATGTCAACAACCAAGCAAGCTCGGCGCACAAGGCAGGCACGCATAACCCTGCTGGATGGCAACTTCAGCAAGTCAATCTTTTCCATTACGATGCTATCCGACGATATACTCCTCAGTATAGCAGACCACTTAAGGATCGTTGACATAGCGATGTTGTCAATGACAGCGAAATCATTCGCCTCAACATTCGCACGAATCTTTCAGCGCCTGAATCAGCCCGACAATGCCGTGCAGAAGTTTCGTTCCTACAGCTTCTGGACAGGCTCGATCCTGCATGGGTGTTGTGCAAAAACTGTGTCAAATTTCATCCCTGGCACCCTTCAAGGATTGAGCAATCAAATGCATGTCGAGCCCCGAGTAACTTCAATGACCTTCACGCAGACCTCTTCCTCCACACGGATATCAACCTCTCGGAGACAGTTGTACAACTCGTTAAGCGTGCAAAATGGGAAGGCGACCCAGCATATGGCCTTCCGATCGAGTCTCTCAATAAGCACTACCGAACACTGGATGGCTGGTACATTTCGACCGAGGCTGTCTTTACAAGGGACAATGCGTTACTCCTCAGAATGACCTTTCAGACTCTAGCAGCCAAACACTACTCGAAGCCATTCGCGGTGAACTTTTGCGGCTGTTCTGATGGTAGTAGCATCGTTGATCCAACAAAGGACGACACAGAAACGGTTGCGACAAAGTGCTTGTCACAGCTTAGCAATTTCGGACCAGCCGGAATATACACCACCAGGCAAGGCTATCACCCAGAAAGACACAGCTGGCTTCGTTGCTTAATATGCAAAACCGTGGTCAGTGGCTATCTCCACCATCCACCTGACGACCCTATGGATTGGAGAGTATTATTTGTTCGATACCACGACCTGGGCCCTGTCAGTGCGTTTAACGACATTCCAGCTCGTCATTATGATTCGGTGGACGTGGCACACCTGGCTACTATGGATTACGTGCGAGCAACCCAGGGATACGTCTACAAGGACGCCGAGATTCGTGAAATTCGTAGGTTTGCCCAAGGTAATCAGACTCCATCGAAGCATAGGTGGGGAGGTTGGCTGTCGAGACGACTTTCGAGTATTGCTGGACGGTGTCGGAGGTCGGGTGCTGTTGATGATTGAGGCTTGAGGTTGGAAGCATACCTTCGCGAGAATTGATATATCAAGGACACTCGAGATCAAAAATCACGCAGATCTTTCTATTACGAGGTCTTGCAGGCTGTATGCATTTGAGGGGACTTGAGATGTCCCTAATGATAGGGAATTGTTTCTTGACGAACATCAAAATATAGTCAATCTTGACGAACATCAAAACATAACAAACGGAAACACTCCACGCAGCCCATTAAGACAGTGAAGGTGGTAGGCAATGCTAGTAAGATCCTCTAGACAGCTCCTCAAGATGTAGAGACAAGAAGGAGAGTATGCTATTTAGTGCGAATATGTACAGCACTCCACACAGCCTAATGAGACAGTGAAAGTGATACGAATTTACAATGAGATGCACCAGACAACTCTTAGAGATAAAGAGGGTTAAGGCTACTTTTTTTAAGCTAGAATATGTTGATGATTACTAATCACATTGCAGACTCGCGACGGTCTCGGACATGCGATTTGGGAGACCAAGGTGAATGGGTCTTGGGAGAGAGAGTTCGGGCGTGAAGCCCTTATCTTGATTCGTGCCCTCGAAAAGCGTTTTGCTGGGCGTTTTGCTGGGCGTCGTGTTTAGGTTGGTTTAAGGTATGTTTGTGACAGCTATTGACTTTTCATGCGATCTTGTTACTGATATGTGAAAAATAGATGACGATACCCCTTTGCTTTCAGTTTAAGATGGTTAGTACGGTATATGTTCTCGAAAACTCTTTAGGATATAGCTTGGAGATAAGGAGACTTGAAGAGTATGTCTCTAAGCTAGAATATGCACAGCACCCTTCGTACCTACGTGAGCAGGTCATGAGGTAGAAATTCTTGAGAAATCTTTAGGACATGACTTAAGGATGAATAGACTTAGAAGATTATGTCTACGAGCTGGAATATGCACAGCACCGTTCGTAGCTAGGTGAAGTGGTCAGTACTGTGGTAGAGATTATTGAGAAATCTTTAGGATATGAGTTGGAGATAGAGCGACTTGAAGAAGTGTATATGCTTAAGTAGAACGATATGCTCAAATCCCTAAATGTGTACATACCGCCTACATTGTAAACTTCATTTCGCCACTCGCTCACTTTGTGTGTCTTGACTCGCCAGGAGAGGCAATGCGGCACGACGAATCTAACAACATTCTGGTATAACCTGGCTCGATCATTTAGTTCAATAAGCCTTTCACACAAGCTTACCGAGGCTTTCTTCTACATTCGAGCACAAAGATAAGCTAACTCAACCAAAGAGAAGCTATCTTCGCTATTCACAGCACGACAGCCTGCCTCTCCATTGATGCTCTACGACCACATTTGTCTTCCGGGGTACGACAACAAAGTCTACCACGCCACTCTCATGCTCGCATAGCTAGTGATCAGGGTCATCTGTTTGAGTCTCTAGCCCGTCTTATCAAAGCATTAAAACATGATTTCTTCTGATAATCAGGACCCCACACCTGCGCCTGTTAGTCTTCTTCCAAGACCTTGGCTTATCGAAGCTTTTGTCCTTTGAAAGCCTGTCTTTCCTGCTTCTCCTCCCGTCACCTAATGATAACTAAGTCAGGATCCCTACGACTGTGCATGTGCCGTCCTCCGTCCTCGTTCGCCGTAAGCTCCATGAGGCAGGTCTGTTACGATAACCTCTTTTTATGACCATCCACCTTCCTGACATGGTGAAGCTGGCTTTGTCCGTTGGCTGTACTAGTAATGGACTACCTGTTTTCCTGTTTCATTGCGTAAAGATGGCGTGTGAGCTACGTGGGCCCAGTCTGGAGCTAATTGATAGGAGGTGAAGAAGCTTAAAGAGATGGATTGTCTCCCAGTCTGCCTCGTTGATTGCAGTTCCAGTCCCCTGATTAGGTCGTCGAGTGTATATTGTTGATCTAATCAAGCACTATGAGGGTCTCTGTTGTCCTTCTGGCACTTGCTGCTGGCATTGTCTCGGCATCGCCTGTCCGCCGTGCCAACTATGCTGTCAAGGAGAGCTTTTTGCCTAGAAGTTGGTCTAAGGTCGAGAGGGCTCCTGAAGACCATGTTTTGTACTTGCAGATTGGTCTCAGGCAGAACAATTACGCTGAGCTTGAGCGTACTTTGCTCGAAGGTATGTCATGACTACTGAAATGTGCTTGTGTTCCACGATCTGACCCAGGGTCTACTGTACAATATTCATTGTTGATGTCTTACAACCAATTGCATCTTATCTCCTTGTACACATGTTCCCAGTGCAGCGCTGACAATTACTCATAGTCTCCGATCCTGACCACTCACGCTACGGCCAGCACCTGAGCAAAGCTGCAGTGGACGAATACACCAAGCCTGCTGCAGACACGCTTGATTACGTCCGTGAATGGCTCGCGGAACACGACATCCTGGAATGGACCTCCAGCTCTTCCAGGAACTGGATCAGTGTACCTTTGTCTGTCAAGCAAGTCGAGCGTCTTCTCGATACCGAGTACCACATCTTTGAGCATACTGATGGTTCACGCCTTGTCCGTACAGAGTCGTGGTCTCTACCTCAGCATCTCCATGATCACATCTCTACCATCCAGCCGACGAACACCTTCTTCAAGGCCATGCCACAAGTCAACATTGCGGAGCGCAGCAACGACTTGATGCCTGTTGGTGATCTCAAAGGGCCTCCCCTTGCTTGGCCAGGAGGCCCATCCGACCACTCCAAGGGTCCTTCTAGCTTCCCTGGACGCCCACCCTTCTTCTCGGGTGCACCGCCTCCATATATGCCAGCGAACCCAAACATCTCCGCGGTTTGCAACTTTTCTCTTGTCACTCCTACTTGCTTGAGGACGCTCTATGGAACATACAACTACACGCCCAAATCTGCCGGCGTCAACAAAATCGGCATGAACAACTACTTGATGGAAGTCAGCAACCGCTCCGATGTCCACACCTTCCTCCAGCGTTACAGGCCTGACGCTCTAGCGGCTGCAGACGAGTACCAATTTGTGTCCATCGCCAATGGTACCACTTCGCAAGCCGTACAGTATCAGCGGAGGGGTATTGAGGGTAACCTCGATGCCGAAACCATCCTCGGAATCAGCTGGCCTACTCCTATGACTGTTTACAGTACTGGTGGAAGTCCACCTTTCATCCCCGATATCAACACGCCTACGTGAGTACTACCGATCATGTTTTCACTCAACACCTTGCTGATGTCTTTGTAGTGACACCAACGAGCCCTACTTGGTTTGGTTGCAATACATTCTCAGTCAGCCCGACTCCGCGATTCCTCAGGTAAGAACAATGTAGCCACAATACCATATATTGCACCTTTCATTAACTCCACGCAGGTCATCAGCACATCCTACGGTGACGACGAGCAGACTGTGCCTCTCTCCTACGCCCAGGCAGTATGTGCTGAGATTGCTCAGCTAGGCGCACGTGGTGTAAGCTACTTTGAATCGAGTGGTGATTCTGGGGTTGGTCCTACTGGAGCTTGTTTGAGCAATGATGGCAAGAACACGACTATGTTCTTGCCTGCCTTCCCTGCATCGTGCCCATGGGTAACCGCCGTTGGGGGTACACAAGGCTATCCGTGAGTATTTCCAGCTTATAAATATGCGTGGTGAAGTTCTGTAGAATGTCCGGCTGATCCACATCGCAGGGAAACGACGGTCCAACGATTTGGCAGTGGCGCTGGCTTCAGGTATGCTTTCATCATTATAGCGCGGGAAAATACCCAGAAACGATAACAAAACTAACACATTCTTTCACAGCAACTACTTCTCTCGTCCTGCTTACCAGGACAAGACAGTTTCTGCCTACATCGACTCGCTAGGTGACATGTACGCCGGCCTCTACAACCGTACAGGTCGTGGATATCCCGAGTAAGTATCTCACCAAATAGCCACATATCATAGCCACTGATTTCCTTCTCCAACAGTCTTTCCGCACAATCCGACTACTTCGCCGTGATCTGGAACGGCACTCTTCGCAGAGTCGGCGGTACCAGTGCCTCTTGCCCAGCAACGGCAGCAATCTTCTCGCTTGTCAACGACGCTTTGATCACTGCGGGCAGACCTCCCATGGGTTTCATTAATCCTTGGCTGTACTCTCGCGGCTATATTGCATTTACGGACGTCACCAATGGTAGCAGTTTCGGTTGTGGAACTGCTGGCTTCCCTGCGCAGCAAGGCTGGGATGCGGCGACTGGTGTAGGTACACCCAACTTCGTAAAGATCCTGTCCTTGCTTGGACTGGGTGGTCGTCCTGGTTTCGGTGGTCCTGGTGGTCCTGGTGGTCCTGGTGGATGGCAGCCACCTTTCGGTGGGCACTGAGCTTTCGGGCTGTGATTACTGAGCGGAGTTGATAGATTAATGGCAATGGTGAAGGAGAAGGCTGCACGCAAAGCTTTGACACATTGTTGTGTCTGTACACATCTCTAACTCGGTAATGTTTCTAGCTAGTCTAGCACGATGGTCGGATACTTTTTCAGCGTTACCCACAACGACTTCCGATCATTTCGTTTCTATTATGATTGATATGTGTTTCATTGTATGCTTGTCGTCGTTCGTTCCCATATCAGGCTAGCGCCTTTGCCAATGTTTCAGATCTCAACATCGGCGCAAATACCCCGAGCTCTAAGCACGCGTGACTCTGGCTTGTCCAAAAGCAGCGCAGACGTCAGTATGGACGCCTCACGCTCGTCTCGTTCCTCACATTCCTCGCGCGAAATCCCCTTCTCCATCTCCCTAACCGAGGCCATGGACGACGCGCCCGAACCCTCGCCCAGACAGATATCCTTCAGTGACAAGACCATGCCGCCAATATCCAGTGGTCACTCCAAGAGACAATCACTATACGCCTCGCAAGAACCAATCAGTAGCGTCCCTCCTTCGCCTTCCCTCTACTCGGCCAGATACTCTTCACTCAGCCCAGAAATGGCAGAAAGACCAAGAACAATGTCGCCTATGGGAGGACCAGAGAACTTTCGCAACCCCTTCGGATACCAAACACAAATCTACGCAGCTGGCAAGCCGTCGATGAAGTCTTCCTCGGAAATAGGCAAGAGACGAGGCCATCGTTACAAGCACAGTAGTGTCAGTCATCAGATCTTCCAGGAACCAATACAAAGAGCACCGCTACGCTTACCAGCGTCTTTGCCTGTGCCCACGACGAAAGAAGGATGGAAGAGTATGTCGAAGGAGCAGACGGTCAGGTTGGGATGGTGTTTCTGTCATTTGTTCGTGGCGGGATATGTACAGTGGAATGCGCATGGCTCATTGGCGGTTACAGCACTCTCGCATCTGGTCTTCTACGACGCGATTGGTGCTTTCCTATGCGCCGGCGTCGAGGTGCTCGGAAACTTCGAAGTCTGGAAGCGTAGCACGATACGGCAGCCATTCGGGTACGTTTTGCAGCTACATGCCTAAAACAAAGAGAAAAATTGCAGAAAACCCAAAGACTAATACAGATTAACAACTCAGCCTTGAACGCAGCGAACTACTCATCTCCTTCGCCCTAGCCATCCTCCTCCTCTTCATGGGCTTCGACCTCCTCTCCCATTCCGCAAAAAACGCCCTAGAGCACTCGGGCTCGCACCTTCCTCACACACCTCACGACCACGCTCGCGCATCCGCCATAACACTCGACTCCATCTGCCTGCTCACAATGGCGACAACACTCACCTCCGCCTTCCTCGTCCGCACCCACGCCCGACTCACGACGCAAAGTCTGCGCGGACGCCCTTCTAGTGCATGGAATATTTTTCCTATGTTGCTCAAAGACCCGAGTCACCTCTTCACCCTCAGCTGTTCAGCTGCATTACTCCTGATGCCCTTCTTCAAAGAGCGCTGGTATTCCCTCTACGACAAGGCTTTAAGCGGGATCATGGCGCTATCAATGTGTTTCCTAGGCGCAAAACTGGTCATATCGTTGGGCTCAATGTTGCTGATGTCATATTCCGGTTCTGGAAGCGTCGGCGAGGTACTTCGAGAGATTGAAGATATGGAAGTGGTCAAGCGCGTTGAAGAGGCAAAGTTCTGGCAGGTGCATTATGGCTTGGGCATGGCCAATTTGCGGGTCAGGGTTAAGGGAGGAGAGGAGGGCTTGATGAGGTTGAGAGAGAAGATTGGTGCGGTTATTCGTGCGAGGCTGGGAGGTGGAGAGGGAGAAGCAGGGATGGGGTGGGAGGTTAGTACGCAGTTGATTGTTGAGGCTGAGTGATGATGTGATGAATCACGGAAATGCTTGCTGAAATAGGATGAGGATGAGGATGAGGATGATTGTACGACTAGAAGATTTGTGGTATGAACTTATGACATTATGATATAGCATATAGAAGCATTGTAAAAGTATACATATATATAGATCGACGTCTATCTCGTCTATCTATTGTCAAAATGAAGCAAAGGTAATAAACAGGACGGCTACCTTACCTACTTCAATATAATAACACGCACCTGACATCCTATCTCCATTATAGTGATGAATGCTTTTAGGACTTTTCTCTCTTTATTCAGCTGGGACTTTCTCCCTTTATCTGGCTGGGTGTTACGCTCGCTTTGCTGAAAGAGGCTTCGTAAAGCTTTTCTTGACCGACTATCCTTTGTATGTGCGTATAGTAAGCTTGGGATGAGTGTTAATTCATTTAGTTATGTCCAAAAGACGCTCGCTTCAGCGTGGCTCTTCATGCTTCTTCGCTTACCCAAGTTCATTTGAACTATCCAGCATACGTATTATACAGAGGTGAACTTAGCATTCATTCGTGTCATCATATATCCATGGTCAGGTCGTTTCTTATGGTGGTTCTGGCTGAATCAGACGTCGCCACCAACACACTCTTCTTTTATCATCGTTCCTTCAGCTCCTCTTCCAACTCTCGTAACTTTGCCACTAACTTCTCGTTCTCCTTTCTTGCTGTCTCAAGTGGTGCCCGCAGTTGCTGCACTTCTGCACAATTGCTCGTCTTGCCGCTTTGCGCACTAAAACACTATCCACCTCGGCCATGTGCCAATCCTGAACTTGGTCTACCGCCATGATAACAACATATCCACCACCACATCCGAACCCATCTTCGCCCCTGCCTTCTGCATTCGTATCTCCGGATGTCGCTCCAAGAACCTCTTCGCCGATATCGAACTCACTCGCTGCGTGTCATCCCCATACTCACCCACCAGTAACCCATTCGCAAACGCTTCAATCTCCTTCAGCTTTCTCTGCTCATCACTCCCACCCCCATCTCCAAAAGCACGAGCACACCACTGCACAACAACCTCTCTCCTGCGCCTCCGTAAGCCTGCTCATTGGCGGCCACCGCTCCCACTTTGAGTCCCGTCCCCGCATCCGCGCAAGACAGCGCTGGTACGGCACGGTGAAAGGTTTTAGCAATTTGCGACATGCTCGGATTCGATGCGTTTTGCCCGCCTTGCTCGTACGCGGTCAGTTGTTTTTTGGAATTCGGAGATGGCTGAGCGGATGTTGCGCTCGGTGGTGCGGTAGGTGGCGGCTTTGTCGAGCTTGGCTTGTGTGCGCTTTGAGGTGGTTGTGGTGGGAGTGGGTTGATGACGATGTTTGGGGTGGGTTTTTGCTAGCGAGGGCATGATAATGAGGATTTTTCTTTGGGGTAAGCAGAGGGCTAGCGGGAATTATGGTAGTCAGGCTGGTTGGTAGGGACATGAGGATGGGATGGTGTACAAGTTTATCGTTGAGGAGTAGATATCAGGGATTCTACCAGCTAGACGATAAGACATCGGTGTTTGCTTGCTCAACGATGGAGTCGTACATTCAACTTTTTGTGTGACGGCTATCCTTGGGCTGTCCGTTGATAGGTTCGGAAGGTTCACAGCTCAACGATGAACTCATGTTGGCGGTCGTATCAAGAAATAGATTTATCGTTTGGCTGTCGCCTCCTCACTTGCGAGGATCAGGGGGTAGGAAGTAGCGAAGAACGACAGGCCACACAAAATGAGAACGAGGATGCGTGAATAGCACCACGATATTGTTACTGGGTTCAGTAGATCCATACATACACCCTACCTAGGGTACTAGTACCAGGTTATTCTACCAAAGGCACTCTCTTTTTTCGCCCCTATGATCAAAGTTCTCACTTGTTCCAACGCCATTTCATTATGCTTTCTTCTACAATTCACCACTCGATCAAGCACCAACTTTACCCATCACACCCTGGAAGGCACCACCACCTCCTCCTCCTCGTCCCCTACCACCTCTCGCACCACCTCTACCCCTACCACCACCTCTTCCACCACGTCCACCCGCGCCGCGATCCCTTTCAAATGCATTCGGCATACCTTGCGTCCTCGTCTCCAATGTCCTCTCGTTACTCTCAATCAACCCACTAGCCTTGTCACTCAACGTCAATGCCAGGCTCTGCAATCTACTCAACTCAACACCCTTCCTGAACACCACCATCTTGCCAACTTGATCCAATGCAGCAGCCAGCTCCTCATGGCTGATCATACGACTAACCACGGCAGCGACCTTGCGTTCTTCTAGCGCAAACATCTCTGCCAAAGTGGACAGGCCAAGGGTATCGTAGAATGGCGCATATGTGAAGAGATAGGTGCGGAGG
>Ga0160427_10002145_pt1 | contig 12003 bp, 14 predicted proteins | sample SolpanmetagenomL_FD_108194 | JGI IMG/M metagenome (GOLD analysis project Ga0160427, IMG submission 108194) | Solar panel surface microbial communities from Lawrence Berkeley National Laboratory, California, USA - L | ecosystem: Engineered > Built environment > Solar panel > Unclassified ...
AAAAAACTAGGAGACAAGAGATTCGAACTCTTAAAAGCACAAAACTATTGAGTTTACAGCTCAACCCTTCTTACCGATGAAGGAACTCTCCTTTTTTTTTTTGTTTAATTCACTCTAAACAGCATTCCTCTAGATCTACTTACATCTGTAATAGGTAATAATAGTAAGATAAAAATAGCAGAAAACATAGCAATAACTCCTAATAATTTGTTAGGTATAGATGTTAATATAGCATAGAATGGTAAAAGGTCCAAAATGTAATTAATATAGGGTTTAATCTCCTAGATATAACCTAGTTGCTTTATAGTCCCAATTAATATAACAATTTATCCATTGTTATAAGGTGTATTTGCTAAACAGTTGTCATGGTATTGACAGTCACAACTTGTACAAGCTACGTCCGGTCCTGGGCTACTACATCCGCAGCAGTTGTGTGGACTTCTACCCTCATAAGCACTGGTATGCTCGTGATTACAATTGCAGTCAGAATGTACGTGTTCGTCGTCGCTATTGATAGAAGAATTATCAGATACTAAACCGGGGTTTGAATCGCCAGAATTTGAATCGGGTTTACCTTCGCTACCAGATGTATCCTTATTCAAACCGGGGTTTGAATCGCCCCCTCCAGTGGTAAAGTCTACGTTAGGACTTGAACATTCGATAGGACAGGCAAAAATGTAGTTCATTAACATAAAAACCACTATACCAAATGTTCACCGAAAGTATAAGTTGTCATGTAGGAGTACTGCTTTATATAATAAACCAATTATGCCCTTTTCTAAGTAATTAACTCAGAACATACGGCTTTGGTTTATGTCAGTAATAGAAAACTTTTTACTAGTACTAGGAGCAACGATTAAACCAGTATATCTAGTATTAAGATCTAGTAAAGTATTTTCAGCGAGAGTAACCCCATACATAATTACACTAAAGTATAAGAAGTATAGTACAGTAGATATTTGACCAAATTCTATGAAAGGTGATTCAACGTGTTTGGCCCCTAACTGCATTAATATTAAGAAATTAGCCACAAATATATAGAAAGCTATTTTACTTAAAGGTCTAAACTGCATTCCTCTAGATCTACTTACATCTGTAATAGGTAATAATAGTAAGATAAGAATAGCAGAAAACATAGCAATAACTCCTAATAATTTGTTAGGTATAGATCTTAATATAGCATAGAATGGTAAAAGATCAAAAATGTAGTTAATAATTACTAGCATAATATAAGTATTATGTTCGGACTATATCTTCAATTTAATTGGTTAATAAATTGTCTCGCGTGTTGTCTCTGAGGTACCCATTATAATGCCTATACATTATTCGGTTACCTGCTGATAGTCTTTCTATCCCCAAAAAGAGAAAGGTTTTCCAGCATATAGCGAGATTAAGTGACATCTTCGTTTACTTTATCACTCTGGCACAATAGCAGCTGGTGTTTGCATAGGGTTTGCCATTACATAGTTTTCTGAATCTCCTAGTACATTAGGCATAAAGAATACAAATAAAGATAATACAAATATAAATAAGAATATTGTAATAAGATCTTTAAATAGGTAGTATGGTGCAAAAGAAATTCTGTCATAATTCCCTGACACACCTAAAGGATTTCCTGATCCAGCTGTGTCATGTAATACTATTAAATGCATAAGTGCTAAAGCAGCTAAGACGAAAGGTAGTACAAAGTGTAATGAAAAGAATCTATTTAATGTAGCATTGTTTACGGAGAAACCACCTCATATGAACTCGACAATGTCAGTTCCTACCCAAGGGATTGCACTCATAAGATTAGTAATACAGTTCTTATGAGTAAACAGTCGTATTCCAATCCTTTAATATTAGTAGCAAGATAAGTATTGACTGATTTAATACTTATCAGCCCTGAAGGAAATGCCTTCTCAAATAATATTATTTCGGCTATCCTGAATTAACAAACTTTTTAATCTTTATATAAAATAAACTTTAACCAACTTACACATATAATAACAAAAAAATTTTTTTCGAGTTTAATAGGAGCTTCCACGAGATTTATTCATATTATATTTAATTTTAATAATTCTTTCAACTCCTTTTTTAGTCAAATGATCTTTAGATTTTACAATTTCTGCTGCAAGTTTTCAATCATTAAAATCCAAAGCTTTAATACCATGAATAGTATATTTGCTAAAAAAAGCAGAAATTTTTCCATAATTGTCAGAAAACTTAGTAACATCGTAGCTAACTTCTCCTCTAGATGTTTCTAAAATATTACCACAATTTAAATAAGAACTTATACACTCTAATAACGATTTATCCCTAGAGTGTTGAACAATATTAAATATTAATTTTATACGATAACCTGAACGTAATTTAATATTATTTTCAACGTAGATAAAAAAGCAACCATGACCAGAAGTAAACCCAGCTATTCAATTAGGTCTAATATCCGTAGCTATAGGTTCTTTTACTACCGGTCTAACAACAGGTAACGTATCGGGAAATTCTGCGTATAAATTTTCTGAAAGTCCGTTATTCATGGTAGCTTTAATATTTATTATTTCTTGTAATCCTTTATCAGTTATATGCAATCCATCTTTAATCATAAAAACAATACGTTTAAAAAGCTCGTAATCCGCTTTTTTCTTACTGATTAAAGGATATTTATCTAAGTGTGGAATTATAACCTCGACTAAGTCACTTATTCTTTATACTCTATAATCCGCACTAACGCTACCTGTTACTCTACCTACACCAAAAAAAGCTTGTGTAGAATTTAATAACTCTTTATCTTTTAGATGAAGAGAAATTTTAAACACAGAGTTTACACACCAACGATTTTTATAATAAACTACGGTAGAAAAAGAACCTTCCGCATCTATAAATCCTGAAACAAAATCGGGGTGTAACTTATTTAAGCTTACGTTATTTGTAGTTGAATAGTTTCTTAAGGGAGGTATAGGAGAGATAATATTTATTAAGCTACGCCCGGTTTTTTTATTAAGAATATGTGTAACTTTGGTTAAGGGCTTACTAAATTGTATTTTTATATGTAATATATTTAGATATATATTATAAAATAAAGTATCACTAGTTAAAAAGACTTGTCCTATTCAAGGGATGGCACTCATAAGATTAGTAATACATTACTAATGTGTTTAATTTCTTATTTAACTAAATGTTTAATCATATCTTATGTATAACACATATGTATGATAAATGTCAGTCCTAGAGTAGTCCATTTTTCAATTTTAATCTAACCTATTAAATGTTTATTTTGTTTATATTAACCCTTAATACTAACAAATTCTGGTAAGAATTTGTTAATAAGCAGCAGTATACCTACTATACCTTACTAATTAAGCCTCCTGACCCTTAATATGCTCAAACATACTATGTATATAAGGTAAGTGGTTTGGGTTATCTAACCTTCACTTAATAAGTGCTATTCTTGCAAAATTTTTATCATTGCAATCTTCATATTTTACCTTCAGTTGATCTAACTGAACTCCATGAAGATTAGACAAATTCAAGGGCTCAAAGTGTGTAAAACAATCCGGTATCTGACCCTCAAAGTTTAAAACATCAAATCTAAAAAAGCAAATTTCAAGCCCTTTTTGACCAATAGCTCGTCAAACGACCATTGTTATTTTTAGCCACATCGGCTTGGCTATACATTTGTTCTAATAATTTGTGTCAACTATCACCCCTTTTTGATTTGACTTCTACTACTGCATGTATCATATCTCCGAAGTTATTAATACGATTAGATCATTTAAATATGGTATAATCAGGGTGATTACCCTCAAGATAGTTAAACTCCGGGGTTATAATTCAAGCAGAATGTTGCGTAGAAGGAAAGTAATAAGGTAATATAGCACTAGTTAAAAATGAGTAATCACACTCCCACAATCTCTTATCATAGATCTCCCGGTCACTTATAATTTTAATGCTACGTCTAATATGAGGTCAATCTGTAAAAACGGAATTTACCTTTGAACTTGTGCTAAAACTACGTCTAATATTAACTTGATGGTTAAAAACCTGTCTTTTTAAAGTCCGTTTAGATATAGCTAATTTAGGTCTAGACTTAACTTCTGTAAAGTTAGATTGAACGATATGTCCTACTCAAGGGATGACAAGCATAATATTAGTAATACAAAAATTATTAAAAAGAATCGGACTATATCTTTAACTTTTCCTGCTATAATATATTATAAGCTTAAAGGTGTAGTATGTATCATGTGTAGTCTCTGAGGACCCAACTACGTATATTGTAAATTGGTTTCCTGCTGATTGTTCTAAACTATGAATAGCTAACTTATACAATTCTAAGTAATTAGAAGTTTCCAGCATATGGTGATATTTTTAAACAGCTATTACTAACTTAACTGTTGCCAAATCTTTATTTTACTTATTCTAGTTTATACTTAAACTCTTAGTGTTTAAAACAAGTAAACCATGTACATCATACTTATCCATTAAAAAAAAAATGGATTATTGTAATAAAATACAGTATAATGCCTTGTGTTTCAATATAAAACATCTTTATACTGAAAAAAGATTTCGACTGTACATTAAGCATCCTTTCAGACACCCACTTGTGAACCAGTCTGTAGCGATATTTTATTCTACCGACGGTCTTTATACTAAACAAGTATATTTGACCGTTTACACAAGTATTGCTGCAAAATTTTAATAATGATGAGTTCTAAATAAATATTTACTCCCCAAATTATGCAACTATGTATAACTAATTAATATATTAACCAATAGTCTCCGCTTCTGTTTTATTTTTAATTTTTATAAAAAAAAACTCCTACAAATTTATACACCTTTAAGTACTAATGCTCATCTTTACCAATCCTCCTCCAAAGGTCTTTCAGTTCTTCCCGCTTCGAGTATTATATCTCTTTCTAACATGAGATTCGTGTACCTTCAGCTTCCTTTCTTGGGCCTTCAGCTTCCTTTCTTGGGCCTCCATCATACTCTTCAGCTCACAAACCTTAACCAGCAACAGGGGAAGGGCTACCTGTACCCTCTGCCAATGTTCACCTTTCTTATCCACCATCTCCTGTAGTCTTTCAATCACCTTTTCCTGAGCCTTCTGCTTGTCATTCATCCTTGCAGTAAATCCATCTACCATCTCTGCCAGCTGATCCTGGCGAAACCGTAATGAAGAGAAAGAGTCGTAGTATACAACAGGTTCTGATGGATGTTGAGAATTGTCCATTTGCTCAAGAACATAGGGTGGGTATTTGCAATCGTCCGTGTACTGCTCAGATGAGGCTGGAGAGGGTGTTTTCGTAATCCAGGTGTCAGGGACAACCTGAGCAGCCTGAAGGGGTGACCAGGCTCCAGGTGTATCTTGCAGAGGTGTAAAGGAGGGATAGCGACCCCAGAGCGGTAAACCGTGCGTAGGGTAATCGGGTTCTCCGCTTGAAGCAGAGAGGGTTGGAGAAGAAGCGGGTGAATTGATGTAAGTAAACATGGTTGGACAGAGTTAAAATCCGAAAGAACAGGGGTGTATTGAATTGGCGATGTGGTGGTGGACTGGTGAAGAATAATACCGAAAGAAAGGCCGACCTTTATACTTTAGAACTCTGTTCTCATAACTTCACATGCAACCTCGGTTTTCTCCCGAGATTAGGCAGCAGACAGATCCGACAGCCTTATCTGGAAGGCAACGCCATAGCCAAGCAGGCAGCAAGATTGCCAAGCCTAGGCAGCAGCCATATCTGGAAGGCAACAATATTGCCAAGAGAATGAAACGAGCCACAGATAAGAATCTGCCAATCCGAGAGGGAAGAGCTATATTTATCTCTTTCAGATGACGCGTCTTTTTAGAGATCGCCGATCATAATGAGTCATAGATAAGATTCCACCTATCGGTCTCTCCAATTAATTTATTGCCAAGAAGATCATCCATCTAGACTCCGGGATCGCCGAATGTAATGAGTCATAGATTAGGATGGGCCAATAAAATCCTTTCCTTTTCTCTTTGCCAAGAAGAATACGCGTCACCCCTTCGGAATCGCCGATCTCAGTGAGTCATAGATAAGGATGCGCGAATCAAATCTCTTCCGCCTTATCTTTTGCCAAGAAGATTACGTGTTATTCTCTAAGGATCGTCACTTGCTTTGAGTCATAGATAAGAATAAGCCAAACATATTAGTCTTATCCTTCTGTTGAAAGGATAACAGGTTTTTCTACCCATCATCTGACACTTCTGCCTGGTTGGCAGGATTGCTACCTAAGCTTGGCACAGCAATATCTCGCTGTTGCCTGCTTGGCGCGCTGTTACTTTGTTGGCCAATAAAAGTATAAGTATCACTCATTTCTCCCTACTAATTTATGTTCACCACCTCACCAAGGCATCTCAACATCCGATCAATTCTTTCAAACACCACTTTCATCCAAGAAGTTTGCACCAACCACCTTTCATCAACCAATAAAATCTTTGCACCAACCATTCTTAGATTTTACCAAGCCAACCATCCTTTCGCCAACCCGTCCGATAAACCAAACACACTCACACACTACAATGGCAGCAACAATTCCCTCAATCCCTCTCTCTGCATCTGTCCAAGTATCAACTACCAAACCTTCTCACAAAAACCTCCTGGGGTTTTCTTCCGAACGTCTTATATTTCGACCGCTCCTTGCCTCGGATTTTACGGCATACTTTACCATATACAAGCCAGAAGCACCTCTATACGATAGCGGAACGTCCTCAACACCCAGCCAAAGCCAGTGGGAAACTTTCGTTCGAGGTACTCGAGAATATTTTATCGAACGCAAACTCATCGACTATGCAATGGTCGGAATCTTTCTCAAAAAGTCCGACGGAACCGAAGGGGAGTTAATTGGAGATGGAGGGGTGTTCTTTTTGGATAACAAGGATGAAAAATGGCCTGAGGTCTATTATGTTTTGAAAAAAGAGTTTTGGAATAAGGGATACGCCACGGAGTTTGTCAAGGGGTTTTTAGGTGTTTGGTGGAGTCTGCCCCGTGAGAATACACGCATGCGTGTACAGACTATCTCATTGGGTAAGTTTTTTTACCGTCCAGAGGCAAAAGAGCAATTGGGAGCTGAGATCAATATGAGTAACAAAGGAAGTATAAGGGTTATAGAAAAGGCAGGGTTTGAGTTTTGTGGTTATTTAGGGGGTGGACAAGAATATGGTTATTGGCGATTCATTTCTCCTAATTAATCCAATCCTTCTACCCTCAAATCTTATGGTAAAGAGGAAGCCATACCGTATATTATCTTTTTTTTACAAACGAGATATCACAAGTCCATATCCACACTCTGTCTTTTTATTATATTCGTAAAAACAGATTAGAATTTTAAGGAAAAATTGCAAAGGTTAAACAAAAAAATTTTTTTTCTCTTTGCATAGTTCTCCCTTGAGGGAACAAAAAGTATTAGTTAGGTAAATCGTAACTAGTCTTTTTGTCTTAAAATACGTTTAAAACAATTGATGTAATTCAATGACAGAACACACTTACTTTGTTCTCAGCTTGCGCCAATTATTTTATTATTAGTTATACATTTGAGGCAATCATTTTACCTCATAGGGACATTTGCCCGTAGGGCAGTACATACATATTTACTTAATATAAACTAAAAGACGTTTATAAAAAGCTATAATAACTTTGAATTCGTGTATTATATTAGTTCTAGCCATGTCATAACTTACTCCAAGCATGATATATAACTAAAACTAAAAATTCCGACTGTGCATTAAGCATCCTTTCAGACACCCATTAGTGACCCAGCCTGTCGCGATCATATAAATAACCGACGATCTCTAACTCTTAGTTCTATATTTTATTAAGGTTAGCCTTTATCTAAATAAAACAAAACTAAAAATTCTTTGATCCTTTATAGTTTTCACTAACATCGCCAAAGAAATTAAAACATTTCTTTAATAACCCTGTCGGGCTATTCTACTTTACTTTTTATTTTTTTTTATAAATTGCATAAAAAGTTTTACTCATAGGACTATAATTTAAACTAAAATATATAACAATATTTAAACATTTTTAACGATTCAACGTCTTTTTAAGATTTTTTTTTGTGTTCGTAAAGCCCGAGCAACAGTTTTTGGATTACAACCTAAAGATTTAGATGCCTCTGTTGTACTAGGAAAATGACCATATACTGTATAGTCCATATTATATACAAGTATAGATTTAGAATACTTTTTCATATTTTGAACATCTTTTTCTGAATAAATAGCTTTGATTCCATTTAAAGCAGATTCTCTCATTGGTTCAATAGTACTAGAAGATAAGCTTTTACAACTATTTAAATATCCAAGGGCTAGTCTCTGCTGTTCACTGTATCTCGTTTTCATGTCCAATCTACTAGTTTCATTATGTATATAACCAAAATTTGAAGACGCTTCAGGGAATATGTTATAATTAGGTAATAAAGATTTCAAATAAAAATCCTCTAAATCTAATAATTTTTTATTATTTTCTTTATTTACTATCTCAGGAAACAACTCTAAAATTATAAATGCAAAGGAAAATAAACCATGCTTCCTTACTGCCTGTTTAACTAATTTGCTACCATTAAAATTTAATAAATGATTCATAAATTTAGCATGCAATTTTCCGGTGGAAGCTGATCCTATATAATAATCCAAAGTTACTTTATTTAAAATTAAATATATACCACTAATACCTTTAGTATCCTGCAAAATTTTAGTTCTAACACTATTATCTGAAAGATTTTCATATATAGAAAAAACCTTAAGATTCTTTTCGAGTATAAAATCCCTTACTTCCTCACTAATTATATTTTCTTGTAAATTAATACTAGGCCTGGACTTAATCACAGCTAAACTATTAGTAGACCTCCTTGTATCCTTTGCTAAACTTTTAGTAGTATTAAATTTAATACTTGAAGATGCTTTAGAATTAAAACACAACAGCAATGACTGTCAGCTGAAGTAATCATCTACAAAAGTGGTGTTAAAGATTACATGTGATCATACTATAGTAAAAACAGAAATTAATAACTTCATTCATAAATCAAACGGGTGACGTTCATTAGGATTATGACTAATATAATCATCTCTTTTAATTATTTCATCTCTTTTAATTATTTCATCTAGATTGATATGTTTAGTAGTATTTGTAGGTTCTATATTATAGTTAGCAATACAAATTACAGATAGTATTATAAAATATCATACTGTTCAGCTAGTAAAGATTTTTTTTAGTACTTTTCGGATAGTTTGTCCTCTAGTTAGTTTACTATAATCCAGGTCATAATACTCAAATCAACTTTTAAGAGCTTTACTTGTAAACACTGTAGAAATACAAAATACAACAGATGATGCTAACAGTATAGATAATCAAGTATTATTTAATCCTGATAACATAGAATAAACACAAGTTCCTATTCCTCCTGCAAATAAACTAGATAAAATACTTCATATCCCTACTTTAATAGGGTTAGTTCTAAATTCTTTTAAAGGAACTTCCAGTGAATTAAAAATAGGTATATTAATAATAGCCAGAGATCAAATTCAAAAAAATAATATAAAAAAAACTAAAGTATTATTTCCACTACTTGTGTTTATAGCTTCAAGGATTTGATTTGTATTTTCTATACTACTCTCCATTTTTTTTAGAATGCTCAATAAAGGTCCATTTATTATAGATCCCCCGTCTATAGCTGTTTGAAGTTTATTTAATGTGTCAGTATCTATATTTAAAATTTGTAAAATACGATCTAAATCTCTTTTCTGGGCACTTTTGATTAAAAACTCAAAAGGATCGAGATTCTTTACTACACCTTGTTCTAAACCTCTCTTAATCGGTAGAGCTTTAACTTTTATAAAACCCAAAGAACCCATTAAACACATAATGTAAAAATATTTAATTATCTTATTAATTATTGTAAAAATAGGAAAAGAACTTTGAAGTATTATCTTTTTTGCAGGATAATCTACAGAAGAGTTCCATATGTTAATATTGTTATAGTAATTTAGTTTAAATCATTTTGGGCTATGTAACAAACCCAGGAAAGCTGTCAAGATTCCGGTTTTCTATGCATTTACTACAAGATATAAACTGTATACTCCCACAAAAACTTAAGTGATGCCATCTAAGTGAATATCTAGTTTTTATTAAGTAGAGCCTTATACCGGCAGAAAAGCCGTGGAACCTTCGACTGTACATTAGACATCCTTCCAGATACCCACCGGTGAACCAGTCTGTAGCGACCCTGTATTGGACCGACGGTCTTTACTTATATACCAAGTTTTTAACCGTTTTCACCCGCATAGCCTAATAATTATGAATTATTATATACCCTATAAGGGTATACTATCTCTTAGTTATTTATGATAACTAGTATATTTCTAAATACATATTGCATATACTTTTATTAGAGACGGACTTTGATTTTTAATTTCATATTAAATGTAACCAATTAATTTATATTTCATATCATCTATTATATAAGGTTTAACTATTGCAACTAAATCAGTCATGCTTTCTTTTCAAATACTTATTCTCCATTGATCTGTAAACCCTGTCTTTACAACTGTACATTTAAGATTACATTTATCTTTTAATATTTTACATAAAAAAGTACATTCTTGAAAAGTAAAGCTATTAGTTGCAATGTTTATACCTTGTTGGGCTTGTCTAGAACCATCTTGCATTATCCAATGAGCTAAACCAATAGGAGTTATATATTTTCCTATTAAGCTAGGTATAGTTTTTATTTTTTTTTTTTCGTTTACATCTTTATAAAAAGAATTATAAATTCACAATAAAGAAGTATAAGTATATAGAGTTAATCTGTAATTAAATCTATCTTCCAACTTTATTACACCATCTTTATCATATTTCTTCACAAGATGAGGAGTGATATTAGAACAATATCCTAATTTATAAAAATATAAGGTAAGACTATGAATATAAGCAGTATTATTAATTCCTTGCTCAATACTAAATCTTACACTTGAAGAAATTTTACCTTTAATTTGGTCTGCTCACCAGTCACCAAGCATACCACAAATAATTATAGATAAAATATCCTTATTATGTGGACCTATTCTATATAACGCTTTGGTTCTAGATTTACTGAAAGATGACAAGTTATCTTTGGAACATTTATTATGAGAAATTAACATACAATTAGGCCACTTATTTCTAGCCATCATTAAAATAAAGATAACAGTACCAATAGTTCATACTAGAGTTCTTGGTGCTCTATATGATCCATAGTACATACCTCTTCCTATGTGTAAATAAACTAAGAAAAAAAATGCTGAAGCTGTGTTACTGTGTAAATAACGAATTAATCATCCATTATTTACATCTCTCATAATCTAAAAAGGATTCATCACTTATTAATATCTAATTCCTAGACGCACTATCTATGGGTTTAGATGAAAAAATAAAATGATTTTTATATAATCTACCTGTATCTATGTAACGATTACATGTATTACTACTAGGGTTTAATCCTAACGCCTTATGTGCAGAACTGTATGAAACAAAAGGAGAACCTTTAATCATACCCTCATTTGTATATATATACAACTTTAGGGTTATCAGATCTATTTTGTATACTAAATTTCCTAACATTTTCTGTGTGGGGTATATTAGATTTAATATCAAAGGGAGGATCTTTTTCAAAAATGATTTGAGATCTTTTAAAAATGTTATCCATAATTTCAGATATATTTTTAGTAGTATTTGTACTGTATATTTTATTAAGTATATCGGATATATCCAAAAACAGGGTTTTACCTTCAGGTAAATAGTAATAACCTTTTATTTTCAATAAAAGGGCTAATCTTCATAAATTAAAATCTATACCCTTTCGCGAATACATTTTAGAGGTATCCAATAAAGGTAAAAGGTAATAACAAAGATAATCTACACTAGTTACAACTAAAGATACTACATCTGTTCTAACATTCGTTGTACTTATTACATTCAAAGGTAATATTTTACTGTTTTGTAAAACATTATCAGATAGTCCAGTTAA
>Ga0160427_10002148_pt1 | contig 11999 bp, 9 predicted proteins | sample SolpanmetagenomL_FD_108194 | JGI IMG/M metagenome (GOLD analysis project Ga0160427, IMG submission 108194) | Solar panel surface microbial communities from Lawrence Berkeley National Laboratory, California, USA - L | ecosystem: Engineered > Built environment > Solar panel > Unclassified ...
GACCGTCGAGCGGGTGGCCAGCCTGACCCGCGATTCCGGCAGCCGCCGCCTGGCGCGGGAACTGCTGCGGGTGCTGGACGACGTGCCGCCGAGCCGTCAATTGGCTCAGGATTTCGCGGCGTGGAATCTGGGGCGTGGCCATCTTCACTTCGCGCCGCTGGAGGGCCTGTGCCGTCTGGTGCTGTACGAGCTGAACCCGCTCGTCTCGGGTCACAGGGCGCAGGCCCAGGCGCTGCTCTTCGACATGAACCGCGTTTACGAAGCGTATGTGGCGCAGCGCCTCAGAACCGAGCATCCCGACTGGAGCATCGAGACCCAGGTGCAGGGGCGGTGGCTGGGGAAGGTTACTCAGGGCGGTCAGTCAAAAGGAGCCTTCGCCCTGCGCCCGGATCTTCTGATCACGCTGCCTGACCAGCGGGTTATCGTGGCCGATACCAAATGGAAGCGTCTCAAGCCCGAGAAGGCCCCGACCTACGACATGGCGAGCGCGGACGCCTACCAGATGTTCGCCTACAGCCACGCCTTCCAGCATCCGAATGCACTGGACCACGCGGAGGCCTGGCTGCTGTACCCCCAGATGGAAGGTATACAAGCGCTGCGGACCCAGGTTGACTTTGGCCAGCAACGGTCTCTACATATTTTGACCCTCGAACTCAATTCAAACGATCCGTTCCTTCTTCCCAAACTGTAGGCGGTACGTATCATGACTTCATTTTTCAGCGACATATGCCGCTTAGCGCTTGAGCCTGGGGATTGCGGCTTGGTGTGAAAAAAATCTTAACAGCTTTCTTTAGCCATTGGCCAGATGACAGAACAGGTCCACCACTCAGATGTAAGGATTAAGCGCTCCCTACCAGACTTGCCCTCCTACGGACCTTACTTCCTCCGTCACCAAACGAGAAATGAGCCCGCGCGGCAGATCCTTTGCAAGTCAGGCCGCTCGGCAACGATTGCGGCCAGACGTTCGTCTGCGCCTCCCATCAAGGTCTAAATAGGCTCAGCTGGACTGTTCGTGGACTGCTCGAGTCTCTAGCGACCGCCTGGTAATGCTCCAGAAAATCCTTCAAGCGGCGTTGCAAGCCTTCGCCGTCTCAAGTGACGTAGCTTGGGGACAGGCATAGGCCAAGGCAGAGTGCAAGTGAATGTCGTCATGGACGACAACGTGAGCGTCAGCATCAACGCTTATGTGACCGACGACGACCCGTTCAAGGTGACAATTCAACGCAGTGTGGACGATTTGAAATACCTTTTCATGCGCTTTTGGGAACAGCTGCTGGCCCAGTTGGAGAACTGAACGACATTTCCAGATCACAGTCACCGTTCACGCCCTTACCCTTGCTCACCACGACTCTCCGAGGTACTCCCCATGACCCAGCCTGAATCATTCACGCCCCTCCAGCGAGCCTTGCAGTACGCCGAGGGCTGGCATAGCGGACAGGTCCGCAAGGGCACGTCCATTCCCTACTTCTCACACTTGCTGGGGGTCGCAGCCCTGGCGCTGGAGTTCGGCGCAGACGAGGGGGAAGCTATCGCAGCCCTCTTGCACGATGCCCTGGAAGACGGACCAGCCAACACCGGACTCACCCCAGCCGACCTGCGCGGCCAGATTGCCCAGCAGTTCGGCGAGCGGGTCGCTCGCCTCGTTGATGCCGCGACCGATGCCCGGCCCGAACCGGGGCAACCCAAGCCAGCCTGGAACGAGCGTAAGGCCACTTACCTCAACCACCTGCCGACCGCCGATCCCTCGGCGCTGCTGGTTTCGGCTTGCGACAAGCTCTACAACCTGCGCAGCATTTTGGTGGATCTGCTCACTGGTCCAGTGGGAGACGACGTGTTCAGCCGGTTCAAGGCCGGTCAGGACGGCACCCTGCAGTATTACCGGCTGCTCGCTGACCAGTACCAGCGGACAGCCACACGTCAGGATGTCGCTGGCCGGCCCCGTCTGCTGGCGCTGTTCAGCGAGCTGGAGCGCACGGTCTTACAGCTGGAAGCGGCGACCCAGACGCAGGCGGAAGATGTGCGTCGGTACCCGCTGCTGAGCGGGCGCATCGGCTGAGCAGCGTCCCTAAGACAACTGCCAGCAGCTGGCGGGCGACTGAACCAGCAGGACCACTGGGCGTCATCCTCGCGCCAGAAATCAGTCAGCGATGAGAAATGATGGTCGCGTAATTCGCTCGAGATCTGGAATCCGCATTCCCACGGTTCAACGCTGGGTACCAGCAGTCAGTCGGCAAGGTGATGTTGCGTTTCCCGAAGGTGGGTACCAGCACCTGACGCCTCCTGTGCTGGAGCCGAGTTCAGAACAGCGAAGTGGCGGTAACTGAGGAGACTGGGGGGTGGATGGGGGTGGACCAAAAAAGACACTGGGGGGGTGGACCATGGGGTTATGCTTCCGGCATCTACCCCCGCCAGGTTTCTAGGGAGTGGGGGGTAGATGCTGACGGGTTGACTTGACGCTGCTTTTTTCGGGTCTGACTTCCCAACCAGTTCCTTCATAGACCTGGCAGCGCAGTCCCACCTGCGTCTCCACAGAAGCATGTGCAGCGCCGTCCAGCCAGCCGTGAGCCGCCCGGCCCGCGCTGCACACGCCCATATGATCAGCGGGGGATGGGTAGGCTGCCCAGCGCGCGCAGCAGCCACAGTGGCCGGGCTGTTGCGCGCGTGCAAGGAGATCAAGGGCAGGCCAGCGGGCATGGGTTGGGGCGGTTTCTAGCGAAGTTTGCTGTTGATCCATGTCATTTTGCAGCGCTTCTTGAACCTGACGCAACAGGGCCGCCCGGTGTTCTTGTAAACCTTTGACAATTTCGGGGGTCAAAGGTTGCAGCGCTTCGCACTCCAGATGCTCACCGTCCGGGGCGAAACGCAACACAGCAGAATGCCGTGCCAGTGCGGCCTGCAACTCACTGAGCCGCACTTAGAACACCACCTTAAATAGACCCACTTCATGACCCTCGTCCGATGGCCTGACAAGTTTGACAAGTTTTTTTGCAAAGTCCTCGCGGGATACCTCCTCCTTGGCTTCCGCCGCTTCCGGCTCGATTTCAGATTTTCCTGTGGAAACTCCCTGGGAACTTGTAAAACCTGTCAAATTGTCAAACGGCCACGGCACTCCGGCGCGGCTCCATTTCCAGACCCACGCCTGCCCGGTGTTCTTCTTCTCCAGCCCAACAGCCTCACAGGCCCTATCCCATTTGCGTGCTGGGAGGACTTTTACCTTATTTATGCCGCACCACTCGGCGTACCTGACGCGCAACTCGCGTACCCCCACGCCCAAGCTGATCTCGGAAGTCTGCAGCGTCTCCCAGAATCCGGCCAGCTCGTCGCCCATGTCGTCCCACAGTTTCACTGTGGCAAGGACCACCGAAGGCGCGAGGAAAATCGCCCGCGACAGAAACACGCGGCGCATCCCCTGGGCGGCCCAGGCGGTGAATTCTCTCACCAGGGCGCTGTGAGGCTCGCGCCGGACTTCTTCCAGCTTGCGCCCCCCGAAAAGATCACGGCGGCCTTCTGGGTCCAGGTCATACTCGAAGGGCAGTGCAATCACACGCTCACGTAAAGCGGGGTCCAGTCCGTCCAAGCGCGGTGGGTCGTTGGCAACCAGCACCAGGGCGTGTGTCGGCTGTGCCGTGAACTCGTCTTTGTAGAGGTGCTTTACGGTGTAACTGTCCCCGCCGCTCATGGTTTTCAATAACTCAGAGTCGATGGGGACTCTTCCAGCCTCGTGACAGACCCCTAAGCGCCGATTCCACAGGCGTGACCCCAGCAGCCCGCGCACGCCGTCACCACTCAGGTGTTTGGGTTCAACCGTGTTGGCCTGATCACCCAGCACCGTCTCCATCAGAGCAGTGAAGGTGCTCTTGCCGCTCTTGGCTGGGCCGTAGGCGATAAACACCACCCGCTGTGAACTTGAGCCGCTCAGGATGTACCCGGCCACGTCTTGTAGGGTCTGGGCTTGTTCGCTATCCCCGCCGGTCATGCGCCCCAGCAGTGCTTCCCACTCGCCCCCCTGCCATTCCTCGCGATACGGCACGCGTAGCAGCGACAGCATGTAATCCTCGCGGCGGTGTTCCCTGAACTTGTCGCCGTCCAGGGTGCCGTTCTGGAATCCCAGCACCCACGGGCGCAGAGTGAACAGCTCATGGGCGTTCTGCTTGGCCAAGAAGTGAACGGAGGCCAGGTCGAGCACGGCCCGCTGCCGCTTATTTTCCTCGGTGGCTTTGGCGGCCCGCAGATGACGCCGTGCGGCACGGTCCATGGCCGCCGCGTCTTCGTGGCGTTCAGCCTGTCGCAGCACTTCCGCGAGCGCTTCCAGGCGGGCGGTTTCCGGAGCCAGGGAGGCACTCAGCTTGTTCGCATGGATCTTCGCGAGTGTCAGCGCTCCAGCTCCGTCGCGCCAGTACTGCGAGGTCCATGCATGCCACTCGCGGCCATCTTTTCCTGGGACGTACAGCAGGTCATCTCCTGCAATGCCCTTGAGCCGAATCGCGTGGGCTTGCTCGCTGTGCGGGCTGACCACGCCCCACGCTCCGATGTTCAGCAGGGAAAGCACCTGGGCGTCTGAGTAGTCCAGCTTGCCTTTGTGATCGGCGGGGACTTCAGGGGTAGGGATCTTATCGGCACTGGGTAAGCCTGAGGGCGTAGCCAGGGTAAGTGCCGCTGCATTGAGGCTGCTACGCGGCTTCTCTTTGCGTTTACCCGCCCGCGTGCCGACGTTACTGAGGTCACGCGGTGACTTCATGCCTTTGGTCAGGCCGCTGTGAAGAGTGTCCGCCGTTTCGTGTGCCCCCAGGCCCACGGCCAGGGCCGCTGCCGTCAGCTCGGCTTCGACGGTGCCTTGCTCCAGAATCCCAGCGGCCATGCACTCACCCAGCGCCGCCGCCGATTTGTAGAGCTGGCCGTTTCGGGTGCCTTGATGGGCAGCGCTGAGCCTGCCCAACTCATCAAGTAGCGCCGCCTGGCCGTATTTCTGCTGGGCGTCTGCCCGACTCGTAGCTGGGCCGCTTGCCAGTTCCTCTCTCAGTGCCCGCGCCCGCGCCCGTTGGTCGGCTGCATTCTGGAGCCGCGCCGCCTCAGCTAGCTCAGCCGCAGCAAGGGCCTCCCTTAAATTAGGGAAGCCGCTCATAACTTCTTTTCCCAGCAGATCTGCGCGGGTGTACTGAGCGTCCGGGTTCAGCGCTAAGAGCCGCGTCAGGAAGCCCTCTTCTCCCTTCCCATGCCAGTACCCAGGCAGCCGCATCACGCGGGGCAGGTCACTCACTGCCGGGTCGCCGCCGTAGAGGCTCGCGAGATGCTTTTGAACGGTGGTGAACTCGCTCAAGGGCAGATCAAGGACCGCCCAGTAAACGTGGTACTTCCCTGTGCTGCTCTCGACAACCGCCGTCGGCGTCAGCGGGAAGCCTTTTGCCGGGAGCAGTGTGCCGTCCAGGTCCAGAAGAACGGCGGCCACCCGTTGCACGTTGTCAGCATTGCGCCGCTGGGCGTTGGGCTTAAGGACGTTCACCGTGAAGAACACACCGCAACGGGCCAGATTGAGGTGTTTGAATGGGCCCTTGCCGATGTCGTCCAGGGTGTAGTTGCCCGTCTGCTCAGTGCGCTCGCGCACTTGCCCAGTCCTGCTGACCGCTTTGGGGACACCGGCCAAACGGAACTTCTTAGCGCTCCAGGACTGTCCAGCCTGACGAGTGCCCTGCTCAATGCTGTACAGCTCATCTGGACCGTCAGGAAAAGTCTGAAGCCAGGTCAACTCATCCGGGAGGCGCAGGGCCGTCACAAGTTTGACTGCCTCACCAGGTTGAACGGCATCCATCTTGGCTTGGTTGTACATGAAAGAAGGGCAGTCACCCTGGCGCTGATCTTCAGCCGAGCCGTCATTTTCACTGCTCAGTTTATGAATACTGTTGAGCATGGAATTTTGCAATGCAGCTCCTCCGCGCTGGACATGGGTGTCCGCGCTTTTTCTGGTCGACGTGGTTTATGGCCTAAGTTCGCTGCCAAAGGTCGAGGCGCTTGTGCTCGCGTCTCGCTCTGCATCTATGCTATAACATGACGTATGAAATTCCTATCCCACGTCCGAAGAAAATTGGCCAAGAGTCAGGTGTCACCATGACTTCAAGCGTCCCCCGTGTTCCGCTCGGCCAGCTCGGCACCTTGCAGCAAGGCTGGCCGGGCAAGCCCCGCCAGACGGCCGCCAAAGGCCGCCAACGACCGACTGTGCTGGCCCGCATCATGACGACCCGAGAGCTGGATTCCATCGGTGCGGTGCCTATTGAACCTGCAGAAGCTATTGAAGGCTTCAGTCCCCGCTACCAGTTGGCGCGCGGCGACGTGCTCTTCAACAGTCGCAACCGGCCGTTTCGGGCCAGCGTGATCGAAGGTCTCGCTCCGGCAGAGTGCGTAGTGGCCTCAGGCATCCTGGCCTTCCTGCGCCTCCATGACCCCAAGACAGTCGAGCCGTATTACCTGGCTGGGTTGCTGCGTTCTCCGTACGGTCAGACGTTGATTCAGCCGTATCTCCAGCCGTCCACCAACACGACCACCCTCAATCTCAAAACCTTTGCCCAGCTTCAGGTGCCCTTACCAGACTGGGACACGCAACAACGGCTCGCCCGTATGTTTCAAGACCTTGAAGAGGTGCGCCGCTGCGCTGACCGCTTGGTCGAGCAGCGCCTGAACTATGTGGACGCTATGCTCCGCTGGACGGTGAAGGCATGACCCGCGGCCAGGTCAATCTTCAGCCGCTCTTGCTGAAGGGCTACCGGCTGCTCAAGACCAAGGATGAGTTCGGGGCGGCCCGCTTGATGGGGGCCCTGCTGCTGTTGGGTCAGCACTTTCCGCTGGAGATGCAGTCCATTCCCCGGGGGAAGTGGCAGCAGACGCCCGATGCGTACCTCGAGGAACGGCTGCTCATCCTGATGGCCCAAGAGGGCGTCACCAACACACCAGAGTCTTCACTCCTCCATCAAGCGCTGAGTGGCTTTTCATTTCGCCAGCCCTTGAGCGATACGCCGCCCGCGACCCAGTGGTCGGAGATCATCACCGAACTGTGTTCGGTGATGGCTCCCATCTGGTCTGCTGGGCTTGAGGCAACGAGCACCTGGGGTCAAGCGTTGTTGCAGGTGCTGCTGGGCCGCCCGGCCTTCGTCCGGGCGTTCGCGCCGACGCCACCGGCAGCCGCCCAACTGGCCGCGCACCTGCTGCAGGTCGGGCCGGGTCAGCAGGTCCTGAACCTGCAGTGTCGTCTGGGGCAGGTGCTGTTGGTGCTGGCCGCAGAAGCCCACAGCCAGCACGTCCTGCTGATGGGCAGTGGGCCTGACCCGCAGGCGGTAAGCGTGTCAGCCTTGCTGCTGCTGCTGAGTGAGGTCCCGAACGCCCGCGTCATCCAGGTACCGCTGAGTGCTGACACCCCGCTGCTCGGGTTCACGAAAGAACGCTACGACCGGGTGGTGGCCCACCCGCCGGTGGAAGCCGTGGTCGGCCAGGCCAGACAGTACGTGGAAGAGCTGGTGCTCGAGCAGGTGCTCGGCACCCTCAAGCCGGATGGCCGCGCGGTCGTCATCGTTAGTGGCGGCTACCTTCACCGCAAGCGGCCCGATCCGGTCCTCCGACGCGCCCTGGTCGCCGAGGGCTGGCTCCGGGCAGTCATTCAGCTCCCCGGGACCACCAAAGACCCCGGCGGCTCGCCAAGTCTGCTGGTCCTTGAGAAAACCTGGACAGAAGAAGCAGAAGAAACGGTCCTGTTCCTGGATCTGAGCGAAAGCGTGCTCGACCGGTGGTTGCAACCTGAGGCTGTAAACAGCCTCATCCGGGCGTCGAGAGGACGTCTGGATGAGCATTGGTCAACGCTGTTTACGGACACTGAGGACGCTGGAAAGCGTCCTGGCTGGCGAATCGTACCCCGAACAGAGATCTTCTCGGACGCCGACCTGAGCCCGGTCCGGTACCTGACGTCCAACATGAATACCTTAATGACGCCCGCAGCGCTGCTGGACGCCAAACAGGCGTATCAGCGTGCCTGGAACGACCTTGTGGAGTCGACGCAGACGTTCGACCAACGGATGGAAAAGCTTTTTGAACCCTAGACCTTCTGGCTGAAGATTCCTTAGCAGGCCGCGCACCGACGTGGCTTATCGCCAGGTCACGGCGGCCTGGACAAATAACGCCGTCCAGCCAATGTGCGGCAGCTTGGTGTAATCGGCATTGTCCATCCAGGTTGGCAGCAGCGCCAGCACCAACCCAGATCCGCAGGCGGCGTTGGGTACCCGGTCCATGCCTCGGGCGCGTGGAGGTTATCTCAGGCGTGAGAACTCGTCACAGGCCGGTGCGGTCGCGGGCGTGGTCACGTTGCGCCAACTGTTATCTTCATGCCGGCAGTAACCCTGCTTCCAGAACCGGCAGTCTCGGCAGGTGGTTGTCGTCACCGCCTTGGTTTGCTGAGTCAAGAGTGAGGGCCGCGCTTCCGGGGGGAGTTGCGCTTCCATCTTCAGCACAGCGGGCGTGGCCACTTCACCCGTGTAAATGCTGGTGTTCATGCTGCGGTAGGCCAGGCCCGCATCGGCGTAGAGGTTGGCGTGGGCAAAGTGCGGGTCGGTGTGCAGGTAGCGCCACCGCAGCACGTATTCCCCCGGCACGTGGATCTGCTCACCGCCGCCCAGGTTCACCATTTTGGGAGCCTTGTAGCGCGCGAAGTTGCCCAGGTGATCGACGTACTCTTTGCTGACCGAAGACCACTGCGCCACGCCCCCGAGCTGGCGCGCTTGCTTGAGGTCGTAGAACACGCTCTTGGCGGGCAGCAGCGCTTTGCGGCGCGTGATCAAACCCAGGGACCAGTCAATGCCCTTGTAGCGGTCGATCAGGCAGCGGTACTCGTATTTCGTTTCGCCGCTGGAGCGCCGGATGCTCTTTTCGCTGCGCTTGTCTTCCCACTTGATCATCTGCGCTTGGCCGTCCACGTAGTCTTGCAGCCACACCACACCGCGCGGCAAGGCGCGCGCCACCGCAACGGCCAGGTCGTAGGACGGCTCCCCGTCGATCACCACGATGCTCACGCCCCAGTCGCGCGCCAGGCGCACGATGGCCGGTGCGGCGTCCTCGCCGGACACTTCGAGCACCTGCACATGGTCAAGCCGGTGCTCCCCGGTGGGCATGAGGGTCTTGATGACGCAGTGCTTTTCCGGGGCGCGCTGATCCACACCCAAGCTGCGCCACTCCCCGGTGCGGCCCAGCGGCGCGAGTGGCCAGCGCACCTGCCCCAGTTCGTCCATGCAGCGCTCTACGGCGTCCACCGTCGCGGGCACCGCTTCTTTGTCCATGTACGGCAGGCCCAGCATGCTGTTGAAGAACTCAGGCAGGTTAATGGCGCGGTTCCAGGCGGGCATGATGGCGGTGTTGAGATAGTCCTCGCCCTTAATCAGCTGCGAGAACTGGTAGCCCATGAACTGCGCTTTGGGGTTCTCGTGAATGTAAAAGCCGGTGCGCATGGCCAGGTCGTCGAGATGCGCGCCGCAGCGTGGGCATTTGAGGTAGTAGCGGCCCGAGTCGCGGCGGCCCACGATCCGGCCCGGATTCTCGGCAAACTCACGCGGCAAGATGATGCCTGCAATGTGCTTGAAGCATTTGAGGTTCGGGCAGCGCACTGCCCACCAGCCCTGTGTGCTCTCTAAGAAATACTTGTGGATGTCCTGATTGGGGAATCCCGCCGTGCTGTTGAGTTCGAGCAGGCCGCGCGTGCCGTCCACCGCGCTGCGGATGGTGGACTCGGAAATACGGATGAAGAAGCGCTCGACGGTGGTGGACGGCACCAAGCGTACCTCGTCTATGAATACGGCATCGAGCGGGTTCGAGTCGTTACTGACGCCTGAGCGAAGGCCCAGGAAGCGCATGTTGGAGATGCCGATTTGCGTCACGCCGACTTGCTTGACGCCGCGAACGAGGGAGAGCATCTTGCTCGACGTTTGGAGCTGCGGCCGGAAGCGCGTGGCGGAAAGCTGCTCGACGGCACGCTGGGTGGGGAAGCCCAGGCCGATGTTGATTTGCTTTCTCGCGTCGGCCGCCAGCCACATGCTGCGGTTGAGCAGTTTGACCGTGAGTCCGGTCTGCGCCGCTTTCATGATCACGACGCGCTGCCGAAGGTTGTCGCGCGTCTCGTCGTACAACTCTTGCTGATAGGGGTAGCGGCTGAGGTCAAATTGCCGCGCGCCTTCCGGCCGCATGCCTGACGCTTCGACCCAGCGGCCGAAATGATGCAGCTCCACCTTACTGAAAGCTGGCTCGGGCGCCATCAGGCAATTACGAATGATGTCCCGCTGATAGGGGTGCGTGTCCTCAAAAACGCCCAGGTAGTTGCCTTCAGCGCTCATTTGGCATGCTCCGACACCACGTCAAACAATGCACCGAAGCTCATTTGTGTTTGTCCTCGTGGTTATCAGCCCGGCCAGGCACCTCGTTGAGCTCCTTGGCCATGCGGGCGTACAGGACCGTCATGTACTCGCTGGGAACGACTTCTACGAGCAGCACCTGCAGTTTGCTGACCATCGTCTGGAAGATGTGCGCTTCCTCGGCGGCGACATTCTTGACCCGCGTTTCGGCCCGGATCTTGGCCAGGGTGATCAGGCGGGCGTGGCGGTCCTCGACCCCCTCACTGATGCGCAGCAGGGTGGAGAGCAGCTTGGCCAGTTGCGCGGTGCTTGCAGTCAGCTCGCCGTAAAGGTTGGCGGTGTCCAGCGCCTCGCGCATGGTCAGCGGCCGACCGGCGGTGTCGTCCATCAGCTCGGTGCGGCACGCCTCGAAGGCTGGCAGCGCCTCGACGAACCGCCGCAGTGCTTCTTCCACGGTGGTGGCGTCTGGACGCAGGCGTTTGAGCTCATCGAGGTAGGCGCGCAGGTAATACATGTCGTCTTCGGTGGCGTCTGGGTTCAGTTGCTGAGCGCGGTAGTCGTCGACCAGCTGGTCGATGCGCTGGCCAGGAATGATGGAGTAGTAGCCGTGCTTGATCGGTCGGCCCGGCGGACGCACCGGCGAGCCGGTCGACAGGAGTGAACGCGCGCGGTATTCAGGATCGCGCTGGTTGGCCGTGGAGCCGCCGTGGGCTTTGCAGACCTTCAGGCCGTTTTGGGTGAGGTGTGAGGCCGGCCGCGCGCAGTAGTGGCACTTCCACATGTGGCCGCCCTTGGGGGCGTTCAGGATCTGGGTTGGGTGTTGCCGCACGTCCTCAGGGGCGGGCGGCGCAAAGGGGCGGTCTCGTTTGACTGGCATGCGGACCAGTGTGAACAGCCGCGCGGCATGACGTTGGTTGAGTTCATGTGCCGGTCACTAGAGGCCCACTTCGGCGCGGCGGTGGCCACGTTGGGCAGTCACCTCCGTAGCTCTGAACACCGCCCTGGAACACCCGCTCGTGGCCCTCAAGGTCCAACGCCAGCTTATGGAGCCGCGCCCACGTGCACACCCTCACAAATAACTGGATGCCGGACTGACTTTGCGGACTTCAGCGGGGCACGTGAGCGGGTTGTGGACCTTGCGCGGGCGCTGGCCTTAAGGTATGCCCGCGCCTTACTTAAGCACGCAGAAGCGGCTGCGTTGGCAAAGCGACGGCAGACGTGTGAGCGAGGTGATGAGCGCAATAGCTGTTTCGTTTTACAGGCAGCTCCGGGCCGGAATGGTGGAATGGTAGAAAATAACCCTAAAAAGAATGGTCATGGCTTTCCTCCCCCAAAGGGCGCGCGGTGGGTGCAGACAAAGTGGTGAAGACTTGTGGTTCGTGCTTATGGCTCAAGCAAATGAGGACGAAGCGATGGTAGGGCCAAACCTTGCAGCCCATCGCAGACAGCTAGAGGCAATCTTCGGTATTTTCTGAAGGTCAAGCGTTTCATCACTCGACCCAACAATTTCGTTGAGCCCCCTCTCCTGATGATCCTTCGGTTCCTAGGCCATCCGGCAGAGGCGTACCCCTGAGCGGTGATGCTACGTTGATTTCAGACGCTCCGGCCCAGCGGAGATGCAAAGCC
>Ga0160427_10002149_pt1 | contig 11995 bp, 7 predicted proteins | sample SolpanmetagenomL_FD_108194 | JGI IMG/M metagenome (GOLD analysis project Ga0160427, IMG submission 108194) | Solar panel surface microbial communities from Lawrence Berkeley National Laboratory, California, USA - L | ecosystem: Engineered > Built environment > Solar panel > Unclassified ...
TGAAAAAGAGCGTCTCAAGGTGGCTGTTATCATTTTTGGTCGTCCCACACCCGTGGAACTTGGTTTTGCTCAAGTTGATAGATTATCGTAACCAAACCCGTGGTAGGGATGCTATTCCCGATTTACCACGGCCTTAATAACCGAAAGGAATAAAATGGCAAAGAAAATACAAGGGTATATTAAGCTGCAAATTGCAGCTGGTAAAGCCAACCCATCACCGCCCGTTGGCCCAGCACTTGGTCAAAATGGTGTTAATATCATGGAATTTTGTAAACAATTTAATGCAAAGACTCAAGACATGGAACCGGGTATGCCCGTGCCTGTTGTCATTACAGTTTATGCTGATCGCTCATTCAGCTTTGAAACAAAAACGCCTCCTGCAAGTTACTTTTTGAAAAAAGCAGCTCAGTTAACTAAGGGATCACAAACCCCAGGGCGCGGTACAGTTGGTACAGTAACACGTGACCAATTACGTGAAATTGCTAAGATTAAAATGGCCGATTTGAATGCAAATGATGTTGAAGCAGGTGTTGAAATTATTGCAGGTTCTGCGCGGTCTATGGGCCTTAAGGTTGAGGGTTAAGCAATGGTTGGAAAAAGAATTAAACAAGCGTATACAAATGTTGACGACAATAAAGTTTATGGCTTTGCTGAGGCTGTAAAAATCATTAAAGAAAACGCGACAGCAAAATTTGATGAAACAATTGAAGTGGCTATCAATTTAAATGTGGATACACGTAAAGCAGATCAAAACATTCGCGGCATGATTTCTTTACCGCACGGTACAGGTAAAAGTGTCCGTGTTGCAGTATTTGCTCGTGATGCGAAAGCTCAAGAAGCATTGGCTGCAGGTGCAGATATTGTGGGCAGTGATGATTTGGTAGAGCAAATTTTGAAAAACCAAATCAATTTTGACCGCTGTATTGCAACCCCTGATATGATGGGTGTTGTTGGTAAAGTCGCGCGTGTACTTGGTCCAAAGGGTTTGATGCCAAATCCTAAACTTGGGACAGTGACGCCTAATGTGGCGCAAGCTGTCAAAGATGCAAAGGGTGGACAAATTGAATATCGTGCTGAAAAGCAAGGTATTGTTCATGCTGGCATTGGTAAGGCTAGTTTTTCTGAAATTCAATTGACAGAAAACTTAAAAGCCTTTACTGATGTAATCTTTAAAGCACGCCCCAGTGGTATCAAAGGTGCTTATGTTAAAAGAATATCGTTAACATCAACGATGGGTCCTTCCGTTAAGTTAGACGTCAGCACCCAAAACTAAATGTTAATTATGTAAACTTAATGCACTTAAAAACTGCATTAAGGGGTAAGGAAACTTACCATCTGTCCAAGAATATAGGTATGCACGTGCATGTAAAGGAAACGCCTATATAGACAGAGGTCCGGTTATAAACGTAACCTTCTTCTCCTTCTTGGTCAGAATTTTGTTCAACCCAATCAATAGGGATACTATTGGTTGATAAATGGAGAAATACTGTGGATAGACAAGAAAAAGAACTTTTTGTTTCTGATCTTCGCTCATCACTTGATACAGCAGGTCTTGTTATTGTCACCAGACAATCAGGACTAACCGTAGCGCAATCAACTGATTTGCGTACAAAAATGTATCAAGCCGGCGGTAATTTTAAAATTGCAAAAAATACGTTAGCGCGTATTGCAGTTAAAGGATTGCCATGTGAGGGTGTGACGCAGTACCTTTCAGGTCCAACTGCTATTTCGTATTCTGTAGATCCAGTTGCAGCAGCGCAAGTTGTTGTAAAGTTTGCAAAGACGAATGATAAAGTTGAGATTTTGGGTGGTGCACTTGGAAGTAAAATTTTAGGTGCAGAAGAAGTAAGGTTTTTAGCCCAACTTCCATCACTTGATGAATTGCGTGGCCAAATCATTGGCTTGGTACAAGCGCCTGCTACAAAAATTGCACGTCTTGCAAAAGAACCTGCCTCATTATTGGCACGTGTATTTTCAGCATACGGTCAAAAATAGTTAAAGTTTATTATAAAAGTCAAATTTAAGGAGACAACAATGGCTGATCTAAATAAAATCGTAGATGATCTATCATCATTAACAGTAATGGAAGCTGCAGAGCTATCAAAGTTACTTGAAGACAAATGGGGCGTTTCTGCTGCTGCGCCTGTTGCAATGGCTGCAGCTGCTGCGCCAGCTGCTGCTGTTGAAGAAAAGACTGAATTCGACGTTATGTTGCTCGAAGCTGGTGCCAATAAAATCAATGTCATTAAAGCTGTGCGTGAAATCACTGCTTTAGGTCTTGTTGATGCAAAAGCACTAGTTGATGGCGCACCAAAAGCTGTTAAAGTTGGTGTAAACAAAGATGAAGCAGAAAAGTTGAAAAAACAACTTGAAGATGCTGGTGCTAAGGTTGAACTGAAATAATTCAGTAGACACTGTATTAAGGGCGATGTTAAGAATCTCTTAGCATCGTCTTATTTTTCAATTGCATTATTTTTTTGAATATGTGATAACCGTTTCAGTTCATAAGTTCGGGACATAAATTGACTTGTTGTATTCGTGATATGTCAGTGCGAGTTTTATCGCCTGGAACGTATAAATTATCCCATTTTTGTAATATTTTTAATCATCATTCTATTAATTTTCAGACTCAAAATGTGAGTGAGGCATAATGACACAAATTCAAGCTGGTCAAAAAAGAATTCGCAATAGCTATCAAAAAATATCAGGTAGCATGGATATGCCTAACCTAATTGCTTTGCAAAAAAGCTCATATGACGAGTTTTTGCAAGTTAATGTGGCGGCCGATCAACGCATTAATAAAGGCTTACAAAGTGTTTTTCAATCTTTGTTTCCTGTTAAGGATTTTGCAGATCGCTCCCAATTAGAATTCTACCGCTATGAATTTGATCAACCAAAATATGACGTGGATGAGTGCCGCAAGCGCGGTACGACTTTTGCTGCGCCCTTACGTGTCACATTCCGTCTTGTAGTCTGGGATATTGATGAAGATACGGGTGCACGCTCAATTCGTGATATTAAGGAGCAGGACGTCTATTTAGGCGATATTCCATTAATGACCGATAATGGCACGTTTATTGTCAATGGTGTCGAGCGCGTTGTTGTGTCGCAAATGCACCGTTCACCTGGTGTATTTTTTGACCATGATAAGGGTAAAACCCATTCATCTGGTAAATATTTGTTTTCTGGACGCGTTATACCGTACCGTGGTTCGTGGTTAGATTTTGAGTTTGACGGTAAGGATTTATTGCATGTGCGCATTGATCGTCGTCGCAAATTACCCGTCACAACTCTTTTGATGGCATTGGATAATGAGCAGTCAGCAATTGAGCGCGCCAAGTTTAATGCCTCTTCAACGCGTCAGAGTGAGCCCTATAAGGCAACCGGATTAAGCCGTGAAGAAATATTAAAATTATTTTATGATGTAGTTTCTTTTAAAGAAACAGCTAAGGGCTGGTCAACATCGTTTGTTATAAACAGATGGCGCAATGCAAAATTGTTACACGACCTTGTGGATGCCAAAACAGGTAAGACAATTATTGCAGCAGGTGAAAAAATGTCACCGCGTAAAGCTAAGGAGCTTGAGCAAGAAGGTCTAAAAGATATTTTAATTCAAACAGAACAACTGTTTGGTAAGTTTATAGCTGAAGATGTTATCAACGAAGAAACAGGTGAAATTATCGCTGAAGCTGGCGACGAGATTACTGAAGCTTTGTTCAAAGAGTTAACAAAGAAGAATGTTAAAGTTTTAAACACCTTATTTGTGGACGACATCCAGGTGGGATCATACTTGCGTGACACCTTAATGGCAGATCGCAATTTTTCACGTGAAGATGCGCTGATGGATATCTATCGTGTTATGCGCCCTGGTGAGCCGCCGACAGTTGAGAGTGCTGAAACACTCTTTCAAACTTTATTCTTTGACTTGGAGCGCTATGATTTATCAGCTGTTGGTCGTGTCAAAATGAACCAACGCTTGGGTTTGAGTGAGCCTGACACGACTTATATTCTTAAGCGTGAGGATATCATTGAGATTGTACGGGTCATGTTGCGCCTTAAAGATGGCCAAGATCATATTGATGATATTGATCATTTAGGCAACCGTCGTGTACGCCCTGTTGGTGAGTTATTGGAAAACCATTATTTAGCAGGCATGTCGCGTATGGAGCGTACTATTCGTGAGCGTATGGGATCAATTGATCTCGATGCCATGATGCCAAATGATTTAATTAATGCTAAGCCTTTATCAGCAGCTGTGAAAGAATTCTTTGCAAGTTCGCAATTGTCACAGTTTATGGATCAAGTAAACCCGCTTGCTGAAATTACCCACAAGCGCCGGTTATCTGCCTTGGGCCCTGGTGGTCTAACAAGAGATCGCGCCAGCTTTGAAGTACGTGACGTTCATCCAACCCACTATGGTCGTATCTGTCCAATTGAAACCCCAGAGGGTCCAAATATTGGCTTGATTAACTCGTTGGCGTCTTTTGCCCGTGTTAACAAATATGGCTTTATTGAAAGTCCTTACCGCCGGGTTGTTGATAGCCTGGTTACGGATGAAATCGTCTACTTAAGTGCGATGGAAGAACAACGGCACGCTATTGCTCAGTGTGATGCTAACCTTTCCAAAGAAGGCCAGCTCATTGACGAGTTCGTAAATTGCCGCATCGGCGGTGAGTTTACTTTGATGCCTGTGGCTGATGTTGCCTATATTGACGTGTCACCAAAGCAGTTGATTTCTGTTGCCGCGTCTCTGATTCCTTTCCTTGAAAACGATGATGCTAACCGTGCCTTAATGGGGTCAAATATGCAACGTCAAGCTGTGCCTTTGTTGCAAACAGAGGCGCCCATTATTGGTACTGGTATGGAAGCCGTTGTGGCGCGTGATTCCGGTGTAACGGTGGTTGCTAAACGTGATGGAACTGTTGATCAAGTGGATGCGCAACGTATTGTCATTCGCGTCAATGAATCAGCTGCTCATGATGGGTCGGTTGTTGATATTTACAACTTAAAGAAATTTCAACGCTCAAACCAAGATACGTGTATTAATCAAAAACCACTGGTTAAATCAGGGGATAAGATCAGAGCGGGCGATATTTTGGCTGATGGTCAATCAACAGATGGTGGCGAATTAGCGTTGGGACGTAACGTCTTGATTTCATTTTTGTCATGGAATGGCTTCACTTTTGAGGACTCTATAGTTATTTCTGAGCGTCTAGTGCGCGACGATGTCTATTCATCCATTCATATTGAAGAATTTGAGACAGTTGCCCGTGATACAAAACTTGGTCAAGAGGAAATCACCCGGGACATTCCCAATGTTGGTGATGACGCGCTGCGTTATCTTGATGAAGCTGGTATTGTATCAATTGGTGCTGAAGTTAAACCAGGTGATATTTTAGTAGGTAAAGTAACGCCTAAGGGTGAAACGCCTGCTACTCCAGAAGAAAAATTATTACGTGCCATTTTTGGTGAGAAAGCCTCAGATGTACGCGATACATCGCTGCGTGTTCCCCCAGGGGTTGGCGGTACGATTGTGGATGTGCGGGTTTTTTCACGCCGTGGTGTGGATAAAGACGAGCGCTCACTGGCAATCGAGCGTGCTGAAATTAATCGTTTGGCAAATGACCGTGATACCGAACGTGGTATTCTTGAGCGCGCCATGTACAATCGATTGAAAGAACTGTTGTTGGGTCAAGTTGCTACCAGCAATTCATCCAAGAAAAAAGTCAAAGATCAAATTGACGAGGCTTATTTAACACAATTTACACAAGGTCAATGGCGCCAAATTTCAGTAGAAAATGATGCGAACATGCGGGAAATTGAGTTGCTGTTAAAGCATCACGAATCACGCATTGATCAATTGCAAAAAACATTTGAGGACCGTGTTGAAAAAATCCAACGGGGTGATGATTTGCAAACGGGTATCTTGAAAGTTGTTAAGGTATTTGTGGCTACAAAACGTAAACTGCAGCCAGGTGATAAAATGGCGGGACGCCATGGTAACAAGGGTGTTGTATCCATTATTGTTCCCGAAGAAGACATGCCACATTTAGAAGATGGCACGCCTGTTGATGTGGTGTTAAACCCCCTGGGTATTCCATCACGCATGAATGTTGGTCAGATTCTTGAGACGCATTTTGGTTGGGCAATGCACGGTTTGGGTAAACAAATCTCGCAAACGCTTTATGATATTTATCATAATCAAAAAACGCCAGATGACTTGCGAACCTTCTTGCTTGGACTATATCGTCAAGATGCGGATCGCAAGATGATCGAGACGATGTCAGATGAGGACTTAATTGCAATGGCCCATAATGAAACGAAGGGTCTATCCATTGCAACGCCCGTGTTTGATGGAGCGCGTGAAAATGACATTAATGAAGCCTTGCAAGCAGCAGGACTTGATCGCTCAGGTCAGGTAACGTTAATTGATGGCCGCAGTGGTGAAGCGTTCGAGCGTCCTGTAACCGTTGGTTATAAATACATGTTAAAACTGAACCACATGGTTGATGATAAAATCCATGCGCGCTCAGTTGGGCCTTACAGTTTGGTTACGCAACAGCCATTAGGTGGTAAAGCTCAATTTGGTGGACAACGCTTTGGTGAAATGGAAGTTTGGGCCTTAGAAGCTTATGGTGCAGCGCATACATTGCAAGAAATGTTAACAGTTAAGTCTGACGACGTTTCTGGACGCACAAAAGTGTACGAAGCCATTGTACGCGGTGATGATAACTTTGAGTCAGGTGTGCCTGAATCATTTAACGTATTAACCAAAGAAATTAAGTCGCTGGGTTTGAATATTGCCATGGAGCAATTTGACAGCCAAGGCAAAGCACAATAATGTGGGCTCAACTTTTTTTATGTAATGTAAATGCAGAATGCAAAGGCAAATAAATGAATAATTTAATGCGTGTTTTTGGTCAAGTTCAAGGACCTGAGAGTTTTGACTATCTAAAAATATCGATTGCGAGTTCTGAAAAAATTCGCTCATGGTCTTTTGGTGAAGTCAAAAAGCCAGAAACAATTAATTACCGTACATTTAAGCCTGAACGTGATGGATTATTCTGTGCCCGTATTTTTGGTCCTGTAAAGGATTATGAATGCTTGTGCGGTAAATACAAGCGTATGAAGTATCGTGGTATTATTTGTGAAAAGTGTGGCGTTGAAGTCACCTTGACGAAGGTACGCCGCGACCGTATGGGTCACATTGAGCTCGCAGCGCCTGTTGCGCACATTTGGTTTACAAAAGCCATGCCAAGCCGCGTTGCCATATTGCTTGATATGACCATGCGTGATCTTGAAAAAGTTTTGTACTACGAAAGCCATATTGTCGTCGAAGCTGGTATGACTGATTTGAAACCAGGTCAATTGCTATCTGAAGATGCCTATTTTGATGCGCAAGAAGAACATGGTGATGATGCGTTTACCGCAAACATTGGGGCAGAAGCATTAAGACAACTCTTAAATAATATTGACTTAAAATCTGAGGCTGAAAAGCTGCGTGTGGATCTGACTGAAACTAACTCAGAAATGCGCCGTAAAAAGATTATCAAACGTCTTAAATTAATCGAATCATTTTTGGTGTCAAACACGCGTCCTGAATGGATGATAATGACTGTAATTCCGGTATTACCACCAGAACTGCGTCCATTAGTTCCCCTTGATGGCGGCCGTTTTGCGACTTCTGATTTGAATGATTTATATCGCCGCGTTATTAACCGTAACAATCGCCTCAAGCGTCTTATTGAATTACGTGCACCAGAAATCATCGTGCGCAATGAAAAGCGTATGCTGCAAGAGTCTGTTGATGCGCTGTTTGATAACAGTCGTCGTAGTCGCCCTATCGCTGGTGGGAACAAGCGTCCTCTTAAATCTTTGGCAGATATGCTGAAAGGTAAGCAAGGCCGTTTTCGTCAAAACTTACTTGGAAAGCGTGTTGATTACTCAGGACGCTCGGTCATTGTGGTTGGTCCTGAATTGAAATTACATCAATGTGGTTTACCCAAGAAAATGGCATTAGAGTTATTTAAGCCATTCATTTATTCTCGTCTTGAAAAATACGGTTTGGCAACAACCATTAAGGCTGCAAAACGTATGGTTGAAAAAGAACGCCCTGAAGTATGGGATATTTTAGAAGAAGTTATTCGTGAGCATCCCGTACTGTTGAACCGCGCACCAACGTTGCACCGCTTAGGTATTCAAGCTTTTGAGCCTAAATTGGTTGAAGGCAAAGCCATCCAATTGCATCCTTTAGTTTGTGCAGCATATAATGCTGACTTCGATGGTGATCAAATGGCTGTGCACGTGCCACTATCCATTGAATCTCAGATCGAATCACGCGTATTGATGATGTCAACGAACAACATTTTACATCCTGCCAATGGTCGCCCGATCATTAACCCAACCAAGGATATTGTATTAGGTTTGTATTATTTGACCCTTGAGCGTGCAGATGAAAAAGGTCAGGGTATGATGCTGTCATCCATTGGTGAAGCACAAATGGCGCTCGATCAAAAGTTGGTCACACTACATACAAAAGTTAAGGCATGTTATGTCAATATTGATGAAAATGGTAAGCCTGTTCGTCAAGTTGTTGATACAACTGTTGGACGCTATATTATCTCTGAAATCTATCCACGTCATGTAAAATTAGACTTTGATTATATTAACAGACTGCTGACAACAAAAGAAGTTTCACGCTTAGTTGATGAAGTTTACCGTCATTGTGGACAAAAAGAGACCGTAATTTTTGCTGATCGCCTTATGAGCTTAGGATTTAAGTATGCTACTTATTCTGGCATTTCATTTGGTAAGGATGACTTAGTTATTCCAAGTGAAAAGAAAAGTCTGGTTGATAGTGCACGCGAAAAAGTGGGCGAATATGAACAACAATATTTGGACGGTTTTATTACTCAGGGTGAGAAGTACAACAAAGTTGTTGATGCCTGGTCACAATGCACCGATCAAGTTGCCAATGTGATGATGAAGGGTATTTCCACAATTGAGGATGGCAAGCCAATTAACTCCGTCTTTATGATGTCGCATTCTGGTGCGCGTGGTTCAGCTGCACAAATGAAACAGTTGGCTGGTATGCGTGGTTTGATGGCCAAGCCAAATGGTGAAATTATTGAAACACCCATTATTGCTAACTTTAAAGAAGGCCTCAGTGTACTTGAATACTTCAATTCAACCCATGGTGCGCGTAAAGGTCTTTCGGATACGGCCTTGAAAACAGCTAACTCGGGATATTTAACGCGTCGTCTTGTTGATGTTGCGCAAGACGCGGTCATAATTGAGCAAGATTGCGGCACGACAAATAAAATTGAGATCAAAGCCATTATGGAAGGAAGTGACATTGTCACGCCTCTTGTTGAGCGCGTATTAGGTCGTACAGTTGCAGAGGACATTATAGATCAAAACGGTGCACAAGTTTTGGGGGCCAATCAAATTATTCAAGAACATCATGTTGATCTGATTCATAATGCTGGCATTGAAATGATTTATGTTAGATCTCCGTTAACATGTGAAACATTGAATGGTATTTGTGCAACATGTTATGGCCGTGACTTGGCGCGTGGTACACCTGTTAATCATGGCGAAGCCGTGGGTGTTATTGCTGCACAAGCCATTGGTGAGCCTGGAACACAGCTTACAATGCGCACATTCCACATTGGTGGTGCTGCCCAAGGTAGTGGTGAAAAATCCAGTCTTGAGACATCTAGTGAAGGTATATTAACCTTAAATAATAAGAGTATTGTCAGAAACAGTGAGGGTGCCCTCATTATCATGAACCGCAATACTGAAATTATTATCAAAAATGAAAAGGGTATTGAGAAGAGTCGTCAAAAAGTTCCTTACGGGGCAAAGTTGCTTGTTGAAGAAGGCGCAACTGTTACACGCGGTCATAAATTAGCAGAGTGGGATCCATTCACAACGCCAATTATTTCTGAAGTTGAGGGTAAGGCCCATTATTTGGATTTGGTTGATGGTGTGTCAGTACGTGAAGTCACCGATAGCGCAACAGGTATTTCAAACCACGTTGTTATTGATTGGCGTCAATCAGCAAGGAATGCTGATTTAAAACCACGCGTTGCGTTGCGTGATAACCAAGATCAACCGCTAAAATTACCCAATGGTATGGAGGCCCGTTACTTCTTACCTGCGGACGCCATTATTAACGTCAGTAATAGTGCCATTGTTAATGTCGGTGATGTTGTTGCCCGTATTCCGCGTGAAACCTCAAAGACACGTGACATTACCGGTGGTTTGCCACGCGTGGCTGAATTGTTCGAAGCACGTATGCCTAAGGACGCTGCCATCCTATGTGATGTTAATGGCCGCATTGAATATGGTAAAGATTACAAAACTAAGCGCCGTATTCGCCTCGTGCCCGAGCAAAGTGATCTTGAACCTATCGAGTACATTGTACCCAAGGGCCGCCATGTCAGCGTGTTTGAGGGCGACTATGTGACGCGCGGTGATGTTATCGTCGATGGTAGTCCAGCGCCGCAAGATATCTTGCGTATCCTTGGTATTGAAGCCTTGGCCAGTTTCTTGGTTAATGAGATTCAAGAAGTTTACCGTTTGCAAGGGATGCCCATTAACGATAAGCACATTGAAGTTATTGTGCGTCAAATGTTACGTAAGGTTGAAATTGAAAACCCAGGTGATTCAATGTACTTGATTGGGGAAGAGATTGACCGTAATGAATTTGATGCTGAAAATGCCAAGCTTATAGCTGATGGTAAGCGCTCTATGAAGTGCCTACCCATCCTACAAGGTATTACAAAGGCTTCATTGCAGACCAGTTCCTTTATTTCGGCTGCATCATTCCAGGAAACCACTCGTGTGTTAACTGAGGCTGCTGTACAAGGTAAGGTGGATATGCTTGTTGGCCTGAAAGAAAATATCATTATGGGTCGTTTGATTCCTGCTGGTACGGGGGGCATCGTGCGACGCCTTAAAGAGATTGCTAATGATTTAGATCAAAGCATGACTGTTAAAAAGCCTACGCCTGTTCTTGAACTGGAAGCTGCTGAGTAAGATTCGTTATCTTGTTGAGATAGAGGTCACCTGATTAAAAACCAGGTGATTTTTTTTGTCGACTTCAAAGTTATTACTTTAATGGATTGCAACACATTATGTCACCAATAAAGATACCGCGTGTAGAATGACAAATAAATCATTTTATTGATCATAAAATTTGGTTAAGTAATCAACAAGCAGTCGATATGATTGATAAAAATTTAGTCAAATAACTTTTGTGCTTGAAATGTGGGGAAAAGGTTGTTATGACACATGCATGAATGTTCACTGTTCGGTATGAACCTCGGCTTAATATGACGATGAGTTCCTCTACTATCTAAGGTTTCTCCACCGCAACAGAATAGCGCTTAGTTTTAAGCAAAAATTTTTGAAATTAAATTCAATTATTTAAGGAAGGAAGCGGCTTAATGCCAACAATTAATCAATTGATACGTAAACCACGCGAGTTGCTTGATAAGCGTAATAAAGTTCCAGCACTGGAAGCCTGCCCACAAAAACGGGGTGTTTGTACCCGTGTAACAACAACTACGCCAAAAAAGCCAAACTCAGCTTTGCGTAAAATTGCCCGTATTCGCTTAACAAATGGTTTTGAAGTCACGGGTTACATTCCAGGCGAAGGCCATAACTTACAAGAGCATAGCGTTGTCATGATTCGTGGCGGACGTGTGCCCGACCTTCCAGGTGTACGTTATCATATCATCCGCGGTACGCTTGATACGCAAGGTGTGCAAAAACGTAAACAAGGCCGTTCAAAATACGGTACAAAACGTCCAAAATAAGGAATTTAAAATATGGCTCGTCGTCGTTCGGCTGAAAAACGCCAAGTTTTGCCTGATGCAAAGTATGGTGATATTGTAATTACAAAGTTTATTAACTCTGTAATGACACATGGTAAGCGCTCAATTGCTGAAAAAATTGTTTACGGTGCATTTGAAATTATTGAACAAAA
>Ga0160427_10002150_pt1 | contig 11990 bp, 4 predicted proteins | sample SolpanmetagenomL_FD_108194 | JGI IMG/M metagenome (GOLD analysis project Ga0160427, IMG submission 108194) | Solar panel surface microbial communities from Lawrence Berkeley National Laboratory, California, USA - L | ecosystem: Engineered > Built environment > Solar panel > Unclassified ...
ACACAATCTTTTGGATTTTATGCTTTCTTGGGCTTGGGGTTTTGGGCGCATGGTATTTGCGTCTGTTGTTCTTCCTGACTCAAAGAGCTCTTCTCCAACCAATCTTCATGCAACTACGTAGCTTGTCGCAACAGTAAAATGGTCCTGATACTATCGATCTTATATCTTCGCATACTCTGACCAAAAGGATTGCGATATCTTTTTCCAAATGTTTGCTGGCACACATGCAATTTTCCTTAATATGATGGATAAATACTCTTGAACTCCGACAAAGCATATCGAGATTGAATCGGTGTCTGTTTTTGTTGTTCTTGTGAATTGTGCATGTTGCAGATGTCGTCCGATATTCCTCCGCCGACCAATGGTTAGTTTATCCGCATCCTGACAAACGTGTACAATAGTGCATCACGCATATCAGCGGCATTATATTTATACGACAAAATATATAAATCAGGCTAAGCTTTTTTTTGGTCCTTCGTGGTCTATCGTACTGGATTTCGAGGTTAGGTATTGCGTATATGTTGGTTTTGCAAGAAATCGAACAGAAGCAGTATCAGCTCTCAACAAGTCCAGGCTCCTAAAGGCCCCCACGTAAGGTACTTGGTCCAATGTAGAGAATGTTTGTGTGGAGATGTACTTGTACAACTGAATGCATCACTGCATCATACGATCGATAACGCTGTGCTTATAACCAACAAGAGCTTAAAATTCGTGTCTCAAGCCACTGACGGACTCGTTACGGATTGCACAAAGCGACATCTTCAATGGCGGGAACAACTTCAAAACCATCAGCCTAGATTCTTGATCGAATTCAGTCATGTAAAATTGCGACAAAAGATAGTTCTTCAATCAACAAGATCCCCTCATTTGTATCTCGTGTATACGTGTTAAGACGTATAGGAATTTAAAGATTGATAATATGCCTTCATACAACACGAATTTTGTCAAAAAATGACATATAAATACTAGAATGTTAAGCACTTAGTTGTCAAACTCTTGGATTTGACTGTATGTCACAAGATATATGTATATATGATCATAATGACGTTAGGATATCGCGAATGTCAAGCATATAGGTCTTTGGAGTTAACCATCAAGGCAAATTCCTTTTGTATCTAGTATAGTACATCTAATTCGCTAGCATGAATAGATTCGATGAAAAACACAAAATGTGGAGACTTCTCCAAAGGTAATAACATCATGGAGACTACTAATTTAACGACAAATTTTGACAAAAAAAAAAGAAAAGAAGAAGACAATAGATGTGAGATAATGGAACAGCGAGTAACCCCATGGAAATGCCTAAACTTGACTATCGAAAACTCCCCCAGAACAACCAACAAAGTACAAAGGATAGAAAGAAACTGCCATCCATGATATGCGTGCGAAAAAAAATGTAGAGAGAGAAGGAAGCATCATTACGCATGTCGAAGGACAAACTAAAAGGTCCAACACCTATAGACAGACAAACAAGAAAAGATCGTCTTTAGTGTAACAAAACGAACAGGGAAGGAAAGGAAAAGCAGGGAAACATATAATGCTGATGTATTGATGTTGTTTATGTTCCTCATAGACAACTGTTGGAGACGGGGGAAGGCACTAGTAAAACGCACAACCGACCTCCATCAAACTTACTAGTACACTTGTTTCCTTGCTCGTAGTAGGGAAAACCGGCATTCTTCAAAATGAGCATACAGTAGAGATTTACGTCATTGTCATCTCTTTTTGTATTTCTACACAATTGATGTTAATACTTGAAGCGCGATTGAAAGGAATTGAAGTGTATAGACATACATCCTTGATACGCTCTCTCTTTTCCTTATCGAGCGAGTTATCAATACCATGCAAAGTTTTATGAAGGGCTTCCGTAACGCCAATCATAGGTCTAAGTACAGCAGTGGGTGCAGCACGCAGAACGGCCGCGGCAGCGCTCTGTTTCTATGATTAGAATCTTGCAAGATAAAAGACAATATAGGAGCCAACCCACCTGAGCGCTTCCACCTTGGGAGACATTCGCTGGAACTTTCATGATGGCATCCTTAGCCTCACCAAAATTTCTGGTAATCCCAGCTCTAGCATCAACAAGTCCACGATACATGCCCATCGGCTGTTCCGCGTATGGGCTGTAGACCGCTCCATCGACCTCCTCGTCGCTGTGTTCCTTGTGATAATGAGGTGCGTAATGCCGTGGCTGAGAAGACGAGGACTCGCCACCAAGAAGTTCTTCGGTCTTTTCGAGCACGGTCTGGGTTCCTATCGCCATTTTTGCGCCAAACCGCACAACTTCGGAGGTAGTCGTCTTTGCAAACTTGAGAGCGCCCTTCTGTATACTACGGACTAGTCGACCATCCTTTTTGTACTCCATGACAGGAACTCGGACCAAATCTCGCACACCAGTGCCAATATTGACCAATGATCTTACCGGGGCTACACCGGCAAGCACTCCTCCGAGTTGGTTTTTCTTGACGTCTGGTGTCCAAATGTCGTTGAGATCCTTGCCCACACGCTCGAAACCTGATATACCTACCAAGATACTTCGCCGCAACTCCATATCGGCTTCTTCAAGGATGAAGAAGTTCATAAATTCAGTTGTACGCCCAGATCTGAGTCCTGCATAATCAACACGTTTAGGTTTGAAGTCGAGTTTGACGCGAACAGTGTCAATCTCAAACCGCTGTATAAATGGCTCTTCAGTTTTTGCTGTAGGAGCCTTCATAGTATCATCCTTGAATTCAAAGAATCGTGTCATAAAATCTAGAGAGTCTTGATCCACATGCAGTCTGAGAGGTAAAATTTTGACCTTGAGCGCAAGTTCTGTTGCTGCCAGCTCAGGAACTGGCCTTAGTGTATCGACTTGGATATGCGCCATCGGAATACCAGTTTCTCTAACTCCAGCATCACGCATATATGTTACAAATTTTCTCCAGGTTGATGTCGGCACGTTGTCTATAATCTCAAAATCTTTCACCTTGATATCAACAGAACTTTGAAGTTCTTGCCCATCTAGTTCGAAAAGAACAAAGTCTACGTTGACACCCCTTAGTTCCAACTGCAACTTGCTTCTGGAGGATCGCTTGAATTTTGATGTCAACGGTCGTGTCACACCACTCTTTGCGCCCGGAAACTGAGATCCTGTCGCTGTAGTGGTGGTAGCATAACTTCCAGTCTCACTCATAGAATCATCATAGCCCTTAATTTGCGCGTTGATGTCTCGACTGAGCTGTTTGGGATCTCTGTTCTGTGGCAGGGTTATATAGATAGAATTGAAAAGCACATCATAGGTTTCGGACTCCTCGTCACTCTCGGACTCATCAAAAGTGAGACCTCTCTCGTGACGTCTTCGTTTTTCCAAAGCTCTACCTTCAACCTTTTTGACCGCTTGAGATAAGGCATCTCTTGTTCTTTGCCAGTCGTAGCCATCGTGCATATTCCAAATGAGTTGTATATCTCGAATCTTGACATTAAGAGGTGATTTTCTTATTCTGTAATAAATTAGCACAAGTCTGTACAGTCAGCCTACGGAGACATACTTTGGAACAACATTATCTCCATCTGCTAAAGATGGGGCAAGACCAAAATGGTCATCGTCTACAAGTAGAAGACCATCTTCTTCGACGTGAACTCGCTCGTGAAAGCTTGCCAACAAATCGGTGTTGAGATCTTCAATGTTTGACTTTCCAAACGAAGCAACATTAATTATCGACACGTCTCCCGGTGCCTCTCTGCCTGAAGCTCTCCGTTTTTGATTCGGGTGATAGCTATCGATAAATTGTCCATTCAACGACGTATTACTACTGCTTTTACTGGAGAATCTGTATTCACGAGCAGAGTCTGATGGGCTGATGGTGCTTGGAGGTGATCTTGACTGAGGCATGCCACTGGGTGGTGCGCCAAACGCATCTTCATCCAGTGAGGCTAAAAGGTCCACTGGCAGCACTTCCGTCATGTACTTGATAGTCTCACCTTTTGGTCCCGGCAGACTCAAACCGCCAAATATACCAGCCATTGTCTGAGTTGAATCGGCACAGCTCTCCAGCAAGGCAAACAGATCTGAGATCTCAACATCGAGACTCTTCTCTTGAGATGCGGTCTCTAACATTTTCACTTCGATTTTTGCGGAACTAACTGTAAGCAATGGGATGTATCCTTGATTTGTGTATTCAAATAGTTCTTCGTAGCCCCCTCTTCGTTTTGGTGTTGATTCTCTAGCACTACGGATGATGAGGTTTTTCGTGTCGTCAATAGCAAGTAGATAACCCTTCTTCATGTCAAAATTGACTCTCAAGTCAGGCATTGAAGCCATACTCAATTTCAACTTGGCATCTCCAAGAACAACGACAGCTTTGGAGGACAAATCTAGGGGGTTCAGTCCAATAGAAGACTCCAGCAGAGATACGTCCACAATGAGAGGCCTTTTAGGATGGAGAACTGTGTTAGTCGTAGCAATTGCAGATTCTGGTTTGGCATCTACTATCGATTGGTCCGCCAGAAGTGCAATAGATGCGACCATTTCTGCTGCTACCAAATCCAACGTGGCATCCTCGGGCGCAGCTAAGACGGCTAGTAGCGTTTGTACGCTGTACTCCAGATTTAAATTCCACACCTTTACACGAACGACAGGTTCTGGTTCGTCTCCGATAAGCCTCAACCGAATCATCGGGGTTTTTGCATCATCATTGACTCTGTCTAGCGACACCTTCCTTCGCACAGCCTCGCTGCATAATACTTCGTGCTTGTTCCTTCTTGCTGAAATGTTACCTATAGCAAGTGCCAGAAGGCTAGGTGCGGCTACATGACAGATATCGGCATCTAGTAGTGCCAATTGAAGCTCTCCGATTGATGGTCCAGCATTCACATCGACATCTAGTTTCTTGATCTCTATTATGGACAATAATCCAGGGCGTTCATCTTGGGGAATGTACTTAGCGACGGTAGCAATTCTTGCCAACTCATCACCAACCACTGAGAATTGTTGCAAATCATTGATATCGTCCACTCTGGCTGAGATTCTCTCCAACTGAACTCGGAGTACAGATCCTTGCCGTCGTTGTCTTAATAAAACATCAATCATTAAATCATCGTCCTCATCGTACCGATCCACTGAAGGAGTGATGAGCTTAAGCAATTTCTCTAGATCTTCTCCATTTGGAACGCTTTGAAACTCGATTACAGCACCGCTGATGGACGCCATGCTGGTATCTTGCTGCCCATTCTCATTGCTGGATAATTGTGGTCCAAAGATTGCACATTCGTCAACGTTCATGACAACTCCATCTGCAGAATTAAAATTGACTGCTAGAGGTGACGTCGATATACCGATACCACCAACATGCTGGGATACAAATAGCTCCACGACTAGACCTCCAAGTCGAGCGTCAAAAATTATCCTCTTGCCTATATTTGTATCTATAGCGTCCTCCTCCCACCTAACACCCTGCTTTACAGCTACTTGAGGTGTCACCACTGGGGTAGAAGAATTACTTGCGAGGCTGAGAACGCTTCCTAACCCCCCAAAATATTCGCCAATCTCCTCTATCCTTCGACATGGCATGTAGATCTTAAGGGGTAAGGTCTCGAGGATAATCTTACAATTCGAATGGTTATCATTGTACTTGAGGACTATATCGTGCCGTGACTTGATTTTTGGCCTTCTATTTGCTCTCTTTGAAACGGTTGCTTCTACTGTTTGGGCCTGAGGTATGAAGCCGAGCAACTCATATTTACCTTCGGTGATAGCAAATTTTCGAATTGCCAACTTTACGTTCGTTGATGCAGTTTGTTGGTCGCCTTTTTGCGATGCAAGGTATGTAAGTGCGATATTGTTTATTATACATTGTAGAATAGTTTCTCCATGCGCTGTATCATCATCAATGGCAAGGACCTCCTCCTGGTTGTTTGTGCTGCCACCTTTTATACCAAAGGTTTTGATTTCACCTACTACTCTCTCCACCAGTCGAAGGTCTAGACTATCGAGCACAAATTTCATACTGAGATTCTGTAGGTCTTCGCTCTTACTTTGTGTATTTGGTTGAGGTTTGATCGCCTGCTCGTCTTTTGTACTACTTTTGATTGTATCAATCACCAGCCCACCCAGTCTGTACAATACCTTGGCCACAGCAATGTCGACAACACCTTTGAGCTTTCCAACGATGATTTTGACTTCAGGATCTGACTTGGGCGAAGACTCGAGATTCTGTGACGTAGCACTTGTCTGTCGATCTGATGGAATTGAAAATTCCACTACAGGTGGCTTCTGAAGTCTTTGGGTGCTTGATGGATCCTTCTCGTTGCGGTTCCCCACAGAATAAGAGGAAAAGGCCCCAGGAACCATCGGGAGACTGCTGTCTGATAAAGAGTGATGATCTTGTCTCGGTGATGTTGCACTTTGTCCTTGTTGATCAGAGGGTGCTTCTAAGCCTGTATCTAATGGTTTTAGACCTGGAAGAATTACTTCAATGAAGTCTAATTCGAGAATGTATTTCGTTTCTACTCTTTTGGTTATGTAGTCCTCATCCCGTCGGGATTCAGATAAATTGTCGGAGACGTTATGACTTTGATCATGGTATATTCTTCCTTTTGACGTTTCTACGCTGCCCCCAAGGGCAGACATATAGAGGCTGTCAGCCTCTTCTGAACTGAATAACATGCTCTGTGACAGATTGTGACGACTAGAAATAGTTGGTTTATCCGACTCAAAATCAGATTTTCTTTCCTCTTTTGAACCCGAGGAGCTTTGTACAAGCTTTCCAGATGTATTAACAATGGTCCGTTTGATTGTAGGTTCGGCTAGACTCCGAGTAGAGTTGTCTAGCGTCTTTGGTCTCATATCGACAGCCAAGTCATTTGAAGTATGAGAAGTGATTTCATCGACCATACTGGAACCTTTCACTTGATCGAAGTATTTGTCCATCGTGGTTGGGTCCTGTGTACATTGAGTGCCAGGTGGATACTCAGCTGCAGTTTTGACAACTGAGGAGTCCCCATCATCCTCTTCTGTAGCCAATGTATCATCTTGTTCAATGGCATCTTGCTCACTATTAGGATAACTTGCATACACACTACCATCTTCCGAAGACAAATCTTCATCTTTGGTAGAACCCTCAGGTAAAAAACTTTCTTTTGATGGAGATGATGATGATGATACTGTCAGAATGGTTCCATGAGCAGTTTCACGGGCGGGTTCTGGAATTGCGCGACTCGTCGAAAATGGAAACTCGTCCTGGTCAGCTGCATCTGATGACGATGATGAACGTTCGATACGTTGAGATAGATAATGTTCCTCTGGATCTGAATATTCATCCTCTTCATTCTCATCTAGTGGTCGATCATCATAATGACTTCCTTGACCCTGACCGGATATCGAATGCCTAGAGTTGTGGTAGAAAACGGGAGGTTCTATCAGATGCGTTTCAGAGTAGATTTCATCAGAGGTATGTTCAAGGTGAGGTCGGGAGATTTCAGTTGATAGGGAGGTAGTTTCCGTATATCGTTTGTCCCATTCATGACTGTTTTGTGTCGTCATCTTGTCGTCAAAATCTGCATGGCGGTTCGCCTCAGAAAGTAGACTGCTTGTGACATTACCAAGTTCAGAGATTCCATCCTCATAAGGATCGTAGTTGTAGGACTGAGCAGGATTCGTTTGAGGGATAGGTTCTTCATCCTCATCTTCTGATATATAATTAGAAGAGTTGTAGCGCGGAGGAGGGTGTGGTATGATCAGGCTTTGTGACATCAATTGGTCATCATAATCTCCTGAACTAGAAGATGAAGACGAAGCGGGAGATTCGGAAAGGGGAGATGAAGCATAATTTACAGTCTCTAAGTTTTTAGCTACTGGAGTCAATGCTCGTGGTGTGGATATTGGATCAAGAATTTCACTCAAGTTATGGTCTATTTGATTTGTCATACTCTGTTGCATTGAGTGTGTCGGATTGGAAATGCTATGCATACTGGAATTGATGAAAGGTGCATCCAAGGGTAAACTTTGATCTTCATTGTACTGACAAGACAATGTAGCATCGCGAGTATCCACAGGCAGGATGGTACTGTCAGATTTAGAGCTGGCTACGTCCAAGGCAGCGTCTCCATCATCATGATCTTGGTGTTTGTCCTTGGAAGTATCGTCAAGAAATTTGTCAGGGTGACCAACTAAGGCAACCTGGACGTTGAGAAGTCGAACAGTCCGCTTCTCCACTTCGTGCACAAAATCCTGCCCTTTAGATTGGCTTCCCATCTCTGTGTCTGTTTTGGATTCCTTCGAGCTCATGGTTGTTACACCTTCTATCTCTAGAGCAGCTACAATCAAGTGGATGGAGATGCTATCTCTCACTCCATTATGAAGGGAGGCAAGTGATGGGAACGTCTGTAAAAGCTCGCTTGGTTGTGAACCTGAGGGCACCCTCAAACTAACATTTATAGACTTTATTTGCACCTCAAGACGATTGGCGAGTCGTCTGAAAAAGTTTGGCACAAAATTCCACAAGGGTATGTGTATTCCGAATCCTACATCTTCGTCTTCGTCGTCATCGTCAAACTCGATTTCAGATTGTTGCATAGTTGACCCTTTCGTTTGCTCATAGAGCATCGATTGGATATCCTGTGCTTCCAAAGGTCTCTCTTGAATGAATGACGCTGCCAAAGATTCAACACTAGGTATTGGAGAGTCGTCTTCATCATCATCATCTCCATCCTCGGGTGTTGTTGATTCCTGCATAGGTAGTGATGCTGACGAAATGGAAACATGGCTGTCGGGTTCCGGCGCCTTCGAGTCGGGCACCGCTTCACATGCATCCAAGACAACTACCACGTCTACCCCGTCCACATTCACCTCCACAGGAGCTCGATAGAAATCTGTTGGAATCTTTATTCGTAGAATTCGGACTTGCGCCTCGACCAGTCGTAGTTTCTTGGGAAGGGAGCATAGACGAGCTATTTTCTATCACAAAATCGTAAGCTATAGCTTCTTACAATGCAACTCAAGAAGGTATGTGCACACTTCTACATTGAGTCCAACGTTTCTCATCTCCAAAATGTTGTTCCGACCCAGAGACAAATCAAAGTCCCTCTCCAAATCGTACGTGGCTTGATCGAGGAAATCCAACCGGGACAGAGCATATCGAAATAATTTCAACTGTGCTGCTTTGGGCAGATAGGGTAACATGACAGCTCGGGGCCTGTCGAACGAACGCTGGTTGACTTGGTCGGAGGTGGAACGGCCCCTCAAGGGTCATGAGTCGAATGTGGTTGTGACCACTGAAGCTTTCTCTTCTTATGCTCAGTGAGGTAATTTACAGCTGCGAATATACGCACTATCCCAAGTTCGCCGTTCTAGTAGACTTCATAGTCGGTCTATGAGAATAAGCTAAAGATGATGTTAGCCAAATATGCTTGAAGTAAGACCAAGGGTATAGCGACTTGATGTTTTCTTTCTGACTGTATATAATTAATAACGCAGTATGGGTTTTGATGTAAGGCTTGAAAATGGAAGAGAAAAAAAAGTTGTGCAGAATCTCAACCCGCAAACATCAACAATAGAGACAACGGGCGCAAATGGGTATCGATGGGACTCGGACTTGCCCCGGCAGATAGCGAACTTTTGAGAAGAAAGTTTTTAAGCGTAAGACAAGCTGTTTTGTTGGTTGATTGGAAACAAGAAGATGTATAGGAAAGAACAAAGCGGACAGAGGTTGTAAGTTGGTATTATTCAGACATGAACAACGAGGGAGAAGAAGCTCGACCTTTGATGCTGGATCATTCGACCAACTGTTGTGTATACAGTCAGTCAGCCAGTTAGAGATGTGGTATGATGGAAGGATGAATGAAGCTAGCAGGTTGATTGATCGATTGCCTGACTGGCATATGATGGATGCATCATTTCACTCGTCCATCATGATCATGACGAGGTCACGGAACGGTTCATCATCATCACGTGTGGCAGATCCATCTGGGCAGTTCTAGCCTGACTGGGAACTGTGTCTAGCTCGGTTACCGTTTTGAGACATGGCCTTTTCCCCAGTGGAAGTCCCAGAGCTCCTAGTGAGTCCCGGGGGAAGCACTTGCTTGGAAACTAGAAAGGAACGCGTCTGTCCAAAACTATGACCATCGTTTATTATTGTCACTAGCAGTGTACACTAAATAAATAAATAAATCTTCTGGGTTGCTGCTATCACTGCTGCTACCCTCTTTGTGTGACAGACAGACAGACATTTTATTGTCGTGATATTCCTTCGTCTTCACTCGACCCATTCAATTACGTTACTCGCTCTAGTCGACCGCGCCTTATCCTTCCTCCCTTGTCTGACTGTCTTGAGTTCTCTCAATCAACCAACCAATCAACCAATTAATCAAATAGTGCATTACTGCGCTACCTTGTGGAATCCTTTCGCTCAACACCAGGCCAGAAAACTCCTAGACGTGTTGAAGCAACAGTGTGCCATCAGTTTACTTTGGTCGAATTGTCGTCGAAACCTCCATGGCACTATAACCGGCAGACAGCGACATCATACAAGTGCTTAAACTCGGAGGAAGAAGAAGAAGAAGAAGAAAAAAAGTAAGTCATAGAGGGAAGGAGGTGGAGAGCAGTTTATATCATCTGTTATCATTTTTTCCAACGCTGATTCTGGATCGATAGGTTGACAATTCGTCCTTTATTTTATTTTTGCGGTCGAATAGATCTACACAACAATTGTCAACATTACTAGCAAGAGATTATCGACGCAAAGAAAACCCTCTCGTTGATACACACGTCCAATATGTTCCAACCCCCTCAAGACTCGTCAATGATTTCGGAAGATTTCTCGCAAACTTTTAGTTCCCCCCATGACGGCGACGACGAAGAAGAGCTGTCCGCAGACTTGGAAGATCAGGAGGTTGGAGATGAGAGTATTGACGATGAAGAACTGGAATATGAACAAGAAGATGATGATTTGGAGGAGGATGACGATGATCAAGAAGAAGAAGACGATAATGAACAAGATGGTAGTGACGAGGATACGATAAGTGGTAGCCATACAGACACCAGGGACAGCATGTCAGAGAATCACTACGATGGGTCACGGTCTAGCAAGAGTCGACTAAGGTCCAGACATAGGATAACGGAGCCGCCTGAGGTAAGAATTAAGTACGGTAGAATTATCAGCGCGAGACTGACACAATAGTGTTTAGTTTATTCTACAAACTTCAAGCATGCTACAATCGGCACAAGAGATTTTAGAACCAGAGGAAGATAGTCGCGACGAAAGAGCCTTGTCGCCGATTGATTCTATGGACATTGGTCGTACACTACTATCGCCTCCACAGAGAGAGGCCCATCTACAAAAAATCACATTCTTGTTCTTATCATCGTTAAACAGTTTTCTTGTTAGTGCCAGAAATGAGCGGTTAGAAAGTGCCGCCTACTTAGCGACCCTGTTACTACCACTCTACTTCCCACCACCGTTGGATCCAGCAAATATATCCTTGAACTCGAATGCGCATTTGCTTCGCCATCCTCCACCATCAAAGCCTCGACCTCTTGTCCTCCTGAATTGGCTCAACGACAACCATACCAATCCCGACTCCAAATACTTGTTAAATGTCACAAACTTTGCTCCCAACTGCGCTACACATCCTGACTTTTGGCTCTTGGTTAACAATCTCGCCTTACGATGTCGTCTTCAAGATTGTTGTGCTCTCCTAACGTCAGCAAACTGGCTTCAACGCGGCAATGAATTACCCCAATCTCTTACATACCCTCCTGAGGCAGGGCCAGCTTTAAAAAGAGCCAGCACATTAGCTCAAGATATCATCATGCAGTGTCCTGCTATAGCGTTTGTTTCTGCACCATCTAAAGAGAAGGCTTTCTCTAGCCGCAAAATCAACTACAATCAGCAGCGTGACGAGAATTGGGAAACTGGATCACTACCATGGCGACTCTGGCGTACACGAATCAAAGGAGCCATAGAAGAACTTGAAAGCATGTCACAGCCTGATCCTGACGAGTCAATACCATC
>Ga0160427_10002151_pt1 | contig 11988 bp, 9 predicted proteins | sample SolpanmetagenomL_FD_108194 | JGI IMG/M metagenome (GOLD analysis project Ga0160427, IMG submission 108194) | Solar panel surface microbial communities from Lawrence Berkeley National Laboratory, California, USA - L | ecosystem: Engineered > Built environment > Solar panel > Unclassified ...
AGGAGTGGATTGAGTCGTCCTTCGAGAGCGAGGGCGGCTTTGTTCCAGGTTTGTTTGAGCGCGGCGGCGTGCTTTGCCAGCTCTTGTAGCAGGCGGCTACCTGAAGGAGCCATCCTGATGTGTGTATGGCAGGTCTCTTGGGAAGGGGAGAAGGTGGTGTTGTCAACGAGGAAGGAACGCAAGGAGATGATGATTAACTGAGCCACCAGGGTCCTCAATCGCCACAGTCTCCCATCCGAACCAAGATTGAAACAATGCGGGGTTATCGGCTTGCAAGCTATCAGTTCCGTCTTGCCTATTCATGAACCAGTGTCATATTCATTATTAGCTCTATGTAGGGTAACAATTCTTTCATGCTGGTATTGTGATGTTATCTTCAATTTGCCGTCCTTGTCCTGGATTTGACAAGCCCATATACTCTCCATTCGAGGTGCACTACAGCAAGTGATTACTCCAATGTCTACATCTTCATCTTTATCAAAGAATACAAGACCATTATCATGCCCAGCAAATATACAACACTCTTCATTCGTTCGTAAAAAGAAAGGCCTTCCACTAGAGATTTGGCACCACGTCTTCCAACGTCTTGATCTACCTATCAGGGGCATCCGTATAGCTCACTGGCCAGGTCGAGTACCCGAAATAGCAGGCTTCGAATCCAAAGAGGACAGCCTCGCAGTCCGCGCCCTGACATACGAAGACGTACTCTTCCCAGGCTCAGCAGTCGACTTCTGGCTATGGCTCGTTCCAAACGCTACCTGGAAGGTACAGAACAATACTGACCTGTGGCGCCTGACTCGATTAGAGAGGTCTGTCGGTGCTTGTGCGAGACATGTCGCATTTGAGCTCGATTATACTGGCATGCGAGCGAGTATGATTGCGAGATATGTCTCTCAAGCACCATCGGACTTGAAAGTGCTTAACGTAAAAGAGCTGAAACAGCTCCGAACCTTTGACGTCAATGTCTTGCTACCACTCCTGTGGCGTGGTGCTCGGTTTTCCATAGATATTCTTTCTTGGCTGCGGCAGAGTATAGGTGATATCCTGGAGGAATTTAGACGATACCTGCCTAATGACGAGACTGGACGACTCGAGATCTGCCTTTTCTCAGCGTCCTTGGAACCTCAATTTGAGATAGAAGACGACCATCTCTGGATACATGGCTTTCGCGTTATTACTGACTCTTGGTTCAATTGCTTGATTGACCCAGAAAGGCTGTCCCGCGAAGTCATACAGCTATCTCAAGAAAGTTTCAGTCCACCAGCTTCACCACCTATGCAACTATCCCAAGAAAGCTCTAGTCCGCCAGCTTCACCACCTATGCTGCTATCCCAAGAAAGTTCCAGTCCGGAAGCGTCACCACCACATTTCGGTCCAGAGATCGTCACAGTCTACTCCGAAGCCTCACAGGAATGGTACTCCATTATCTGAGGCTACTGCGCGTCGACCTCACCACCAGCGCCAAACCGAAAATTCCTCTCAAACTTCCAATACCCCTTCTCATATCTGAAAAGCGTCAATCCCGTGGCCTTACCGGCAACACCACGCTCTCCACTCCCCTCCTTCTTCAACACCTCCTCAACCTCCTTCATCGACTTCTCCACAACCTTATTGTCATCAACCTTATTCTGCACCGTCCAATGCGGCTGAAACCCTCTATCCTGCTCACTCAACCAGCCTTCCTCTTCCCACGGCCTCTCCAACTCCTTGAACACCCTCACAACATCTTGCTTCCCTCCCACCAACTTAATACCCACACCCTGCCTTAGTCGAAATGGGGTGGAGGCAGTGTATAACTCGAAAGGTTGAGTTTTGGAACACAGCGCTTCAATGTCAGACGTTATGCGAGGGAGCTGCGAACCGGGGAGGGCGCGGAACAAGGCGAGGTGGGATTGCAATTTGTTGAGGTGTTTGGGGAAGTGTTCGTCGCGTAGGGAGGTCAAGGTGCGGTGGAGTTGCGGTGTTGTGGTTAGAGAGACAATGTAGTGAATTTCGTTTTGGTTGCCGGTGTGTGTTGTTTGGGATGCGCGGCGTACGTAGGTGGATCGTGTGTATGCACCGGAGTTTTGTTGTTGTTGGTGCTGGTGCTGGTGCTGTTGTTGGTGCTGCTGTGGGCGGGGTTGTGATTGTTGGTGTTGGTGTTGTGGTTGCTGCTGCTGCTGCTGCTGCTGCTGCTGCTGTTGTTGCTGTTGCGGCGCCTGAGCAGGACGGTTTTCCTTCTCATTAGAGGCTTGCGCTGCCTCCTGTGGTCCCCCTTGTCGTTGACCTACTTGCGCCGAAGGATTTTTTTTGCCAGAAAGCGCAGACGAGTACGACTTTTTCGAAGCCATGCTAAGCAGTGGTGGTAACAGTATAACTGTAGATGGTCTAAATGGTGTAGATAGCAATATAATATGCCTTATTAGCATAGCAAGAAGATATAGTTGAGGTTGTTGATTTGTTACGAGTTTCCAATGCCTGTATGATGGAATATGCAGGACGTCATTTTAAGCTTATTTGTTGTGGGGCAATGATCGCGCTAGGACCATGTGTTTGAAGATCTTGAGGTCTCATTGATGTTGATATTGATATTGATACTTGATCTCTAGTCTATTAGGTCCGGAAGATCCGGTCTAAGGAGATACTGTAATGCTCATCTGGGAACAAAAGTGTATACGGTGTGCATATATCTGTTAAGTGCAAAGATATGTATTCAAAGGTCGTCCTTTACCATACACTCTCGCCGCTCGTGATCAATTCGTCTGCCTCGATGATTCCATCAGACACGTAAGTCGCTGTGTCCTCATCGCGGTGTATTCGCGATCGTCTCGGAGTGCGGTGATGGGGATGCGAAAGCATCTGCAATTTCTACGATCGTTGTTCAAAGCCGCATGTAGAGCTGTACACTCGCAATCAGTCCCTGCACTCAGCGGCCTATTCTGGGATTTAGGCCGCCCTGTCGCATTCTCTGGTTCCTGGTCCTCGCTATATCGGGTGTCCTGGTCGCCGTCCCAAACTAGCTTTACCAAAAAGGTTCGTCCATGACTGACATTCTCGAGCGTCGTCTGTTTGACGATGGATGTACAGAGGCTGTACGACCTTGAATCCTCTGATCTTGGTTGACCACATCTACCCTCATCAGTCCAACTGTATCATCTCTCATCTGCTTCTAACCTTGCTCTCCGTCTTTCAAGATACAATCTTCCTCCCTCGTAAGTACCAATATACAGCCCGGAGCCACCGAAGACCCAGATAGCTCTAAGGGCACCACCACGAAAGAGTCCTTTCCATCCTTGCTCAGCAATCACCTCTTTCGCAATCTGAATCGCGCCCTTATGTCTTCGTGCTTGCTCTCTGTGTTCTCCAAGTGCATCCAAGACTTTACCCTCCTTCAGCTTCTGTACTTGCTGCTTTTTTTGATTTCCAGACTTTCCCTTCTCATCGCCAGCTGTCAGCATTATCCGCGTCTTTATCACATCGATAGGCGTCGTCACAACGGCCGAAACGCTCCCAGCACTCCCAGCAGCAATAGTTGTAACCACCACAGTCTCAAGAAGACTTACTTCCCTCTCTTTACCACCGTGTGCTTTGTCGGCCTGTCTTTTCTTCAGATATGCTTTCAGTCGCTCAAACATAGGGAATTGTAGTGCTGTAAAAGGGAGATTACGTCCAGCAAGTGCAGTATAACCACGCCATAGTTGAAGCGGATTGTTCCTAAACTTCTCAAACGTCTGCCGAACAGCGGACGCAGCTTTTGAACCAGAAGTAGAATCAACCATTTGCGCATTCTGCTTAATCACTTCCGCTGGAGTGAGGATAGCACACGAGACAAGCTCTGCTAGTCCTGAAGAAGTGGCATGGATAATCGGTGTGGGTATTATTCCGCTCGCATTGGCGCTAGTAAGGACGCTTTTCGTGCCCTCGTATGTTGTAAAGAAGGCACCTGAACTAGGTACTGTGGCTAGTATTACAGGAGCGATGCCTTGATATAAACCACGGAATAATGCAGGGCGATTGTTTAGGAAGAGCTGGTTGTATTTTGGAGACTGCCACCGGGTCTTGATTGTGTCTAGTGGGTAGATGGCGAGGTCGACTGTGAATGCTGCGACAGCACCGGCGACCCAGACATCGGTGTTTGTGTTGGCCGGCATTGATGCAGGAGGAGGGTGGTGTTACTGAAAGAAAATGAAGAATCGACTTTGTAAAATCCATTGACACCATGACGTTTGTCGATCTCACACTCGGCGCATCTGAACCCGAAAAAGCTTGGCGGTCATGAAACAGATCTGCATCAGTATCAGTATCAAGTCTCAATATCAGCTTCCGTGTCTCTTTTGCGTGAACTCGTTCTTACGCTGGGGTGTCTTCAGTTCTGCGTGCTTTTTTGTACTGGCTTTTCTCCCAATTATACTGCATGCTCCGTACCTTTTCTCGCTTTTCGCACACTGCGAAAAGCCCTTTTGCTGCACGACAATATCAACCTCTTTTCTTTCAATTCAGAAGCATCACAAGTGAAGCCCATATGGAGACACATAAAGCCGCAGTCGCACGCATTTCGTCCAGCGTAAAGGACTTTTATGACCAACGAAAACCTTTTCGAATATATCATGGCTCCACGAACAGCACACGGCAGTCGTCACGAAACAGCTCCAACACAGTTGATGCGAGTGCGCTAAAGAATGTGCTCAAGGTTGATATAGAGGCGAAAGTGGCGTGGGTCGAGCCTAATGTTGCTATGGATGAGCTTGTGGCGGAAACACTGAAACATGGGCTAGTGCCAAAGGTTGTCATGGAGTTTCCTGGTAAGTCTGCAATTCTTTTTTTGGAACAGCAGGAATTGGTAAGTCAAGTGCTTTGTTAAACAGTGAAGCAGGTATAACGACGGGCGGTGGTTGGAATGGTACTTCTGGGGAATCATCTTCATTTCGGCATGGTTACTTTGATCAGACCGTAAACTCTGTGGAAATGGTTCTTCCAAATGGCAAAATCATAACTGCCTCACCTACTTCCTACACCGATCTGTTTCAAGGCAGCTCTTCTGCTGTTGGTACTCTGAGCGTCACAACTCTCGTAGAAGTGCAACTCGTCGATGCAAAAACATACGTTGAATTGACCTATCACCCCATCACATCCATGGACGATGGAGTACAGAAGATCAAAAAAGCAACAGCAGATTCCAAGGTAGAGTATTGCGATGGTATCCTATTTTCCGCCACCTCCGGCGCAATATGCACAGGTCGCCTCACAGACACACCCAGCACCCCAAACACACCAATTCAGCGCTTCTCCCGCGCGCACGACGATTGGTTTTACATTCATGCTCAAAAAGCAATCACCCGCAACCCGTCTCCCTCCTCTCCAACCACCGAACTCATCCCAATAGTCGACTACCTCTTCCGATACAACCGCGGCGGCTTCTGGGTCGGCACGCTCGCCTTCCAATGGTTCAAACTCCCATTCAACCGTTGGAACCGGTGGCTTCTTAATTACTTTATGGATACTCGTCGTATGTACCACGCTCTCCACAAATCAGGCCACGACAACTTCTACATCATCCAAGACGTCGCAGTCCCCATGTCTCGCGCCACCCAATTCGTCACCGAATACGTCGAAGCCGAGTTCAAACAGTACCCCATTTGGCTCTGTCCACTACTACAAGCACCATACAGCTCGCCCTTTTCGCCCCGCGCACTAAGCCCGCCAGCTTCAGCCGCCGACATCGACACGAGCGAAAAAGGCAACGATCCCAGTAAGATGCTACTCAGCTTCGGAGTCTGGGGCAAAGGGCCTCTGCTGCAAGGCGGTACAGCATCTGATTTTGTAGCCGCGAACCGCCGTCTCGAGGAGAAAGTCCACGATCTCGGTGGCAAGAAGTGGCTGTACGCACACACGTACTACACCGAAAACGAGTTTTGGAAGTCGTACGACCTTGAAGCATATGAGGCGTTGCGCAAAAAGTATAATGCGGAACACTTACCCAGTGTGTATGAAAAGGTGCGGGTTAAGGAGACGTGGAGGGAGGAGGAGAGACGGATACGAGAGGAGTGGGGTGCGTGGGCGAAGAGCAAGTTTTGGAGCATTTGGCCACTGTCGGGTGTTTATGGGGTGATTAGTTTGGTGTTTGGAGGGCGAGACTATTTGAGGAGGAGTGCGAAGGTGGCGGAGGGGGTTGTGGCAAAAGAGCAGAAGAAGGTGGTGTAAGTGTAAGTGAGAGGAGAAAAAGGAACAAAACAGATTGGAGTGCCTTGGATTGAAGAAGATCTCCGACGAAACAGCGAGGATCGATCAGTCCCCACACCTCGTGCCAAATGTGCCTTGAGGACTGAGGCTCTGGTTACACAGTTCTTAGTGTAATATATGACCAAAAGCAGTCACAGGTTGATCGGCAAGCTTTCAAAAAGTGCTGCAGCACGACAATTCGAGAATAGAATAGAGAGAGTAAGAAAGAGTTTCGCAGATATATTCGAGTACGATACATGTATAGCTAATCACGCTATATACTTCAAATGATTAAATATCCAACCAACGAACAAAAGCAAGTAGGGTATCTTAGCAAAAATCCAAAAACCAATATCCAATTCAACCCAACCCAGACCATAACCATTATCCAATCCTCCCTCTAGCCAAATATACTCTCAGCTTACCCTTTTTCTTGTAAGTCCTTGAAGACTCGTCTTGGTTCGTGATCACCCACCACCAAGACCAAACTTTCTAAACCATCCCCCAGGACCACCACCACCGAAACTACCACCACCTCTCCTCTCCTCTCGCCCACCAACAGCTTCCCTCTCCCTTCGGTAGTCACGGTCATAATCTCTATCTCTGTCTCGCTCGCGCTCACGATCCATCCTGTAAGCGCTTTTGCGTGGCTCGTTGCGATCACGAAGTCGTCTGTCGCCGTCTCTGCCAGATCGAGTACCACGGTCTCCGCGAGGTAGGTCACCAGTAACTCTGTCAGCGTCTTCAGGCGTGACTTCTTTGTCAAGCAAGTCTTCCGCTTGTGTCTGCGACTTGTCAGGTTTGCCAGGCGGTGCGTAGAATTCTCGGACTGGTTTGGACTTTGGTGGCGCCGTCGAAGGCTCAGCGGATGTAGCTGCCTCATGTGAATCGCCCTTTGTTCGGTGCGAGCTCTTGCGATTGTCGTTGGTAGATCTGTCACTATAGACATACTGATAGTCATCATATCGTCTTGGGCGTCGTTCACGGTCAACAGGTTCCGCGCCACCTTTGTTCTTTTCCTTGTCACGCGTAGACTCTCTCACGGCTCTTCTTGCCTCTTTCTCTTTCTCTTCTTCACTGAGCTCACGTTGTCCAGCAATGGCGCTATCATTCCTAGTCCTGCCAGCACTTCGGCCTTCTCGCCTTATGCGAGCGTCGCCTCTGTCGTCGCGTTCATCCTCGGGGGATCGAGCTTTTCGTCGCAAGGAGCCAAATATGCTTCTGAGCCCTTGACCTCCCGCCTCCTTCTTCGACGCACTAGAATTGGACCGGCGCACACTGGGACGACGAGCAGTACCGTCATCGTTCTCATCTTCTCCACTTTCTGCACGAGGTTTTCTGAAGGATGATGGTGGTGGACGGGAAGCAGCATCAGCAATGTTCTTTGGTACATTGTTGTCGTCGTCGATCGCATAAGGATCTGCCGGACCTTGTTTACCAGCTTTGTCTTTTCTCGGCTGCTTTGATTCTTCTCGTACGGACCCTGAGCGTCCAAGAAGCTGTGCCGCTTTGGAGTTTCTCTCTGGTCTTGAGCCGGCAGTGGCTTGCGGTGGCGGCGAAATGTCTTGATCTGGTTGGATAGAGTCACGACGTGATGATTGAGGTTCCCGTGTTGCTCTGGAACGTGTCGGCATATCTCTGCTGTTGTCCTTGCCACCACTACCACTAAAGAAACCACCCAAGCCACTGCGAGAAGCACGTGATGGCTGAGCTTCGGCTTTAGAGCGATTTTCGTGCTCGCGATCGCGTGTGCTTGGTTTGGGATGGTCATCTTTGTGGTCAGATGCATGACGGGAGGATTTGGATCGACTAAGCCCAGGTCGTTCGCGTTCACGTTCGCGTTCTCGATCCTTGTCTTTCCTAGGCGGACTGAGCTCAACGTCGTCCCTCGTCCTTTTCTCAGGTGAGCGATCGGACGCCTTAGGCTTCGATGATGCACCCCAGAAGCCCCAGGACGATGAGCCTTGGTCTCGCACTACACGAGGACGTTCTTTACGCGCTGGCCTTGCTTCGAAAGGTGGCGATCGATCATCCCTTGGATCTGCGTTTCGAGAAGGACGTTTGGCCTTGTCAGCATCGTCTCGTGCCCTAGATGATCGCTTTTCGGCAGTAGACCTGTCAGCAGGAGGTGGTGGCCCTGGCACATCAGCTTCAGCAGTTTGCTTAGCAGATTTCTTTTTATCCTTGTCAGCAGATGATGACTTTTTGTCAGCCTTTGAATCAGTAGCTAGCGGTGGTGGTGGAGGGATGGCATCATCAGCTTTAGCGGACATTTTGCCCTTGTCCTTGCCCTTTTTGTCTTCCTTCTTATACGCGCCGTTGCCGTAGCTGTATAGGTCGTCGTCGTCAGGAAAACCACCAGGAACACCTTTAGCAGGAGAAGTGGCAGAGCCTTTGTCCTTCTTAGACGACGATGAGTATTTGTCGTCAGCTTTGGACCTCACGTCAGCACTCTTGGTGTCAGCAGGTGTTTTGGTAGACGACGACGTGGCTTTATCGCTCGAGAATGCCTTTACCCTGTCAGCAACAGTTTGTTTCGAAGAAATAGCAGCGGCCATCGAAGAAGACTTGGCCGCTTTATCGTCAGGTGACGATGCGCTGGCTTTCGCTTTGCCGGCGTTTACAGCAGCGGCTGTGTTGATCTTGAGGTCGCGATCTGCTGACTGCGGGGAGGGCTCCTTCTCCTTTCGGCTAGCGTCCTTTCCTGTTGTGGTCGTCTCCTTTGTTGCCTTCTTGTCTGATGCTCCCCAGAAGCCCCACGCGCTGCTCTTGCTGTCTTTCTTCGTCGTGACATCGTTGTGGTCGAGGTCGAGAAGGTCGTCATCGTTCGTTTTGGTCGTCTTGTCGGTGTCCTTATCCTTGCTGCGTTCTTTTTCCTTCTTTCTCTTGTCCTCCTTGTCTTTGAGCTTTTTCTCCTCGGCCTCCTTCTCTGCTTTTTCCCTCCTCTTCTTCTCCTCCTTCTCCAGCAGTCGCTTCTCTTCTGCTTCACGCTCTGCCTTCTCCCGTTTCTTGTCTTCCTTTTCCTTAAGGCGCTTCTCTTCCGCCTCGCGCTCCGCCTTCTCCCTCTTCTTGTCTTCTTTCTCTTTCAAGCGCTTCTCTTCTGCTTCACGCTCTGCTTTCTCCCGTTTCTTGTCTTCCTTTTCCTTAAGCCTCTTCTCTTCGGCCTCTTTCTCTGCTTTTTCTCTCTTCTTATCTTCCTTCTCTTTCAGCCTTCTCTCCTCAGCCTCTTTCTCGGCTTTCTCTCTCTTTTTATCCTCCTTTTCCTTCAGTCGCTTCTCCTCCGCCTCACGCTCGGCTTTCTCCTTCGCAGCTTTCTCCTCCTTCTCTTTTCGCTTCTTCTCTGCTTCCTTTTCTTCCTTCTCTTTCCGTTTCTTCTCGGCTTCCTTTTCCTCCTTCTCGACGCGTTTCTTCTCTGCTTCCTTTGCTTCCTTTTCCCTTTCTTTTTCCTTTGCTTCCTTCTCTTTCCTTTCCTTTTCTTCCTTTTCCTTCTTCTCCTTGTCTTTACTCGAGGAAGAGGCGCCAAAACTACCCCAAATACCTGCTTTTGAATCTTTCTCTGCAGAGGGGCTGACGTCCTTATCTTTCGTACTCTTGCTGCTTTTGGTCGCCCAGCCGTCAAGTAGAAGGTCATCAGGATCATCACCATACGACTTTGCGCCAAGATCCGGCGAAGGACCAGGTGTCAAGCCCAGGTTTGGCGGTGTAGGTGCTGATGGTGGGATCGCCTCAATGGCATCCTTGCCCTTTTTCTTTTTGTCCTTCTTTGAGGCCGTACCCCACGCGTCCCACGTGTCCTCTGGAGGCGGAGTAGGTTCTTTCGAGTCCTTTACAGGATCTTTCGTACCACTCTTATCCTTTGAAGCTGACTTCGATCCATAATCCATCCAGCTTAAGTCACCGTTGACTCCGTTACCAGCACCATACTCATCGTCAAGTCCATAATCGTCATAATCGCCGTATGACTTTGGTTGCTCTTCAGCCCAGGGATCTGTGTACAGGCTTTTCGACTTTTTCTTAGGATCATGCTTTACTTCTTCGACAAGCGCACCTTTCTTCTTCTTATCCTTAGTGCCCCAGTAGTCTTCTGGCTCCGGGTCAGCCACCTTTGCAGCTGCTTGATCGGCTTTCTTCTGTTCAGCTTCCTCTGCTGCCCTCTTTTCGGCATCCTTCTTAGCTTTTTCAGCTTTCTTTTTGTCCTACGTATCGGAGATTAGCTTGATCAAAAGTCATTCACCACGAGATATAGTACCTTTTTAGACATAGAGCCACCCCAATAATCATCCTCAACCTCAACGTTCGGCGCCTCATCCACCAACCCAGCAATAACAGCCTCAGCAGCATCCGCAGCAGCCTTATCCGCCTCTTCCTGTGCCTTTTTCTTCTCCGCCTTCTTCTTGTCTTTCGCTGACATGTTCCATCCACCCCATCCACTATCCAGATCATCAACCTCCGGCATAGCCACAGTCTCTGCCACAGGCTCAACATAGTCAAAGCCGTACGGACTTTTCTTTTTGTCGTCCTTTTTGCCGATGGATTTGCTGCCAAAACCCCATACGCTCGTGCTTGTTGCCTCTGGCTTGTCTGCGTCTTTCTCTGCTTCGGCGCTTTTGCTGCCTATACCGCCGAATGACCAACCACCGCCCCATGCACCTCCAAAGCCTAATGTCGTTTTAGGTTCGGCGGTTTTGAGATTGACTGCAATTTTGGGAGCACCGAGATCGATCTCGTCGAGGTTGGTGTCTAGTCCAGGAGGCACAGCGGGGGTTGTAGAGGTCTCGGGATCCAAGTCGCCCTATTGTACAAGTCAAGTCAACATTCTGAGCCCGAACACTAAGAGTTTCCTTAGAACAGTCGCACTGCGGCGCACTAACCTTTCCTTTCTTCTTCTTCGATTTCTTGCTACTAGCAGTGCCCCATTCATCCTCTGGTATGATATCGCCCGGATCATCATCATAGAACCCAGGTGCCAGCGCCGCGAACCCTCCACCACCACCACCACCACCACCAGCCGTAATGTCATCTTTCTTGTCTCCCCCCTCCTCCTCATCCTCCTCCTCCCAAGCCTTCTTTTTCTTCTTTTTCTTGTTCTTCTTCCCACCACCCGTATTCCAGTCATCGTCGTCGCCATCCCCATCACCACCTGGCGGATCCCCTCCACCACCACCACCATCCCCTCCAGCACCACTACCAGCGCCTCCATTTCCTCCGTTCCCAATTCCATCATCAACACCACCATCTTTCGCATCGTCGCCTTCGTTGTCAGAATCTGCCCATTTCGCCTGCGTCACTCAAGAATCAGCCGTCGTCACCTTTCTTCACCAAGTATTATGGACTGTACCTGCTGCGCCTTCTTCTGCTCCTGCTTCTTCTTTTTGCTGACACACTCCCGCGCATCCACTTTACTCCAGTCAATCTCGCATACTCTCAGCTTCCTGAGCGCATCCAGATCCATTGATGCAAGTAACGCCGAGATATCCAATGGCTGAGAAGCCAACAGCGCATCGTTTGCAACAGACATGTTCTTTGTACTGCTTCCATTGATAAAATTATGCGCACGCGCCGTGTCTGTATATTCCGGCGGTGGTACATCGTTGTATACATCTCCGTACGACGGCAGTGATTCTTCGTTTCCGTATGACGGAGGTAGCGAGTCGTGCTCGGGCACAAAGCATGCGCCTCGCGAATCAATGCGCGCGTGAGTCTTAATCTGCACCTCGTGGTAGAAAGGTTCGTATAGGTATGGAGGAGTTGTTTCTATAGTCGTCATGGCTGCTGGAGGGTGTTTTGGAA
>Ga0160427_10002152_pt1 | contig 11985 bp, 10 predicted proteins | sample SolpanmetagenomL_FD_108194 | JGI IMG/M metagenome (GOLD analysis project Ga0160427, IMG submission 108194) | Solar panel surface microbial communities from Lawrence Berkeley National Laboratory, California, USA - L | ecosystem: Engineered > Built environment > Solar panel > Unclassified ...
AAGTAAGTAGCTGCAGCAAAACTTATGACAAAGATCCTCGTCACCAATGTTCCTACTCTCTTTTTCGCTGTTGGTAGTTGAAAGAATGGTATGTCTTTATTTTGAAGCCTTGCTTGTGACGAGCTCGAGGAGAAAAAGATCATACATATACCTGGTGGTCAGACCTCGTTTCTAGCAATAACACTTTAATGTGTGACAGTGCGAAGATGCGCAGAGGACAATAAGATTGTACAGTGTTTTGAGTTATACAAGCCTATCACATTTTTCCACTTGTTATCAATCTCGCACCAAAAAATGAAAATAACAAATACATTGCCCATCCCGCTATATATGCATCTAAACGTCCTCCCACCAAATCAAGGAAAAAGTCTTGCCTACGTATTATACATATAATCCAAAAAAATGCATTCCCAGAATGACAAGGAAAAGCTTTATAAGCAAAACATCGAAAAAAACATGACGAATGAAACGAAGAAATAAAAGCATACAAGTGACCACTGTTCAAGACCTCATGCTATCTCTTCCTCTTCATCCCCTCTTCAACTTTCCTCAACAAGCCCTTCAATCCCACCCCTCTTTCGCAATTGGCCTCTAACCAATCTTCCATCCTCTTCCTACATCCTTCCAATGTCTTTCTCACTGGCATCACTCCTCCCTCTTCACCTTCTGTATACTTGCCTGGATTCAGCAACACATCAAACAACTCGCCCCAGATCTCCTGCTGCCAATACCTCTTCAACCCCATCGTGATTTTATACTCCTTCCCCCTCCCACCTGCACTTCTCTCATCCCCACCTTCCATTCCTCGTGCTGCAGCAGAAGAAGAAGGTACAGTCATCGTCTCTATATATTTTCCAAACAACAGACTGTGCACTACACATGCCACTCCATAATAATCAACCTGATACGTCCACGGTCTCATCTCTCTCATCTCTGGACAATCTTGACTATCCGTCTTCCAATCCGCAATAAAGCCAACATCTTTCCGGTAAAGACTCATATCAATACCTCTTCCCAGATCTATCAAAACCAATCCTCTTTCCCGCCAACCATCTGTTCCATCACGAACATATCGGTTCGACCATGATGTAGATGAAGAAGAAGTAGCAGTCCCGTCTGAAGAAGTGGAAGACATCGGGAAGCGAATAAGGCAATTATCAGCCTTCAAATCGCCATGAAGTACATTATTTGCATGTAAAGCGTCAAGAGTACGCAACAGCTCAATGGTGAAAAACATGACAAGTGGTTCGTCAACTGTTCCAGAGGTTGTGTGGAGAGAGGAATTGGGCGTAGCGACTAAATTGACGAGATCAAGAAGAGTACCGAAAGGGTGATAATCCAATATGAGAAACGCCTCGTCACGAAATAGATGTAGCTCGTGTACTCGTACGATACTCTCTGTCGCACGCTTTGTTCCTATTCGTGTATGCGCCACCCTAGTGATGTAAAACTCCCAGGGCGTTGGAGGCGTTTCCATCTTTAGTGCTTCAAGATAATTCCTACGATCGTCTTGCATGCTGATGTCTTCGTCTTCATCTAGCTCGTTGTTTTCGACTAGATACACTGGTGCAAATGCACCTTTGCCTAATTCTCGTTTTATACTGTATGAAGCAGAAGAGGGCAGAGTGATGATGGGTTGAGCAGGAATGTTGTCGCGTTGATTGGAGGTCTTATCTCCTTGACGGGATACAGCTTTAATGTATTTGCGGATAGCATCTGTCTTTGCACTGTTTTGTTTCTGGAGACCGAAGAATCCTGTAAAGGAGTCCAAAGGAGGAGAGATTTTGTCCCAGATAGTGTCACGGAGAACGGGATCTATTGGATTGCATTGAGCATCGGGAATGATGTAGTCTGCTTTATCTTGCAATAGTATAGGTTTCCTAGGCGTAGTCTCATCAAAACTCAGCAATTCCATTTCCTTCGGAAGGCTCTCTTGCTTGTAAGGCTTGACCTGGGCACTCTGATTCTCCTTGTCTACAAAATTATTCAATTTCTCATGATGATCGTCATCGTGTTGAGCATCCTCATCGTCTGTGAGTTCTTGAAAGGAATTATCAGCCAGATTGATTAAAGCATCTTCTTTATCACTTGCTCGCCGACTAGGTGTTACTGCAGATTTTCTTGAACCTCGACGCATTGTGGAAGGCGGAAGCGACTCTGTCCTCTCTGTTATGGGAGTCATGAATGGTGCTTGCCTACTCCTTTGCATACCATAATTTGTGCATGGTTCTTCTTCATCCTCTTCATCCTCATCATGCTCCTCGTGATCGTGATTCAAATGTAGATTCTCTGTTAAATCTGCCACTTCTTGATCGTCGCGGTGGATCTTAAGTTTGTTTGCCTTCACATCTTGCTCTGTGCTTATCGATCTTAGGTCTACTACGGATAGATCGGCAGAATCATCCAGTGCACCCTTAAGAAGGTCGGTTCGCTCGTCTTGAGGATCAAATCTAGAATTGATAGTATCCTCGTTCTCTTCATCACCCTCACCCTCATCCTCGTCGGAGCTGTCAGAATTGTCCCTTTGTTGATTGGCAAAATCGTTCTGTAAACTCAAGGGCTGGTTGAAAATGCTATAGATCTCATCATTTGCAGCCTTTGTGTGGAAGGTCATTGTCGGCTCTTGTGACATCTGCACATTGTTATTTCCACGTGGTCGCCTCTTCATCTTTCCTTTCGGAGACGACGCAAGTGCCACTGTATAGTCAGTATTCATGTCTTATTATAAGAGCTTACCAAACATACCTGTGACAGTCTTGGCATGTACCAAAGCTGGACTTTCCTGCTTTTCTGCAACTTGAACGACTCTCTGTGTTTGGGCCGAGTGCATCATCGATTCCAACTCGTTTTCCTCTTCAATTCTTTGTCTTTCTAGCCTTTGGCGTCGCTCATTGCGCTCCACTTCTTCTTGTCGAAGTGTACTCCAATCAACGTCTAGCAGACCACGAGATCGAGCTCTTAGTTCTTCGAAACAGAACTCATCTCCTTCATGATTTTGCGAATCTGGATATATCAACTCGAGTGCAACAAACACGCGCTCCGGGCGCTTGACTTTGCCATTTGGAGCTGGTGGGGTAGTAGTAGGTGCTGGCGGAGGAGCTAATGGGATAGGAGCCTGAAATTAAGCCTTAGAATACCTTCAATATTCTCACTAATTGTCGTGAAACGCAATTTTCAAGACTTACTGCATCACGAAAGATTTGCAACTTTTCACCACGAGGCGCGGTACCACCCTCCTGCTTCATCTTTTCTCCAGCCCATGGCCTTGGTTGTATAACATTTTCCTTCTTTCTCTCCGCCAGGGAGGCGATGCTACCCCATCCGTTCTCGTCAGGATTGGATTCTGGGAGTGCTGGAGCTTCAGATGTGTCAGAAAAGATTTGCAACTTCTCTTTCTTCTTGGGCATAGTAGTCCCTTCTGCTCCAAAAGTAGTTGGTGGAGCTTGCAGATCTGACGTTTCCGAAGGTATGAATTTTGTGCCAAGAGCTGCTCGGACCACAGGCAGGGCAGGTGAAGAATGATCATTCTCATTGGGAGGATTTGCTGCTAATCGAGCCACAAATTCATTGTATTTTCTCTTCAGTCGTTCTATAGGTCTAGCGTTATTTTGCAATCCCAGTTCATATATCTCTTCCGCTTGAGTCATCCTCCCATTCACCTCCAGAAATGCAGCAAACTCCTCATAGTACAATGCCAGTTGATTCCCAATGCCCTTCCTAGCCAGAAAGGCAAATACCTCTCTAGGCGCATCAGAATATTGTCCTATCCACTGTACCCACAACTTCATATATCTCGGATCATTTTTGTAGTGTAGTGAGTCTTCGAAGTTGTGTGTTGCTCTGTATAGTAATGCTTGCAAAAGTGTGCCACCGCCAGAAGGGTATGTCTCCACAACCCATTTGACGTATCTCATATAGACGTCCAGTGGATCATCGAGTTCCGGGGCTGTCTTGAGCTCTTCTTCAAATGCTTCTTTGGCAGCAGCGTGTGCAGGATTTGTAGTTTCTGGATATTCGTCTGCAAGTATCGTTGCAGCTAGCGCTCGAGCAGATCGGCCACCGGCCAAGGGCATAATATTCTCCTTCTGAGCCTCGATTGTAGACAAGAGTGTCGGCTCATCTTGTGTGTTCATGCTGGCGGGGTAAAGATGGAGTTCATGCGACAGTGGGGCCCAATACGGATGCTGGTCTAATTCGCAGGGTGTCGCACAAATGATGTATATCTTCCAGGAATTGAGCTTGAAGTTATGTACAAGTAGGTATATTGTTCAAGTAGCTGGGGCTAGTAAGTAATTGCAAACTCCTTGTATAATCAGCTCGAACACTAAGATATTGTTATTGTCAGTTTGAGAGCTCATGCATGTCTCGAGCAGGTGGATGCCGAGCTGAGGGAGCTTTGAGTTGAGTTGAGTGTTTGTTTTCTTTTTCCTTTTCTTCCGTTGTTTTGTTGTTGCACGGCAACCTGCTTAGTCATCTATCATGGTCATGTGATCAGGTTTTGGTAGACCCGGCGTAGCAAATGCTTAAGCTCCGACATTGCAAGACTCAGACATGAACGTTAGCTGATCATGACTGCATGATTGACACAGGGTTCTTATTGATACGACCGGATTTCAAAATGCAAACTGGCGGGTCAGATGTATATGACCTCTCTCTCTTTACGAATGTACACTACTATGAAGAGCTGACTCAACTTATCTTCGTGCATACATGGCTATCATTACAAAAATTACTGCTCACTCCCGTAACACTGTGGTGACATTTTAGCGTTCTTGAGATTGTCTAGATAAATTGAGTTATGAATTTTGTATTATTATGTTACTATCCATATCAAGACGACCGCTTCAACACCTCAATCACCTTCTTCGCTGTTGCATCTCCAACCTCTGAAGTATTGGACTTGCCACCAACATCGCCAGTCATGATTCCACTATCGATCACCTCCCGTACAGCCGTCTCGATAGCTTTTGCTTCAGTGTGGAGATTGAGGGAATATCGAAGGAGCATGGCCGTTGACAATATAGCTGCAACAGGGTTGACAATACCCTTACCGGCAATATCTGGTGCGGAACCTACAATATTTCTTAATAAGAATCTTCATAAATCAATGTGAGGCAGAAGTGACGTACCATGAATGGGCTCATAAACACCATTGACATTCTTGCCAACCTCCGGTATACCCGCCAAACTTGCACTAGGTAGCAGACCCAAACTTCCTGGTATCACACTTGCCTCGTCACTTATAATGTCTCCAAACAAGTTGCTTGTCACAATAACACCATTGAGCGCTCTTGGGTTCTTCAGCATCAGCATTGCCGCTGAGTCGATCAAGTGATGTCCCAATTTGACCTGTGGAAACTCCTTCTCCATAACAGCTGTCACTGTCTTTCTCCATAATCTACTCGTTGCCAATACATTTGCCTTATCTAAACTCCATACTGGACTTGGAGGATTTGTTTGTAGTGCTAGATGACCTGCTAGTCTTGTGATTCGCTCAATCTCCATTCGAGAATATGGTTCGACATCGTAAGCATAGCCGTCTCCATCATCTTCTTTGCGGTCGCCAAAGTAGATTCCACCAGTAAGTTCTCTGACGACAACAAAATCGACATCACGGGCTACTTCGGGTTTTAGTGGGGAGTGTTGGAGGAGTGAGGGAGAAGCAAAGTTGCATGGACGGAGGTTGCCAAAAGTGTTGAGTTCTTTTCGTAGTTTGAGTAGACCTTGTTCAGGTCGGACGGTGCCTGTGCCCCATTTTGGTCCTCCAACGGCTCCTAGGAATACTGCATCTGCGTTTTTACATGCAGTTAGGACTTCGTCTGTGAGAGGTGAGCCTGTGGCGTCTATAGCTGCCTGTCAAAATACAACTTTTAGTGCTTTGATACATATAAACAGTATTGCGTCAACATACTCCGCCAATCAATTGAGGATCAAAGTCGAATTGAATTTCTGGTTTTGCTTCTGATACTGCTTTCAGCACTTTTATGGCTTCGGTGGTGACCTATTTCAAATATCAGTTTCTATAAGAGTAGTGTTGTAATCGTCATGGTAGATTACCTCTGGACCACAATGATCTCCTCCGAGAACAACGATTTTGTATGCGCCCATGATGTAATGGCTTGAATATGGATTATCGTAATTCGTCTATAGGGTTTCCAATGGTAGTATTGACAAACTTCTTTGATCAAGTAGCGCAAAGAAATTTTCTAATAAATTGTTAAATTGATGTATTTGTATTTGTGATATATAAATTTGAAGCACTTGAAGATGGGGATGTATATAACAAGATCAACATTCAACGGCCAGGAACAGAAAATCCAAAACCCCAACCCAGTGACATAGAGCCGATGTCGGGACTCAGGCACCGGGACAACCCCTGGAATGCGCCGAAGCCTCCCGAGAAGTACCTGCCCCCACCAGAGTTGACCCCGCGATACACCTCCGCTCAAGGCTTGCATGGAAGTCAATCGCTTTGCTCTGTACCATCCCATGTGAAAATCTTTCTAGCAAATCGCTTCTCACTGCACAGCCATTAATTCCTGAGGATATTGCCGATAGGGAGCGCCGACATTGCACTCCCTCACTTCCGCTTCAGACCTCTCTGTCAATAGATAAAGATGCTTGCGATTCTAAGGAAAGCACGTTTGAAAGACAAGGAAATGCGAATTCTTATGCTGTATGTCTACATCGTGTTTGTGTTCACAGATTCCCTACTCAATACATTTCATAAATTGGAGCTTCAAGTCGAGTAGAATACTGAATGTGCACTAATTCTTCATTCTGCGAAAACAATAAAAGTGGACTTGACAATGCCGGCAAGACTACAATCGTCAAGAAAATCATGAATGAAGACGTCAACTCTGTTAGTCCAACATTAGGTTTCATCATCAAGACTATAGACTATGAAGGGTTAGATAAAGATCTGCTATGCTCCTACTATTTCCTTCATGCACTACTAAACGTCATCACAACCCAAATAAGTTCTTTGCTGACTACAATGAACAAAGCTAGATACAAACTCAACATTTGTAAGCTTAGCTTTTCTTCTAGATCTTGAGTATCTCCTCCAGGTTGATGATACTTAGCATGAAGAAGTCTTATTTAACGCGCGGGTGATTAAAGGGGATGTCGGCGGCCAACGTACACTTCGTTCATATTGGCGAAATTATTTTGAAAAAACGGACACTTTGATATGGGTCGTCGATGCTACCGATCGATTTCGACTCAGTGATTGCCGAGATGAACTGCACGGACTGTTGTTAGAGGAGGTATGTGGTCATCATTATGCCTGGTCCATCACGAAGCCACATCTTCCTTTCTAATTCGCGATTTGTTGACCCTCCGCCTTGGTGTCTTTTTGATCATATGGAGTTGGCTGATTTATACGCCATGTTTTTGAGCGGATATACAGAGATTGATGGGTGCTTCGTTACTTGTCTTTGCTAATAAAACTGATATTGGTAATTGTCTCTCAGTGGAAGAGATCGAGATGGTGAGTTGTTTTGACCCTTACATCAGCTAATCTTTGATATCCTATTCTTCTACACACAACAGTATCCTTTCGACACCAAATAAGCTCCGTACATAATACAATACATCGTGTCTCTTCTCGAATTTAGTTTCATATCTGACTAATCTGATACTATGTTTCTTGACTATAGGGCTTGAAACTCAATGAAATTACCACTCATGAGTGGCGGATTCTGCCATGCAGTGCAATGACTGGTCAGAATTTGACAGAAGGTTTAGATTGGGTAGTAACAGATGCGAAGAAGAGGTTATTTCTTTATTGAACGACCTGGATATATATATATATCCCGGATGTATCATTATGCTGTTATACTATAATACTATCGATCATTTTTGAATAAACAAAAGAAGAAGAAAAGATATCTTTTACCAAACAAAGGAATCTCAAGGACATTAATACTATTTATGGTTCATCATGCTGCCTTCCCACATGAGACAACGTCACCCGTCTTCCATCATGCTTGATATGCCATCCAGTTGAAAACTGCTGTTTACTCTCAAATCCTTTCGCTACTATATCTCCCACGACCATCATCTCCTTTTCCCTCTCTGGCGGGTTCGATACCAAACTCACACAAAACAGATTCGCCGAATCCGTCCAATCCGTCACTAAATTTGGTGTCAAAAGGAAGTAACTCAAACAAAAAAAGTTGACCAAGAAGACACCAGTCAAAATGACATAAAACAGCAGCTGGTACCCTGAAGATGTCCCCGATGCATACTCTTGAGTCTTGACATGAGCACGGAATGCTTGCCAGAATGGCAGCTTTTTAGCGGATGCCATAGGAAGAAGCTGTGCTCCATCCGACGCAGACACAAGTGTATTACTGTATAGAACAGCAAGTGCTTCTGCAAGTGACGGTAGGGTATTGCTCAAACTCGAAGTATTGCTCGCAAGTGCAAAATAACCCAACACACGCGATAACGAATTATTAGAATTTGTCGCACCAGTATTTAAATTGAGAGCATATCCCAACTCGGTAGCAATATCCTTAAATTGATTCATATACTCGTATTTCGGCGTCGTCTGATGATCAGCGTCAAGGAAACGTGATGCAGCGAGCGGGTTGTTTGGACTACAGTCAATCGTCACATTTCCACCACCGGATGCAGAGACGTATCGTGTGGAACACTCGGTGGTCAGATATGATCGAACGGAGCACATGCTATATGCTTTTGGTTCGGTGCCGTTAGCTCTAACGAGAACGTACATGGCTCCGTCAGAGTAGGCAAACGTCTGCCAGAGCACAGAATTGTATTCTATTGGATCTTTCTCGAACCGAGGCGCTTCGTAGCCAGTGCCGTTGCGGCCTAATTTGTTGATGTTGTACGTATAGTCGTACCAACCAGTAATTGAAGCGTTTGGATTGAAATTGAACAATTTCTGGATGGAAGGATCGAGTCGTCCAGTGCGATTTGTGTCGTAAGGTCCTCCGGCTCGAATGAACCATTGAACGGTTTCATCATCTAATGATGCACAAAGGACGTTGACAGCAGGGTTGATGATAGAGGCGGTGACATCTATATTTCCAAAGTCTCCGGACATGTCTGGTTGAACAAGATGATTCTCAGTGCCATTTTGTATAGCGGGCACTAGACCACCATGAGGCATGACAAGACTGACATTATTTATTCCATTCTGTCCTTGAATACTGGTAAATTGACCGTAATATATGTTGTGTTTGAAAACTGTAGAGGCATTTGGACGTTCAGTTACATTGACTTTATTGGTGCTGGAGTTTGAGCTAGCGACCCATCCTTTGAACAAATTGCTGTATGTAGTAAAGTCACGCAAACTGGGGAAAGAGTTGTGAATGTTGTAACAAGTGATTTGCGAGACTGGTAGCGCACCGCCGTTGACCGGGCCATCCTGATCAGCAGAGACTATAGCAGGACAATTGTTGACTAGAGTAGTCGAGTTTGCATAGTTTATCGTGACCATCGCTCTTATATCCTGAGTACCTAATGAACCCCATTTGAGCTTTGGCGATACTAGGGAATCCGCAGCTGTAGTGTATAGCGTAGCGAATATTGTAACACAGATTGAGAGAATACCAAGAAACTTGGGACCAGCATATCGTAATGATATGCTAGTGAGCATTGAGCCTGGAGACGTAGGCCACGTCCTCATTAGAATCTCTGATAAATTTATGCCCTTGGAATCTGTATTAAGGGCCCGTCGACTGAGAACTTGACCCAAAAACGTTACGAAAACTGTGACGAAGGAGATTTCAATCGATTTTGCAAAAATTGCAGACATAAGGGAAGCTGATGTAGGCGTCAAGTGGCCAGTAGCATGTATACGGTAACCATATCTGGTTTGAACTTGTCAGCGAGGTATCTTGCGACAACGATCCCATAACCCACCTTGGCTTGCACACAGCTATCAAGAAGTACATCAACGAGAATATAGTTGAGAAAAGGGCGAGGAATATGATAGCAAGACCCGAACATGACCAGCGACTCCGAGTGGCCATTGATGGTGGCAGGAGCCCACGCCCAGGATCATCATACTTGTCATCTGGATATAGTCAGTAACAAACACAACAACATGGTATCAGCAAACCTCACTTATGCTTGTATCGGTCACATTTGTGTCAAACTGACTAATCGTGGCAAAACTTTTCACTGATCTAAGCGTATCCTTTGCGTCCAGATTGCTGTTACTCAGTTTCTCGTCAGAATCTACCAAGCGTGTTTCTGAAGTCACATCTTCAGAAGTCTCGACGTTGTTCAAACTCGAGGCAGATTTGTTGCGATTGTGATAAGATGTCAGCGCGTTCGGTTTAAAATGTTCGAAATCTGAGGCAATTCTACTCGGCCGCGGGCTGTGTACGCGAAGCAGCTCAGTTTCACTTTCCGCTTGTCGTTGATGAAAGTACGGATTATTGTGGTGATGTTGCGACATCTTGCAAAACTTGAGTTCTCAGGCGTCTACGACCAGTGCAAGTTGTCGATGGCTATAATCGCTGCAACAGAGAAATTTTTTCAGCTCACGACATGATTGTGACATGTCTTTTTGTAAGATAAATATGATTTCTTCTGCTACCAATCGTAATAAGGTTTGGTAGTTGGAATGCATATGGAAAAGACCAGCTGTGGTAAGCCCATACACTAGTGACTAACACAGATAAAAGAATGCATGATTTAGCATCGCCTCGTATTTTGGCTGGAAACAGCTACAAATGGTGTAACGAGGGGGGGTTGTAGCTACTTAGTATGTACTGTACCTTATATTACCCTAACATGTTGTATGTTGTAATTGATAATGGCAGGGCGCAATTTGTAATCTGGGCTACCTAGATCTCAAGGTTTGTCGAGTGCGAGGTTCAGCCGCACGGTGAGAGATATGAGCATGCACCCTAAACAATATTGATTGGATCGCCAAGAACAGCAAACGGATCCCTCCGTTTTGAGGACGTGGCACTGGAAGCGAAACATTGATGAATGTAGTTTAGAAAAATCGATAGCCACTTTTAGCAATCCTTGTAATACACCTTCCCTTCCATCTACCCAAGTTGATCGATTTGATCTAGTCCTGTGCTTGTCGGCACATTCTAGTTGTAAGGGAGAAGGGAACTACTTAGCTTAGCTTCCATCAGAGACAGATGGAGGTTCATCTCGCCGAGCACTGTAGTACTGTACATACGCTGGGATTGTATAGACATATGTGTGTATACCAAGCACTCATATGCCTCCTGCTTACAATTACTGGATTTTGGCGAGTATATGTTATTGGTAGCGGTCGCCCCACCAATTGCAAGCGAGAATGCACTGTTTTCTAAATTTACACATGCTGCAGCCCTGCAATTGATGGACATGAGCTGTCGAAGTGCCCAGCGTCCAGACAAAGTACGAATATTCTGTTGATCAGCAATAACGTAGGTCAACTGTGAGTATCAAACATAGGCCTTGTCGATATGTCACTGATCCTAGCGAGAATGCTATAGCAAGTCATATATTGATTTTATATAAATATCTCATCTCGCTGACTCATAATAATACATAGCTATAGGTGTATGAGTATTTGAATCAACAGGCAACAGTATCCATGTATGATCGTGTACTACGATACCCGCATAACACATCCCATCTTTGTTCCTGACTGTCAACCATGCAGGACCTACTCGGAGGAGCCTCACCAACCATGTACTGCTTATAAGTGTGTAGCATGTAATTGCGTACCGAGTACGAAAAAAGCACACACATTGTAATTATAGTACACGAAGCATGTGATGCCGTTATTATCTCTAGAATCAGTCTCTTATTGTGTCCATACTATAATCAGGATTCAAGGGATAAAGACATGCCTAGATATGTCCAAAACTCGAGAGACAATCCTGACCAATCGATCATCAATCATTCGTCACACAAAGATACTAATTGCAAAAATACAAATTTAACCCCTAGTCTACAATGTATCGTCACACACAATATAACGTTACTTATAAACAA
>Ga0160427_10002153_pt1 | contig 11985 bp, 4 predicted proteins | sample SolpanmetagenomL_FD_108194 | JGI IMG/M metagenome (GOLD analysis project Ga0160427, IMG submission 108194) | Solar panel surface microbial communities from Lawrence Berkeley National Laboratory, California, USA - L | ecosystem: Engineered > Built environment > Solar panel > Unclassified ...
AGTAAAAACCAAGGAATCCTTACCCCACCCCTTCGGGGTGGGCAACGGCTAATCAGTAAAAACCAAGGAATCCTTACCCCACCCCTTCGGGGTGGGCAACGGCTAATCAGTAAAAACCAAGGAGCAGGCTTTGCCTAAATGTTTTATCAAAAATAAAACATAAAGTTTCCCCCCGTGGGCAAAGTCGTAGGTTTTATGCCGAGCGTAAAACTTTATGTTTTACGCAAAGCGTAAAACATTTAGGGAAGCCTTTATTTAACAACAAAGTTGTTAAATAAAGGCAACGGTAAAACATTTAAATTAATCAGTAAGATATTTATAAATAAATATCTAAACCCTACGTGGAAAGCCTGCTGTTATTGTCGAGGATTAATTACCTTTGTTCAGATTAGGTCTTTTTCTTTTTTGACCAAGGAGCCCGTAAATCCTTACTCATTAGCCGTTGCCGTTTGATCCTTACCAAGAGGCTTTTGCTTAGATTTTTACTTGTAAACATCTTAAGTTCCCCTTAAAAGTGACAGACCCTGCTTGCCTATTTATAAAGAAGGGCTGGGTAAAAACTAATCAGTAAGATATTTATGAATAAATATCTAAACCAAGGCTTTTTCCCACAGGCTTTGTTCGTAAGAAAAAACTTTATTCAACAACTTTGCGCAGCCTGTTATCATCCCTAACGCTTGAAACAGTTTGTAAAACAGACATGATAAACAAATATAGTAGGAACTAAACTATTTGATTTGTACTTATAAAGTGTGTATTTCACACATGCTCAAAAGCAAAACTTATCAATTTTACTACCAAAGCAAATTAAACTTTTTTAGAATTACACTTTGCTTAAAATTTTTATTTTACCATTGTTTAAGCTTACAAGCTATGCTTATTGTTCTGTAGATTCGTACGAGTTTTCAAACCAGATTTTGTTTAAGTTTAACAACAAACTTGTCAAACAAAATGTTAATAACGGTAGCTTGTTAAGAAGCTTACCAGCAAGAGCTAGCGTTATTATCTTGTTAGTTTTTACCCTAAACAAACTACGATTATTTGAAAGCTCGGGAACAACGGGAATCGAACCCGTGACCTTTGACGTGACAGGCCAATACTCTAACCAACTAAGCTATGTCCCCATCAAGAGTAAAAATATCGCATCAACTATTTTAATTATTAGAGTTTTTATGCTGCAGCAACTGAATTCTATCCCAGGAGCTATTGTAGCGCAGAATTTACAACTCCCAAGTAGAAGCTTTAGTTAAATTAGTAGACATAATAACTTTATGAGTATTCATTACAGTTGACCTGCCTCCGTTGTGCAGAATAAACTTTGTTTATTCAGATTAGGTGCTGTTAGCCTTTGACCAACGGGCCCTCGGTTTTTGACAAGGCTTCTTTAAGGGTCGTAGACCCTCAAGGTAAACACAAAGACTAAATCTAATAACTTAACAGCCCTGGAATTTAGGCTGCATCAAGTCGCTAAACAGAGTTTTTTTCATTTGTCGTTGCTGTTTAGTTTTTACTTATTAGCCGTTGGGACCCCTTGGTACTTACTCATTAGTCCTTAATTCTTGGTATTGCTCATACAGTAAAACATTTAGACCAAGAGGTTTTACCCTACGGGTAAAACTTGATTTAACAACTACGTTGTTAAATTTAGCAACGGCTAATGAGTAAGTACCAAGGGGCAGGCTTTTCCCTAAATGTTTTATTTTTAACCCTTGCTTAGATGTTTACTTGTAAACATCTTAAACCGACAGGTTTTACCCGTAGGGTAAAACTTGATTTAACAACGTAGTTGTTAAATTTAGGCAAGAATAAAACATAAAGTTGTTCCCCATGGGAAAAGCTGTAGGGAAAACCTTTATTTAACAACTTTGTTGTTAAATCTGGGCAACGGTAAAACATTTAGGGAAACCCTACCCGACATGCTAAGCAGGCTAAGATGTTTACGAGTAAACATCTAAGCAAGGGGAGAATAAAACATTCAGTTTTTACCTTAAACAAACATAGTTTGTTTAAGGTAAAAACTAGGCAGTAAACACCAAAAGGCCCCCTTGATTTTTACCAAGGGGTAAAGCGCAGCACAAATAAGAGCAAAAAACTCAAAAACTAAACTTTTAAACAAGATTTTCATGCTTTGTGAAAGTTGAGCGAGGTGCTTGTTTATAGTTAATCAAAAATTTTTCAAATTTACCTAAAAATGGTATGAAAATTAAAAAATAAATAAAAAAATAAACAGAAGCAAGTTGTCCTATCAAGATATAAGGATCTTCTACAGGTTGTTGTCCTATCCAAACTAAAATAATACAATCAGCCACCAATAACCAAAATAATTTTTTATGAATTGGTCTGAAATTAGAACTTCTAATTTGTGATGTATTTATGAATGGTAATGCTAGTAAAGCTATGAAAACTAAAGCAATTGCAGCTACACCACCAAGTTTGTTAGGAATACTACGAAGAATAGCATAAACCCATAAAAAATACCATTCTGGTACAATATGGGCTGGTGTTGACATAGGATTTGCAGGAATATAATTATCCGGATGTCCTAATAGATTAGGATAAAAATAAACAAAGACTGCGAAAAAAATGGCAAAACTTACCCAACCTACCAAATCTTTCACATAAAAGTATGGATAAAACGAAACTTTATCGACTGATGAATTTGTTCCTAGCGGGTTGTTTGAACCATATTGATGTAAAGCTGCAATGTGTACAATTGATGCACCAGCAATAATAAATGGAAGTAAGTAATGAAGACTGTAAAAGCGATTTAAAGTAGCATTATCTACAGAAAACCCACCCCATAACCAAGTTACTATAGTATCACCTACAATTGGTATAGCACTTGCCAAACTTGTAATTACAGTTGCTCCCCAAAAGCTCATTTGACCCCAAGGTAGCACGTAACCTATAAATGCTGTTATAATCATAAGTAGTAAAATAATTACTCCGATACACCATACAGCTTCTCTAGGACTAGCATAGCTACAATAATATAAACTTCTAAACATATGAAGGTAAACTACTATAAAAAACATACTTGCACCATTAGCGTGCATATAACGCAATAACCAACCGCCTTCTACATCTCGCATGATATGTTCTACACTTAAAAAAGCAAGATCTACATGTGGAGTATAATGCATCGCTAAGAAAATACCAGTTGCTATTTGAATAACTAAGCAGAGACCTGCAAGACTACCAAATCCCCACAAATAATTTAAATTACTTGGAGAAGGGTAATCGATTAAATGATCGTTTACTACAGAAAGTACAGGTTGTTTTAGTATGGATAATCGTTTCATAAATAAATTTTTAATTTTCTATTAAATTTTTCGAATGTTTGTATCCTTACCGTGTCTGGCAAGTTTTCCCCACAGGCTTTCTCCATTGGTTTTTCGTCCTTACCTCTTGATAAGGATTTACCCTTCGGGTAAAACTTTATGTTTTACGCCAAGCGTAAAACATTTAGACCAAGAGTCTAAGCGTCAAATTTTATGTTTTACTAAGATGTTTACAAGTAAACATTTAACCCTGCCCCACCCCGAAGGGGTAAGGTAATGACCCCTTGGTTTTTACTGATTAGCCGTTGCCTCTTAGTTTCTACCAACAGGTAAGGCTTTGCCGATAGGCAAAACTTTATGTTTTACGCTTCGCGTAAAGCATTTAGACTAATCAGTAATTATAAATAAAGCCCTAAGCCAAGCGGTAAGGCTTTGCCTAAATGTTTATAAGTAAACATCTAAGCAAGGGTTAAAAATAAAACATTTAGGGAAAACTTGATTTAAAAACTAACTTGGAATTTTAAGGCTCTTGGATTGTTAAATTTAGTGTTTGCGTGCTGGTTTAGATATTTATTTATAAATACCTAAACCAACATGGCAACCGGCAAAAATACAAATTAATGAAATTTTAAGGTAAAGTAGGAAGCGAAATCTTGCAGAAAACAAATAGCGGGTAACGGGAATCGAACCCATATGTTCTGCTTGGAAGGCAGATAATTTACCTTTAATCTATACCCGCTTTAGCTGTAAAGCTTTTCAAATTTAATAATCTCAGCCTACACAAATATTATTGTAAGATTATAACACGTTTTAAATTAAACTTGTCGTACCCTTGCTTAGATGTTTACTTGTAAACATTTTAGCCCGGCCTTTTGGTTTTTACCAAAAGGTAAGGCTTTGCCGATAGGCAAAACTTTATGTTTTATCGTTGCCTTTATTTAACAACTTTGCCATTGCTTACTAGCATGGCTAGTAAGTTGTTAAATTTACCCTTGCCTAAAATGCTTACAAGTAAACATTTAACCCTGCCGGTTACGGCAAGGGTTAAATGTTTACTTGTAAGCATTTTAAACCGGTCTAAATGTTTTACGCGAAGCGTAAAACATTTAGACCAAGAGGCAACGGCTAATCAGTAAAAACCAAGAGGCAGGGTTAGATGTTTACTTGTAAGCATCTTAGGGCAACGGTTAAATTAAAATATTTTTTGTTAGCATATCCCCTCAAATAACCGCTTAAGGGCCCGTCGCCTTACCGGCAACAGCAATAGGAATTTATTAAGAAAACTTCCACAAAGTGGAAGATCCTCATACAACAAAGTCCTATTTTAGACTTATTTTTTTGTCCCCCCTTCCGGTCCTTACCTCTTGGTAAGGACCAAGAACCCGTTGGTCAAAAACGAATGAACTTTACGAACTTCTTGGTCATTATTAAAGGGTAATGACAAAGGCAAAACACAATCGGAGATTGTATTGAGGTGTTCCGTATAATAAAGGGCATTGGGCTATCGGGTCTAAGATAATAAAGAAAGTTTTAAGGAAGCCAATCAAAGCTTATTAAAATTCCGGATACTAGAACTACCCATGCTAACGAAAGTGGTAGTAAAACTTTCCACCCTAAACGCATTAATTGATCATAACGATATCTTGGAAAGGCTGCACGTACCCAAATAAAAACAAATAGAAAAAAAACTATTTTAAGTCCAAACCAAAAAACACCAGGCAACCAGTAAAAAATAGCTAAGTTAAATGGAGGTAACCAGCCACCTAAGAAGAAAAGAGCACAAAGACTACTCATTACAATCATATTAGCGTACTCTCCTAAAAAAAATAAAGCAAACCCCATGGAAGAATATTCTACGTTATATCCTGCAACCAATTCAGCTTCCGCTTCAGGTAAATCAAAAGGAGCCCTGTTTGTTTCTGCTAAACAGGAAATAAAGAACATAATTAAAACAGGAAATAAAGGGATACAAAACCAAACTTTTTGCTGTGCTAGTACTATTTCTGTGAGATTTAAAGAGCCTACACAAAGTAAAACTGTAATTAAAATTAAACCTAAAGAAACTTCATAAGAAACCATTTGTGCAGCAGATCTTAAACTACCTAGAAAAGCATACTTCGAGTTACTTGACCAACCGGCTGTTATTATACCATAAACACCTAAAGAAGAAATTGCGAAAATGTAAAGCAAGCCTACATTTAAATCAGCTAGTACTAATCCTTCTCCAAAAGGAATTACAGCCCAAGCTACTTGGCTTAAAAGAAAAGTTAAAACAGGTGCAAATAAAAATATTACTAAGTTCGCACTGCTAGGTAGAACAGGTTCTTTGACTAACAATTTTAAACCATCAGCTATGGGTTGAAACAACCCGAAAATACCAACTACATTTGGTCCTTTTCTCCTTTGCATAGAAGCCATTACTTTTCGTTCCGCTAAGGTTAAAAAAGCTACACCAAGCAGTAAAGGGATAGTTATAGAAAGTATTTTTAAAATTAAACTAAGAATAAGTGAATTCATGGCGACTTTTTATATATAAATTTATTTAATATTCTTGCTTAGTCGTACCGTTGTCTAAATTTAACAACTACGATGTTAAATCAAGTTTTATCCGTAGGGTAAAACCTGTTGCCTAAATTTAACAACAAAGTTGTTAAATAAAGGTTTGTTCGTAGAGCAAAGCCTGTCGAGCTAAGATGTTTACTTGTAAACATCTTAGGGCAACGATAAAACATTTAGGGAAAATCTACCGCCGTTGTGTTACCGAACATAGTAAAAAGACACGATAAGAAGACACGATAAACAAATACGATAAGGGCTAACCGGCGTAAGCAATTTTATGTGAACACATAAAGCAATGTGCCAAGCTTGACAAGCTTGGCACTTTCGGTAGCCTAGGGTTGACAGGTTAAAAATCCCCATAAGAATTAGGTTAGAGGCAGAATTGAACTGCCATTTCAAGATTTGCAATCTCATACATTACCATTATGTTACCTAACCTTATGTTATGAAACGATGATATCTTAACAAGCATAACTTACTAAACTTAGAAAACACAGATTCGAAAAAATTAGAATTATTAGTTGGCCCGTTGCTTAGATGTTTACTCGTGAACATCTTAGCTTGCTTACTGTGTCCGGTAGGTTTTTCCTAAATGTTTTATTGTTGCCCTGCTGGTTACGGCAAGGGTTAAACACTTAGATATATCAGTAAGATATTTATAAATAAATATCCAAACCAACGGGCCCCTTGGTTTTTACTCATTAGCCGTTGCCTCTTGCTTTTTACCAATAGGCAAAACTTTATGCTTTACGTTTTTAATCCTTGGTAAAAACCAAGAGTTTAAGCGTAAAACATTTAGACTAATGAGTAAGGGCTTTATTTATAAAGCCCTAAGCCAAGGAGTAAGGACAAAAGCTACTTCACAAAAATGTTGTTCAGGGTCAGACAACGGCTAGTGAGCAGTAAAATTAAAATTAACATTTATCAGTTAATTTGTCCTGAAAAGTACAACGAAACTTTACCAAGCTTTGCTTGGCTCTTGATGTGCCCGGTCTTTACTCTAAACAAAGATAGTTTATTTGGATTAGATTTTTTGGTGTTTACTCATTAGTCAAAGTTAATGAGTAAACACCAAAAGGTAGAATAACGGTAAAAGCATCAAGATTTTTACCCATTAGTTTGGTTAAACCAATGAGTAAAAACCAAAAATAATTGTTGTCCCCTGTCCATTGTCTAAATTTAACAACTACGTTGTTAAATCAAGTTTTACCCTACGGGTAAAACCTGTCGGGCTAAGATATTTACAAGTAAACATCTAAACAAGGGTAACGTGGCTAGTAAGTTGTTAAATAAAGTTTTGCCTCAAACAAATTATGACCCTTTAAATTAGGTTTAACGATAAAAGCCTTTGGCGACTGCTTTTTAGTGCTTACCCCTTGGCTTAAGGCTTTATAAATAAAGCCCTTACTCATTAGTCTAAATGTTTTACGCTTAAACTCTTGGTTTTTACCAAGGATTAAAAACGTAAAGCATAAAGTCTTACCTATTGGTAAAAACCAAGAGGCAACGGCTAATGAGTAAAAACCAAGGGACAACAGTTAATGGCTAAAGGCCAAAAGGCAACGGCCAATAAGAAAACGCCAAAGTCTACTTGGCTTGCTAGCTTTGTTACCATAAGCCAATAGCTAGTGATCAAACACCAAAGCTACAGTCCTTACTTCTTTGGTAAGGACCAAGGGACAAGCATAAATGTTTTTATTAAAAAAGCTTATACAGTAGCTAAAAATTTTTCAGTGAAGCCATCAAAAAAAGTTTTTAATTTATTATTTAAATTGTCAGAAATAGATCTTTCTTCACGAATAGTTTTTAAGATTGCAGGATCAATTTCTTTTAATAAAGCTTGTTCAAATTTTGAAATATCAGAAACATTCATTTTATCTAAGTAACCTTTTGTAGCAGCATAAACAACCACAACTTGTTTTTCAATTTCCATTGGCGAAAATTGACCTTGCTTTAACATTTCTGTTAAACGAGCTCCTCTATTCAACAAATACTGAGTTGCAGCATCTAGGTCTGAACCAAATTGAGCAAAAGCAGCTACTTCTCTATATTGAGCTAGCTCTAATTTTAAAGTACCGGCTACTTGTTTCATTGCTTTAAGCTGAGCTGCAGATCCTACACGACTTACTGAAAGACCTACATTAATAGCAGGGCGTATACCTTTATAGAATAGTTCAGTTTCTAAGAAAATTTGACCATCAGTAATTGAAATTACATTTGTTGGAATATAAGCAGAAACATCTCCGGCTTGAGTTTCAATAACAGGTAGAGCTGTTAATGAACCAGCTCCAGTTTCATCAGACATCTTGGCTGCTCTTTCTAAAAGACGAGAGTGTAAATAAAAAACATCTCCTGGAAAAGCTTCACGACCTGGTGGACGTCTTAGTAATAAAGACATTTGACGATAAGCTACAGCTTGTTTACTTAAATCATCATAAACTATTAATGCATGCATTCCATTATCTCTGAAATACTCACCCATGGCACATCCTGAATAAGGTGCTAAAAATTGTAAAGGCGCTGGGTCTGATGCTGTAGCAGCTACAATGATAGAATAATCTAAAGCACCTGCTTCAGAAAGTATTTTTACCAATTGTGCTACAGTAGATCTTTTTTGACCGATTGCTACATAAACACAATAAAGTTTTTTAGATTCATCATTTCCTTGATTTATTGGTTTTTGGTTTATAATAGCATCGATTGCAATAGCTGTTTTTCCTGTTTGGCGATCACCAATAATTAATTCGCGTTGGCCGCGCCCAATAGGAACTAAACTATCTACTGCTTTTAAACCAGTTTGCATAGGTTCATGCACAGATTTACGAGCAATAATACCAGGAGCTTTTACTTCTACACGTGAACGCGTTACATCCTTTAAAGCACCTTTGCCATCAATAGGGTTTCCAAGAGCATCTAGTACTCGACCTAATGTACCTTTACCAACAGGAACATCTACAATATTTCCAGTACGTTTTACAATGTCACCTTCTTTAATAGAGCTATCACCACCGAAAAGTACAACACCTACATTATCATTTTCTAAGTTTAAAGCCATACCTTTAACTCCGCTAGCAAACTCAACCATTTCTCCAGACTGAATTTTATTTAAACCGTAAACACGAGCGATTCCATCTCCAATAGATAAAACTCGTCCAATTTCATCAATATTTAATTTAGAATAAGAATTTGAGATTTTTTGTTCTAATAAAACAGAAATTTCACTAAGAGATAATGCCATATAATTTTTTTTATTTTAAAATATTGGTCACAACCTGATATCCCAGGTTTTAAACAACATAAAAGTACTATGTATCGTACCATTGCTGTGCTGGCATAAGATGTTTACAAGTAAACATCTAAGCATGCGGTCCTTACCTCTTGGTAAGGACCAAGAGGCCTGAGATTTAAGAAAAAGACTTTTACTTTGTGGAAGATCCCAATAGAACGAAGTTCTGTTTTGGGCTTTTTTTCTTTTCGCCCCTGGTTTAAGATATTTATAAATAAATATATAAATCAATCGCCCTCTTGCTAATCACCAAGGGGTCATGTCAAAGACAAAATACAATGCTTGCTTAAATTACGTTGGTAATTAAAGAAAGTATATTTCATATCGGAAATTTTATTAAGCTTTCCATGTAATGGAAAACATAGGGGTTCTAAATAAATTTAACTTTTTTTGTTTACATAGTTTATTTTGCAAAATACAATTTAAAACTTAGTGTTGTGCAATGTTAAAAATATCATGTTCGGGTGAATAATGGGATTTGAACCCATGTTTCCAGAGTCACAGTCCGGTACTTTTACCAGCTAAGTTATATTCACCATTAGTTTTAAGTAATGGAGCCTCGCCTTAATTTAAACATTCTGTCCTTGCCCCGCCCCCTTTGGGCCGTGGCTTAAAGCTACACTTCATATTGTTGTTGTTACAAGAGGCTTTAGGAATCTATAAACAAGACTTTAACTCTTACCGTGTCCCTCTACCATGTTTATCTCCCTTAAACAAACTATGATCCTTTACGTTAAGTCTAAACGTAATAACTTGAGTCATCCCAAGTTGTTAAATAAAATTTTTTCCGTAAGCTTTGATGCTATTAAAAATAGCATATTACATCCTCATAGCTTTTCTACGAAGCGTAAAACTTTATGCCTTACGTTTTTAATCCTTGGTAAAAACCAAGAGTTTAAGCGTAAAACATTCAGGGAACCGCCATTGTCTAAATTTAACAACTTCGTTGTTAAATAAAGTTTTCCCCATAGGGGAAAACCTACCAAACACGGTAAGTAGACACGGCAAGGCCTTTTCCTATGGGGAAAACTTTGCTTACTAAACCTAGTTTAGTAACCTTATAGGCTAAGATGTTTACAAGTAAACATCTAAGCAGCGGTTAAAGATAAAACATAAAGTTTTCTCTAAATGCTTTTTGTGCTTACCTCTTAACTTAGGGCTTTATTTATAAAGCCCTTACTCACAAGCAACGGCTAATCAGTAAGAATTTACCCTTCGGGTAAGACTTTATGTTTTACGCAAAGCGTAAAACATTTAGACCAAGAGTTTAAGCGTAAAACCTTTTAAAAAAGTCTATGGAAAAAGCCTATGTGGAAAAAGTCTAAGCCTATGCTGAAAACTTTGGTTACTAAACTACGTTTAGTAAGCTTAGAGCCACGGCAAGGGTCAACAGGGGTATAGGCAAATTTGTCTGAGTACGCAAAGCAATGAACAGAGCTTGACAACTTTGCTATCTTCCTTAGGGCTCTTAGTTTTTAAAGACAAATTTTGAAAGTAACTTAATTTACTATAAAATTGTGTTTTAGAAAACTTTGCTTTAAACTTAACATTTCTAAATAGTTATTTTTGTAATTTACACAAAAGCAAGATTACTATTTGTTAGCCAATTTAAAAAGATTGTAATAAAATGTTTATAAATTTAATTAACCTTTCATTAAATTTATAAATTCTACAGCTATAGTTCCTCGTACACGATAATAAACAACTAATAAGGCTAATCCAATAGCTGATTCTGCTGCAGCTACTGTTAATACTAGTAGAGCAAATAACTGACCCATTAAATCATCTAAATACACAGAAAAAAGCAGAAAGTTTAAATTAACTGCTAACAACATTAATTCAATTGACATTAACATTATTATAATATTTTTCCTATTTAAAAAAATGCCCCAAATGCCTAATAAAAATAAAATCATTGATACTGCAAGATATTTTACTAAATCCATAAAAATGTTCTTTTTAAAAAAAATTAAATTTAAAATTCTTATACCTTACACTACAAATTAACGTAGCCTGGCTTTAATTTAAACATTATGTTTAAATTAAAACTTCATATTGTTATTGTTACAAGAATATTTAAAAACCTAGAAAAAAAACTTCTACTGTTGCCCTTTTGGGTAAGATATTTATGAACAAATATCTTACCCAAAAGGCTGCTTGATTTTTGCCAAGGGTTCTTTAAGAATCGTAGACCCTTAAGATAAGGCTTTCTCCATAGGCTTTTTTCATAGGCTTTTTTCACATAGGCTTTTTCCATAGGCTTTTCTAAAAGGTTTTACGCTTAAACTCTTGGTCTAAATGTTTTACGCTTGGCGTAAAACATAAAGTTTTACCCGAAGGGTAAATCCTTACTGATTAGCCGTTGCTAGTGAGTAAGGGCTTTATAAATAAAGCCCTAAGTTAAGAGGTAAGGACTAATGAGTAAGGGCTATATAAATAAAGACCCAAGTTAAGAGGTAAGCACAAAAAGCATTTAGAGAAAACTTTATGTTTTATCTTTAATAAAACATTTAGACAAAGGCTAAATTTAACAACTTACTAGCATAGCTAGTAAGTTGTTAAATCAAGTGTCCGCCTACGCAGAAAGCCTACCGCCGTTGTGGAAATTTAACAACTTCCTAAAGGGTCTACGACCCTTTAAGAGCGCAGCCCCTTAAGGTTCTGCAAGGCTTAAGAAAGCATTGCCTTGCCTGTTGGTCCTTACCAAGAGGTAAGGACCGCGGACCGCCGTTGTCTTAAGATGTTTACAAGTAAACATCTAACCCTGCCTCTTGGTGCTTACTCATTAGCCGTTGCCTCTTGGTCCTTACCAACAGGTAAGGACTAATGAGTAAGGGCTTTATAAATAAAGCCCTAAGC
>Ga0160427_10002154_pt1 | contig 11980 bp, 12 predicted proteins | sample SolpanmetagenomL_FD_108194 | JGI IMG/M metagenome (GOLD analysis project Ga0160427, IMG submission 108194) | Solar panel surface microbial communities from Lawrence Berkeley National Laboratory, California, USA - L | ecosystem: Engineered > Built environment > Solar panel > Unclassified ...
AGTCCAGCAATCCCGTGAACAGGCCGGATCGGTTGGCTACGCTCTGGCCATGCCGGACCAGCACGAGATGTCGCGTGACCGGGGCTTTGCAATCGTGAATCACGCTGTCTCCCGAGGCAGAGCACTTTCGTGCCGGTCGCATCGCCTCTGATGATGTCGGCATCCGACTTTAACGAACTTCGACCATTCGATGGGTTGGACCGTCCATCCGGAGACTGCGGGTCATCCTAGGTCCGCTTATGAACGTCTTGCGACTGAAAGCAGCCAAGCTGCTTCCCATCCTTCTCTGACGGTCAGGAATGGGTACCAAGCGTCAGATTTCCACCACTAGCTTCGAGCGGCCGGATGGATGACCCGCGACCCGGCCGGGTTGATATCAGGTGCCGTCCACCGCGCATGGCCTGCCGACGTAGACACCGACGGCCCCGCCGAGCACGCAGAAGCGCGCTCCCTGCGCCTCCAAGGTCTCGCGCAACGCCCGAAGGATACGACCGCCCGGTTCCGTCTTCATGTTCTCGAAGTCGTTGATGGTCTTGCGACTGACCTGCGCCGATGTCGCCAGGTCTTGCTGCGTCAGCCCGAGCATCTCTCGCGCCGCCTGGCAGGCCCCGCCCGGAAACACCGCGCCGGCCGCCAGTTCGTTAACCAAGAGATCCGAAAGCTCCATCGGCGGCTTGCTATGCTGATGATAAAATTTTATACCTGTGGCATAATTCCATTTCCTTGATCGGAACCGCCCTGCCGTCGTCGCCGGATCCAAGTCCGCCGCGCCGTCGAGGCTCCGTTCCATCCTCGCGGAATGGGATCGCTCCATTGCTCTTCACCTTTCACGGACTGGACGGTCGCGCGGCCGCGACACACGCTGCCCTGACCACGGGTTTCGCCCTCGCCATTTCCGGGCGACCCGCCATTGTCCTGCGGATCGCCGGTCCGAACGACGGCGTCGCGCGGCTCCCCCGGACGATGCCAGAGGGCCTGACCTTCGTCGAGAGGACCGCTTCGGCGCACGGTTTCTCGGCCGACGACCTCGGGGACATGCTGGGCGATGGCGATCCGCAGGCCTGCGACGTCGTCCTCGACCTGCCGCTCCACCTCGTCAACGATTCGGACCTGTCGGCGCTGGCGGACCTCTCGATCCTCGTCGTCGGACCGGGCGCGCTCGAAGAGCGGCTTGCCGCCTCCGCAATCGACCGGCTCAACTCCGAAGGGCTCCGGCAGCCCTTCTGGCTGCTCGGATGCGGCCGTTCCGGCGGCGGTCCGGATGCGAAGCGCTTCGAACGGTCGATGCGTTCGCTCCTCGGCTGCAAGGCCCACGACCCGTCCGTGCGCTGCTCGTTCCTGCCCGTCACGCTGGCTGCGCCCTCGCGGTCCGAGGCCGACGCGCTCGCGGACGGGTGCCCGCAGCCCAAGACCGTGCGTCAAGGCGTCCTGCTCCTCGCCGCGGTCGAGGTCGCCGCCTCGAACCCACACGCGGCGCGGCTCGACCAGGACGCGTTCGTCGAGGCGCTCGGCCTCGGCGAACGCACCCTCGTCTCCGCCGATCAAAGGCGGCTCTCCGAACGGCTGCGGGATCTGGCCGACGATCTGGAGACCTTGGAGGAAGGAGGTCCGTCTCCGGAAGATCTCGACGACGCGCCGGTCATGCGCGGATGGTCGTTCCAGGTCGGCCGCACCCGGGTGATCGCCGGTCATGTCGTCGATCACCCGACCATCCCGTCGGGCCGGGCGGCGCTGACGTCCGACGTCTACGCCACCGACGGCAGGACCTGGGCGCGCACCCTTTCTAGACTGTACAAATTGGACTCCCCCGCCGTCGCGATGCGACCCGCGGGCCTGCAGTAGCCCGGCACCACGCCGCAAACCTTCCCATCACCTCCGGAGATACCGAGCATGAGCCGTGAAAGGCTTGGGCGTGACCGTGCATGTCCACCGTCGAGAACCGACCCACCCCGCGCCGACCGGGACCCGGCGCGACACACGGCTGCAACGCCCCTGTTGCGCCTCTGGCGGGTCGTCGCACCCCGCGCCCTCGGCCCCGCCACGGCGCGGTCCCTGCGCCTGGTCCTCGGCGGCATCGAACCGCCCTTCGGGCGCCGGCACTGGGACGCCGTGATGCGTGGGGACCCCGCAGCGATGGCGCGGGTCTCCATCACCGCCCTGCGCGTGGGTGGCCCGGCAGGTGCCGGTGCGGACGCGGTCGCCAGCGCCCTGCTGATGCGGGCCCTGGCGGGTGACCGAACCGCCCCGGCGATCCTGGCCGGCGCGCTGCGGAAGCTCGCGCGTCTCCGCCCGGACGACACCCATCTCCCCGTGCTCGCGGAGCAGTGGACGGCGTGGTCGCCCCGCGTTCCCGGGCCGAACCCCTACGACCCGGGTCGCCATCGCGAAGCCCACGCCTGAGCCATCCGCCCGTCGCGACCGCGCGGCCGCCGATACGGGAACTTCCGCACGAGGATCGAACCATGCGCATCTGGATCCTGTCTGATCTGCACCTCGACATCGGGCGGAAGCCCTGGAGCCCTCCCGACATCCCCGATGCGGACGTGGCCGTGATCGCCGGGGACGTGTGCCAAGGCCTTCCCGAGGCGATCGGGTGGGCCGCGCGCACCATCGGGCCGCACATGCCGGTCGTGATGACCGCGGGCAACCACGAGTTCTACAATCGGGTCCACGACATCGAGCTCGCCCGTGGACGCGAGGCCGCCGCGGCCGCCGGCGTCCACTTCCTCGAAGACGGGGTCATCGAGCTCAATGGCGTGCACTTTTGCGGTTCCACCCTGTGGACCGACTATGCCCTCGACGGCGTCGGCCGCCGCGCGGTCGCGATGGAGGCGGCGCGCCGAGGCCTCAACGACCATCGCCGCATCACCGCGACGTTGCATCCCGAGTGGCGTCGCTTCCGTCCGGAGGAGGCGCTCTCGATTCACCGGGCGTCGCGGCGTTTCCTCGACGGCGCGCTCGATGGAGATGCGAACGGTTCGCCGCACGTCGTGGTCACGCATCACGGTCCCGCTCCCGCGTCCGTCCACCCGGCCTTCGAAGGTGATCCGTTGAACCCGGCCTTCGTCTCCGACCTCCGCGAGCTGATCGAGGCGCGGCGTCCGGCGCTCTGGGTCCACGGGCACGTCCATGCCAACCGCGATCACACGGTCGGCACGACCCGGATCGTGTGCAACCCGCACGGCTACCCCTCCGAGAATCCGGGCTTTCGCGACGATCTCGTGATCGAGGTCGGGTCCTGAGGCGGCCCGCCCTCCGGAGCATGGCCGATAAGCCGGGGGCGAAGCGATGACGGCCTACCTGCCCGACGACCTCCCCGAGCGAATCGCCGCCCTGCGCATCCTGGTCTCGCGCCTCGAACGCGTGGCGGCCGGCGCCTCGCCGATCGCGAGGGAGCTGGCATGGGCGCCCCGGCTGGAGGGGTGGGAGGCGGCGTCCCTGCCTTCGCCGGCCGTCCTCGGCGCGGTCGACGGTCGGGCCGTCATCACCGGCAGGATGTGGGCGCTCGATCCGCGGCTGGCATGGGCACTGACCGAGGAAGGCTGGGTGCGGCTGGGGAGCCGCGCCGATCCCTGAAGGCCGAGCGGCCGGGCACGCCCGACGCGACCGCGAACATCCGAGAGACGATTGGAGGCACCTGCCCTTGAGCGCACCCACCGTTCCGCCGAAACTCGCCCGCCGCATCGTCCTGCGTCACCTGCCGCGCCTCCTGCGGGCCGGGTTGGACGAGGACGGGATCTTCGGCCGCGTCCCGGTCGCGCTGGCGCTGGACGCCGGCGCGCTCGATGCCGGCCTCGGCGGAGCCTTGGCCCATTGGGCCGAGCAGGGTCCGATCCAGAATTGGCCGGACCATCCGGCCCCGGACGACGAGGAAGCCGGTGCACCCCGGGGTCCCCGGGCGATCCTCGGCCGCTTCCTCCGTCGGACGCGTCGCCGGTCCCTCGCGCCGGCCCCCGGGGGCCGCCAGCCGGACGTGAGCGCCGAGGTCGTCGCGCTCCTCGACCGTTTCTCGGCCGGGAACGACTGCATGGCCGCGCGCGAGATCGCCGATGCGGTCCTGATCCTGTCCACGCCCCCGACGAACCGGACCGTCGCCACCCGTCTCGCGGCGGCGGCATGGCGCGACCTGGAGCGCGTCGACGAGACCGCCGCGATCCTGCGCGTCATGGATCTCGCCGCCGCGTTCGACGACGACGACGACGACTTCGTGCAGGCCGATGCCGGTCGCCTGCCCGCCGCCTCGGACGGGGAAGCGGCGGATGCGCTCCGTCGGGCCTGGCACGAGGCGGTGGACGCGGCCATGGTAGAGGTTCGCGTCCAGGTCAACGCGCTGGCGCTCGGCCTTTCCGCCATCGCCGTCGGCGAGGCGCCCCGCCATCACGGGAACGAGCGCATCGGGGGCGTCGCGCTGCGGTTCGGCGAGGACGCGCTCCAGCCCGTCGAGCGTCGCGCGCGCGCCGCCGAGCGCAAGCGCCTGGATCGCGAGGCGACCGTCAGGTCGAGCCGGCTCGATGCCCTCAAGGGCAAGGAAGCGGAGCCCGACGAGGACGTCGGCGTGCCCGACGGCCACGTCCTGGTCTGCCGCGCCCTCGGCACCACCGGCAGCGGAAAGGGCAAGGACGTCACCAAGGGCTACGAGAAGGCCATCGGACGCCCGCTGCCGCTGGTCCGGACCCCCAACCTCGCCGTCGTGAGGAAGGCGCTCCTGGCCGAATTCCCCCAGGCCGGCGATGCCATCGATTTCATCCTGCGCGACCTCGTCGGCCGGACCTACGTCCGCCTCGCCCCCCTGCTGATCCTCGGTCCGCCCGGGAGCGGGAAGTCGCGGTTCGCCAGGAGGCTGGGCGAGACGCTCGGGATCGGCATCCTACGGGTCGACGGCTCGAACGACGGTGGGGCGAGCTTCGGAGGAACGGAGCGGCGGTGGTACTCGTCGGAGCCGTGCCGGCCGTTCATGGCGGTGAACCGGTTCCTCCAGGCGAACCCGTTCGTGCTCGTCGACGAGGTCGACAAGGCGCCGACGCGCAGCGACTACGGACGCCTTTGGGACGGAATAATTTCCTTCCTCGAACCCGAGACGGCCGTCCGGTTCCCGGATCCGTGCGTCCAGGCCGAACTCGACCTATCGTGGGTGTCGGTCGTCGCCACCGCCAACGTGGACTGGACGCTGCCCGCGCCCCTTCTCGACCGGCTGCGCGTGGTCGATTTCGCGATGCCGCGGGCCAGTCACCTCGAAGCCCTCCTGCCGGCGCTCCTCGACCAGGTCGCCGCCGAGCGCGGCCTGGATCCCCGGTGGTTCCCGCCGCTGGATGCCGTCGAGACCATGGCCCTTCGCCGGTCGTGGCGGGGCGGCTCCGTGCGCCGCCTGCGCCGGATGCTGGACGGCGTCCTGCGGGTCAGGGACCGCGCCCGCCTCCATCACTGAGCCCGCTCCCTTGGCCGAAGGCCGAGCCCGATGTCCGTAACCGAAACCGTTTCGAGGGGACGCATGCCGCAGCGACGCGAGAGCGATGACCATGTCCTGCCCCGGGTCTTCCGGGAAGGGCCGCCGGCCTGGAAGAGTCGACGTCGCCCCGACCCCACGTCGGTCGCGAACGCCCGCTTCCCTGCCTCGGTCGGTGCGGCCGGGGGCATGCGGCTATGGATCCTCTCGGACCTCGCGGTCGGCCGGGACGACGACGGCTTCGTCCTTCCGGACCCGCTCCCGCGCTTCGACGCGATGCTGGTCGCCGGCAACGTCGCCGACGACCTCGCCGCATCGCTCGAATGGCTCGCCGCGGCGCTCCACGACCGGCTGCGGGGCCGCCCCGTGATCCTGGTCCCGGGGACCCGCGACTATCGGAGCGAGCTTCCCCCTTCGGAGACCCTGCGGCGCGCCCGGGAAAAGGGAAGCGGCCTCGGCATCGTGGTCCTCGCGGACGAGGCGATCCGGTTGCCCGACGGACGGGGTGCCGCGGTCCACGTGATCGGGGCCACCTTGTGGACGGATTGGTCGTTGAACGGCGCGGTCCATGCCCAGGCGGCGCGCGGATACGCGCGCCATGGCTGGACCGGCGCCTGCGGCCTCCTGGCCGAGGACGGCCGGCCCTGGGGACCGCACGACGCGGCCGGCGCTCATGCCCGATCCCGCGCCTTCATCGAGGATGCGCTCGGCAACGCCGTGTGCCAGCGCCTCGGCTTCGGCACGTCGCCCACGGCCCTGGTGAGCGGGGTCGGACCCGGCGACCGCGTGGTAGTCATGACGCACCACGCCCCGTCCCCGTTCTCGCTGCCTCCCGATTGGGAGGGGTGGTACGGCGATCCCTGGCTGGCGGCTTCCTACGCCACCGACCTGGAGGACGTCATGGACGCCTGGGGCGCACCGGCCCTCTGGGTCCATGGCTGTGTCCCCGCCGCCGTCGACTTCCGCCTCGGGAAGACCCGCGTCGTCGCCAATCCGCGGCCACGCGACGATCGCGGCAAAGCCTTCGATCCAACCCTCGTTGTCGAGGTCTGACGCCGGGGCCGCCCCCTTGACCACGTTCCCTCACGCTGAAGCACGGTGATTCGATGCGCCATGAGACCATGCTCTGCCTCGACGTCGAGACGATCCCGGATCCCGATCTCATCCCCGCGGACTGGCCGCCCGAGAAGTTCGTCCCGAAGGCGATCTGGCACAAGGTCGTCGCGGTATCCTTCGTCGAGGCGTCGATCCTGCCGGGTTCGGCCGGCGGGGAACGCTACGAGGTCCGCTGCTGCCGCAGCGGCGGCGAGGCAGGCTGGGACGAACGCCGCCTTCTCCAGGCCTTCTGGGCGTACTTCGCGTCCCTGCGTCCGAGGGTCGTGAGCTGGAACGGGCGCAGTTTCGATCTGCCGGTCCTGCGCCTGCGCGCGATGATGTACGGCATCGCCGCCGACGCTTGGTTCACCGCGGGCGACCGCTGGAACGGCTACGTCTACCGGTACGCCGCCGACTGGCACTGCGACCTGATGGAGCAGATCTCGGACCATGGCGCCGCGACGAAGCTCGGCATGCAGGACGTCGCGGTCGCCATGGGCCTGCCCGGCAAGCTCGGCGGACACGGCTCGGAGGTGGCCGCGATGGTCCAGCGCGGCGAGTTGGGCGCCGTCCGCGCGTACTGTGAAATCGACGTCGTCAATCTTTTCGCCCTTTACGTCCGCTGGGCGCTGCTGACCGGCAAGACGGACGCCGCTGGCCACAACGCGTCGATGGACAGCCTCGCGGCCTGCCTCGAAGCCGGACGCGCCGAGCGTCGGCACTTCGGCGAGTTCCTCGATCTCTGGCGGCGCTCTGGACGCCCGATGCCGTCGACGGTGCCGGTCGCCCGGTGCAGGACCGAGGCGGCCGTCGCTTAGGCGCCCTGGCCGGCCTTCGCTCGTACGGATGGCGGCCGTTGGAAGATCCAACCCGAGGCTTGGTTCCCCCGGGGACCCTGTTTCGACCACGGCCACACCGTCCGCCTCCGCCGTCGGGTCCCTTCGTGACGGTGCGGTCGCGCACGCCCGATTCCCGGACCTGACCAGGAGGATCGCGCCCCGCGCCCGCCTCCGCTCTCGCGAAAGGTGCAAGATGCCCCGGATCCACTTCACCGCGGACAGCCATTTCGGGCACGCCGGCATCCTTTCCCCGCGAATGCATGCGCCACGCCCGTTCGCCTCAATCGAGGAGCACGACGAGACCCTCGTCGCCTCCTGGAACGCCGTCGTCGGGGCCGAGGACACGGTCTGGCACCTCGGCGACTTCGCGTATCGGTGCAACGAGGCGCACGCCGCGCGGATCTTCGCCCGCCTCAAGGGCCGCAAGTTCCTGGTCCGTGGCAACCACGAGAAGCTCGGGGCCCGGCTCCCATGGGACGCTGACGTCGTCGACGTCGCCAGGGTCCAGGTCCCGCTTCCCGAAGGCGGGACGCAGGGGATCTGGCTCAGCCATTACGCCCACCGGACCTGGCCCCACCTCCATCGAGGCGACATCCATCTCTACGGCCACTCGCACGGCAGCCTGCCTGGGACGGCGGCCAGCACCGACGTCGGCGTCGATTGCTGGGACTGGCAGCCCGTGACGCTAGAACGCATTCTTCATCGCCTTTCCAATGCCGGCAGTGACGGTGCGTCGTGAGTTTGCGCAGCGCCCGCCTTGCACCTGGACGAAATCGGACATCGGAATTGAGAGGCTCACGACAGCGCGCGGACGGCGGTGGCGAAAGCGCATGATTTGGCCCTGTCGGGCAGGCCATCCGTGCACACGGAGGTGTGCGCGTCGAAGCCGGCGGGCCGACATGTCCGCCAAAGGTCGGCAACGTTGCCAGGGGTGAATCCCCCTGCTGCCACGACCGGCTTCGAAACGGCATCGACGACGGCTCGAAGAGCGGGCCAGTCGCTCGTTCGGCCCGAGCACCCGAACCTGTCGGGTGTGTCCGCCTCGGTGATGGTGTCTGTCGTGAACCAATCGGCTACGGCTGCGTAGCGCCTCGCTTCCTCGACGGGGTCGTATGTCGTGAGCGAATTCCGCGCGACCGGTATGCCGACGGGGACTATGATCCCTCCGACCAGTCCGGACGCCTTGACCGCCATCAGCGTGCCGACGTCGCGTTCCGCGCTCGCCATGAAGATGTCCGGGCGCAGGGCGTCGAGCAAGGCCATCATGCGCGCCGCGTCCGTGCTGGGATGCAACAGGAACACTGAAATTATGCCGAGGCTCGACAGCCTCCTGGTCATGGCGGCGCCGGCCTCGGCTGCGCGCGAGAGGTCATCGTGCGAAGCCTTGGCGAGGTTGACCTTCCAACCGACATGGTCCGGCTCGGCATGCAGGAAGCCGTCCAGGTTCGAGGGTGCCAGCTTCTTGCAGTAGAGCTGAACCAGCGGCGATCCGGTCAACGCCTTCCCGTCGGTTCGGGAGCGCGCGCCGGCATCCCAGGGGCGGGCGATGGGGTAAGCCGGCTTCCGAGCTCATAGCCGACCACGTAGTCGCGGTCGCTCGAAAGGCGCGGCGTCCCGCGCCTGCCGTCGTCTATGCCTTGTCCCCGCCTGGAGCTGGGGCTGGAGGCAGCGAAGGCCTGCGAAAGCTGCTGGTGCCTGGTCATTTCGCTCTCAGAATCCCTCACGGTCGAAGATCGTCGCGAATCCGTTGTTGTGCAGGTAGCGTAGCACGCGGCTCCGGGCCGTATCGAAAACGCCGACCGGGCTTTCGTAGTCCTTGCGCGAGTAACTCCTGGCGTAGGGCGTCTCGTGCAGGAAGCCCATCAGGCCGGCGTTAAGATAGGGCGTAGCGTTCGTCCGATCCGGGTCCCGACGCCCCGAAGCCGAACGGCAGGTCGAGGCGGAACGCGGTGAAACCGTTCCGCCTCGACGATCCAGGCGCAACCCTGGAAACGGCGTTCCCTAAAGGCGCACAGCACGCAGTCGCAGCGCATTCCCAATCACGCTGACGGAAGACAGCGACATCGCCGCCGCGGCGATGATGGGCGATAGCAGCAGGCCGAAGGTCGGGTAGAGCACCCCGGCGGCAATCGGGATGCCGGCGGCGTTGTAAGCGAAGGCGAAGAACAGGTTCTGCCGGATGTTGCCCAACACGGCGCGCGAAAGCCGACGGGCCCGCACGATCCCCGTCAGGTCCCCTTTTAGAAGCGTGATCCCGGCGCTCTCGATGGCGACGTCCGTACCGGTCCCCATGGCGATGCCGACATCCGCCGAGGCCAGGGCGGGCGCGTCGTTGACCCCGTCACCGGCCATGGCGACGACCTGACCCGCCGCCTTGTGGCGCTCGACCACCGCCGCCTTCCGGTCGGGCAGCACGTCGGCCTCGACCTCGTCGATCCCGAGCTGCCGGGCGACGGCCTCGGCGGTGGTGCGGTTGTCGCCGGTCAGCATGACCACGCGGATGCCCTCCGCCTTGAGGCCGGCCAGGGCCTCGGCGGTGGTCGCCTTCACCGGGTCCGCGATGGCGATGACGCCGGCCACCCGCCCGTCGATGGCGGCGAAGATCGCCGTGGCCCCGTCCCGGCGCAGCTCGTCCGCCACGGCATCGAGATCCGCCGTCGCGACCTTCTCGCCGGCGAGGAAGTTCGCGTTGCCGAGCAGGATGCGGCGTCCCTCGACGGTCCCGAGGGCGCCCTTGCCGGTGGGGGAGTCGAACTCCGACACCGCAGGAATCGTGATTTTCCGTTTTTCCGCCGCCGCTACGATGGCGACCGCCAGCGGATGCTCGCTCGACCGTTCGACGCCGGCCGACAGCCCCAAGATCTCCTCCTCCGAAAAGCCGTCTGCCGGGACGATCCGAGTCACCGTCGGTTTGCCCTCGGTGAGGGTGCCGGTCTTGTCCACGACGAGGGTCGTGACCCTCTCCATGCGCTCCAGGGCCTCGGCGCTCTTGATCAGGACACCGACCCCGGCACCGCGACCGACGCCGACCATGATCGACATCGGCGTGGCCAGCCCCAGGGCGCAGGGACAGGCGATGATGAGGACTGCGACCGCCGCCACGAGCGCGTAGGTGAACCGGGGCTCCGGCCCCAAAACCATCCAGGCCACGAAGGCGAGGACCGCGACCCCGATGACGACGGGGACGAACCAGCCCGCAACTTGGTCGGCGAGGCGCTGGATCGGGGCCCGGCTGCGCTGGGCCTCGGCCACCATCTGGACGATGCGGGCGAGCATGGTGTCCCGCCCGACCTTGCGGGCCTCGATCACGAGCGCCCCGGACTGGTTGATGCTGCCGCCGACGACGGTCGCGCCGGCCTCCTTGGTCACCGGCATCGACTCCCCCGTTATCAGGGACTCATCGACCGAACTCCGGCCCTCGACAACGGCCCCGTCGACCGGCACCTTCTCGCCGGGACGCACGCGCAGGCGGTCTCCCACAACGATGTCCTCAAGCCGGACCTCCTCGTCGGTCCCGTTGGCCTTGAGCCGGCGCGCGGCCTTCGGCGTTAGGTCGAGGAGCGCCCGCAACGCGCCGCCTGTGCTCTCGCGAGCCCGGAGTTCCAGCACCTGCCCGAGGAGGACAAGCACAGTGATGACGGCGGCCGCCTCGAAGTAAGCGGGCACGGCCCCGCCATGGCCGCGCAGGGCTTCCGGGAACAGGCTCGGCGCCAGGGTGGCCACCACGGAGTAGGCCCAGGCCACACCGGTGCCGAGCGCGACCAGCGTGAACATGTTGAGCGACCGCAGGACCACCGATTGGTAGCCACGCACGAAGAACGGCCACCCGGCCCAGAGCACCACGGGGGTGGCCAGGGCGAACTGGATCCAGTTGGAGTTCTGCTGGCCGATCCTCTCGGTCAGGCCGGTGAGGTGCCCGCCCATCTCCAGGACGAACACCGGCAGCGTCAGGACCAGCCCGGCCCAGAACCGTCGGCTCATGTCGACGAGTTCCTCGTTGGGGCCGTCGTCCAGACTCACCGTCTCCGGTTCAAGGGCCATGCCGCAGATCGGACAGGATCCCGGGCCGACCTGTCGGATCTGCGGGTGCATTGGGCAGGTGTAGGTGGTGCCCTCGGGGACCGGCTTGGCCTTCGTCGCCGCACTCGCCGGATCGATGTAGCGGGCAGGCTCCGCCTCGAACTTGGTTCGGCAGCCGTTCGAGCAGAAGTAGTACGGGCGACCGCTATGCTCCGCACGGTGTTTGGCCGTATGCGGGTCGACCGCCATGCCGCAGACAGGATCCTTGACCGTCCCAATGCCGGATGCCGGCTCGGCGTGATGGCCATGCGCGTGGCCGTGCCCGGCATGGTCGTTCGCGGGGACTTTCGGTGCGGTGCCGTGAGCCATTTTCCTGTTTCCGTCCGTCGGTGTTGCCTATCGGTGTGGGGCTTCCCACTATGGGAAGGTCAACACGGGGATCGTCATGAACATCGGGCAGGCAGCGGAGGCGTCGGGCGTCTCGGCCAAGATGATCCGGCACTACGAGAGCATCGGCCTCGTGCCTCGGGTCGACCGTCAGGACAGCGGCTACCGTGATTACGGCCCGGAGGACGTCCACCGG
>Ga0160427_10002158_pt1 | contig 11970 bp, 6 predicted proteins | sample SolpanmetagenomL_FD_108194 | JGI IMG/M metagenome (GOLD analysis project Ga0160427, IMG submission 108194) | Solar panel surface microbial communities from Lawrence Berkeley National Laboratory, California, USA - L | ecosystem: Engineered > Built environment > Solar panel > Unclassified ...
GTAGTCGAGCGGGGCCGGGTAGGGGTTGCCCACCAGCTGCCAGCCCCCGTCGGGGTTCGCGTCGCGGTTGCTGGCCAGGCTCTGGGTGAACGTGCCCGTGTTGAGCGTGCCGTTGAAGTCCACGAGCTGCGTAGCGCTGAGGTTGACGGCGTAGCCCTGGCCCCCCGTAAGCGCGTCGCCCAGGGTGGCGGGCGAGAAGAAGCCCCGGTCGAAGGGCGTCGAGGTGTTCGTCAGGCTCACGCGGCTCTGGTCGTAGCCATACACCGTGGGGAAGGGCCGCTCGGTGCTGGGCGTGGCACTCGTGTTGTAGGTCGGGTTCAGCACTGGTGAGAAGCCGCTCGTGGCCAGGTCGGCCACGGTGGTGTTGCCCACCGGGGCGCTGTAGTGGCGGTAGCCCAGGCCTGGGTTCAGGCTGGGGTCAAGGTAGCGCTGCACCGTAGCGGTGCCCGTCACCACGCCACCATTGTTCACCACCAAGGCGTCGCCGCTAGCGCTGGAGAGCAGCGTGAAGGGGTTGCCGTTGATGGCAAAGTTGCCGTTGAGCGTGAGCACGCGCTGCACCGAGGTGCTGGCCGAGGTGCTCTGCTGCGCGCCGTTGCTACCTACCGTCAGGTTCCAGAAGCGGGTGTTGCCGGCGCCCAGGATGCTACTCAGGGCCGAGGTACCCAACACCACCGTGCCGCCCCCGGGCTGGAAGGTGCCGTTGTTGGTCAGGTTGGCCGCGAGGGTGAGCGTGTTGCCGCTCATGCTCAGCGAGGCCCCGGAAGCAATGCTCACGTTGCGGGCGTTGGCCGGCGCGGCGTTGGCCACGATAATTGGGAAGCGGCCGCCGCTGGGCGAGGTCGGGATGACGACATCAATCGTGGCGTCGGGTACCTGGTTGGGCGTCCAGTTGCTGGCAGTAAACCAGTCGGTGGTGTTGTTGCCGTTCCAGGTCACGCTGGTCACGGTCGGGGCCGCGATGGGGAGCGAGTAGCTGCGCGAGCCGCTGTAAGGGCCGCTGCCCGTCGAGGCATCGGTCGCCGTCACCGTGAAGCTGAACGTGCCGTTGGCCGTGGGCGTGCCCGCAATCGTGCCGCTGCTGCTCAGGCTCAGGCCCGAAGGCAGCGCGCCGGCCGTGATGGCGTACGTGTAGGGAGCCGTGCCGCCCGAGGCCGTCAGGGTCTGGCTGTAGGCTACGCCCTGCTGGCCGTTGGGCAGCGTGGCCGGGGCCACCGCGATGGTGGGAACTGCAACGGTCAGCGTGTAGCTGCGCGAGCCCGTGTAGGGGCCGCCGCTGGCGCTGGTCGAGGCATCAAATGCCGTCACCGTGAAGTTGAACGTGCCACCCGCCGTGGGCGTGCCCGCCAGCACCCCAGCCGAAGTCAGGGTCAGGCCAGCGGGCAGGGCGCCGGCCGTAAGGGCGTAGGTATAAGGAGCCGTGCCGCCCGAGGCCGCGATGGTCTGGCTGTAAGCGGCCGCCACGGTGCCCGTCGGCAGCGTGGTCGGGGCGAGCGTAATGGTCGGGCCCGCAATGGTGAGCGTGTAGCTGCGCGAGCCGTTGTAGGGGCCCGGAGCCGACGAGTTGTCGGTCGTCGTCACGGTGAAGGTGAATGAGCCGCTCACCGCGGGCGTGCCTGCCAGCACCCCAGCCGGGGTCAGGCTCAGGCCAACTGGCAAGGCGCCGGCCGTAATGGCGAAGGTGTAAGGAGCCGTGCCGCCCGCAGCCGACAGCGTCTGGCTGTAGGCCGTGCCCCGCGTGCCCTGCGGCAGCGCGGCCGGGCCTACCGTGATGGTGGGGGCCACGAACTGCAAGCTTAGCCTGTTGCTGGCCGAGTTGGGGGTGTTGTTGGCGTCGCTGGCCACGCCCGCAGCCAGGCTCACCGTCACGATGCCGGTGCCGTTGGGCGTCACGGTAAAGGTGTAGGGGCCACTACCCGAACCACTAAAGCTGGCGGTGTTCAGCGTGCCGCCTGCCACCGTCACGTCCGAAGCGGTGAAGCTCGTGCCCACGCTCTGCGAGAAGCTCACGGCGAACGGAATGGGCGCGGTGCTGGTGGGGCTGGCCGAAGTGGTGCTCACGGTCGCCGTCAGGGCCGGGGCCGTCACGCTGAACGTGGCCGAGGTGAAGGTGTCGTACGTCGGGATGTTGTTGGGCTGAATGTTGCCCACAAACACGTCGTTCACAAACACGTTCAGCTGCTGGTCGAGCGACGTGTAGTTGCGCTGGATGGCCTGGAAGCTGACCTGGTAGCTGCCTGTGGGCACGGCCAGGTTCTGCGACACGCTGCCGTTGTTGCTGGCCGTGCTTTGCAGGAAGGTCACCGCGTCGCCGCTGGCGGCCGTCGAGCCGAAGGCGCTGTTATTGCGCGAGATGCCAGCCTGGACGCCAAAGCTCCAGGGCTGGGCTACTACGCCATCTGCCTGGTACAGGTAACTGCCCGGCGAGACGTTGTTGGTCTCGAAGCTGCCATTCTGCACGCCGTTGGCCACGACCGTACTGGTGCCGCTTTGCAGCACCTGCACCGCATCCACGAAGGCCGTCACGTCGGAGTTGCCGCTGACGCTGCCTGCCCCCTGAATGCGCAAGGTGGGGGCCGCCGCGAAGCTCTTGGTGATGGTATACTGCTCCCCGGCCGTGTAGGGCACGTTCGTAATCGTGGGCGTAGTGCCCGTGCTGTTGGCCACGTCCAGGCGCAGGGTGCCGTTGTAGCTGCCCGTGTTCACCGTCACCGTGTAGGTCGTGCCCGAGCCGGCCACGCTGGCTATCGAAGCCCCGCTGATGGTCCCGCTCGTGATGGTGGGCGTGAAATTGCTGACCGTCAAGCCAGTCACATTGCCCGATAATACCACCCGGTAGCTCACCTGGGTCGTGGCCGTGGGCGAGGGCATCAGGCGCGTCACGGACGTCACCGTGACCACAGTAGGCTGGGTGATGGTAAAGGAGCGTACGATGGTGCAGCCGTTGGCATCGGTGGCGGTCACGGTATAGGTGCCCGCGCTCAGGTTAGAGGCCGTGGCCGTGGTGCTCACGTTCGGGCTCCACGAGTAGGTGTAGGAGGGCGTGCCACCGCTCACCGTAATAGTGGCCGAGCCGTTATTGCCGCCGTTGGTCGTCACGTTGGTTTGCGACGTGGTCGCCGTCAGGGCCGAGGGCTGGGTGATGGTGAAGTTGCGCGTGAGAGTGCAGCCGTTCGCATCGGTGACGGTAACGGAGTAGGAGCCCGCCGCCAGGCCGGTGATAGCTTGGGTCGTGGCCCCGGTGCTCCAGCGGTAGGTGTAGGAGGGCGTGCCGCCGGAGGGCGAGACGGAAGCCGCGCCGGTGCTACTGCCGTTGCAGGCAATGTTGGTTTGCGACGTGGCCGCCGTCAGGGCCGAGGGCTGGGTGACAATAATATTACTGACAGTGCCCGTTGCGCCGGCCGCGTCGGTGATGGTGACGGAGTAGGAGCCCGCTGATAGACCGGTGCGGTCCTCGGTCGTCGACCCGTTGTTCCAGAGGAAGGTATAAGGCGCTAAGCCGCCTGTGGGCGTCAGGTTGATAGTGCCGTTGCTGCCGCCAAAGCAGGATACGTTCGTCACCACCGTCGTGCCGCTCACGGGCGCCGCCGTGACGAAGCTGATGGCGGCCCCGTAGCTGGTGCCGGTGCTGTTGGTGGCGTAAGCCCGCACGTAGTAGGTAGTAGAAGCAGTAAGGCCCGTGACGGTTGCCGAGAACGAGCCCGTACCCGAGCCATTAGCCGCTTTGGTGTCGGCTGTTGTCGGAGTCGTGTTGGTGGTGCTGTACACCACGCCGCGCTCCGTTACGGTCGCTCCGCCGTCGGTCGTCACATTGCCGCCCAGCACGGCGCGGTTGCTAGTAATGCTGGCCGGTGTGGTCGTCGTTACGGTAGGGGCGGCTTGTTGTGAAATCTCAATTGCCGTAAATTGCACCGACTGGCTAACCGTCGTTACCGCGTTCGTGGTGGTGTTTATTATCCGAAAGCCCCGGCTGGAAGCGTAGTTGTCGGCCACGTAAATCCGATTATTGGCTAGGTCCAGCGCCAGATAGGCTGGGGAGTTGGTCAAATTAGTAATGACCGCCGTAGGCGTGGGTGGCGTATTCGAATCATTGGGCTGCACCTGGTACAGCGCATCGTTGGCACTCGGGGCAGTGTTATCGCCATCCGTGGTCAGGAAGTATAGATTACCGTTTGAGCGGGCATAGGCGAGAGCCGTTAGCTGCGCTGGCACCGGAATGGTAGCGCCGACGAAGAGATTGGTGGCTAGGTTGATGGTCTTGATACCCCGGCTGGCCGTTAGGCCTTCGGACACGTATGCCCGGTTGCCAGCAGCGTTGAGCGCTAGGTAAGTGGGCGCGTTGGCTACCGACGACACCAACACTTCGTTCGTGCCGGTATTATTAGCCTTGATGCGATTCAGCGCGTCCGTGGCCGACAGGGTGGCCGCAGAGCCGTCGGTGGTCAGAAAGTACACGTAGTCGCTGACTGCGTCGTACTCAATGGCCGATACCTGCGCGGGCACCGGCAGGGTGTACAGCAGCGTGACGGGGCTGTTCAGGCTGTACACCTTGATGCCCCGGCTAGCCGTCAGCGCCTCGTACACGAAGGCTCGGTTGCCGACCGGGTCCAGGGCCAGCAAGGTTGGGCTGTTGGCTATTGCCGACACCACCGTGCTTGTGCTATTGTCCGCAGTGTTCAGGCGGTTGAGTGCATCATTCGCCGTCTGGCTGGTGGCAGCACCGTCCGTGGTTAGGTAATACAGCTGGGCGTGGCCGGGCCGGGCCACGCCCAGCAGCAAGACCAGCAGCACGCTCAGCAAGCGGCCCCAGTGTTTATAAGGGTACAAAAGACTCATACAAAAAGAAGAAAAAAGTGGATAGGAAATACTGGTTTTCAGTATTGCTGGCCGGCTCAAAAAGCCAAGTGGTAGCAGCACAATCGGGCAGAAAAAGCTGCCTGTTGTGCTGCTACCAAGGGGTTTGGGGTGTCGTCTGGGGCAATTAGTTGCCTCGCCCCGGTTTTCTTCTCAACCGGAAGGCATTCGAATCTGCCGGCTTTAAAGCCGCCCGGCCTTAGCCACGCGATGGGTAAAGCCCGTTGATGCAGATGATGTAGTTCATGCCCAAGTAGGGCTGTAGCAGGCTCACGGGCTGGCTACCGCCTGCACTCGAAATGTTGGCAGCCTGGCCATTGCTGGTGGCCGCGTACGTATTTGACGGGATGGGGTCACCGGTTTCCGGGTTCGGGTAGTTGGACTTGGCCAAGATGCCGGTGGCGGGGTCGTTGGTGGTAGCTACCGTTTGGCTGATGAGCGTGTTGTGGGTGTGTACCGGCAATTGCTGTACCGTCAGTGTCACTTTTTCCGTGCCGCCCTTATTGCCGGGCTGGTAGGGCGACAGGCCCGGGCCACTACCCGCCCCAATTGCTACCCGGCTACGCAGGTCAGGCAAGGCGAATGTATTCACGCCATCACCGCCGTAAAGGGTGCCAATAACAGCATACAGAGCGGAGTACTGTCTGATTTGCAAGAGGCTGCCGTCGCAATACGCCCAGTTCTGAGGGGCAAAAGGACCTGCAAAAAGCTTAACGATGCCGAGATACTCGTCCATACTGAAAAAGGAAAGGAAAAGGAGGTGAAAAAAGAGGCTTTTGCTTCCCGGCAAAAGCGTTGAAAATAACTACTGGGCTGTCCATCATCGTCCCGCCCTACCCCTCATTTGAGGTGCTCACTGGGCAGCAGCTACCGCTTGGACATGGGCGGCGGGGTGACAGATGGCATTGCTTTTTTCTGTGAAGAGGGGATTGAAAGAGCAGGCTATTCTGAACGCAGAGACTACCTGTCGAAACAGGCATCAATAATCCGGTGAATAAGCCTGTTTTACCTAAAAAGAAGCGTAGACAAAGTGTGTACAGATTTTGCAACTAGCTAAAATTAAGTGAATTATATTTGAAATTACCGGCAATGCGGCGGGACTTGTACTACCTTGAGCGCCACCATTGCAGGGCTTGGCGAACCGCCCGCTGAGGCAATGCGCTGTGCCTTGGACGATACCCGAACCTAACACGCTGACAAACTTTAGCAATAATTATTATACTAAATTATAATGCAAGTTTCCCCAAAGCCACCTACCTGCCGCTGCGCCCAGCCAGTTCTTGTAATACTATGCCGGCTAAGCGCTGTAAGCATAGACTGGATGATTGACGGCTGGATAGGGAAGTACTATTGAAAGGAGCAAGCATTGTATGACGTAGAGCTGTAGAACTATCCATCGACTAATGCGCAGTGCTAAAGTCTTGGTACTACAGCCCGTGTGGCAGTCCACGAGTAGCTATTAAATGGGTAGGAACTATGCTATTGTGCGTTTCTGCTAAGACGGTAGCGCAAGCTGACAGAGTAGGGTAAAAGCTAGCCAGCGAGCAAGCCACCCAGCGATAGGTGGTAATAAAAGACGCGAGCAGCACAGTGCTCATGCTAAAGCAATAATTACTTGCTGTTTAGGCAGCAAAATAAATGCCCGGCTAACGAGCGTTTTAGCGTAGAAATACCTGATTCACAAAACCACGTATTTTTACCTGAAACGCTCGCTAGCTGGGCGCTAGTTATTCTGTGTTAAGGAGTTGTTGTAAAGTAAGGGGTAGGGTAGAATTGCCCAGCAGCTACAAGAAATTGCGTAGCTCGTCGAGGCTGGCGATTTCGTAGGTGGTCTGGGCAAAGTGGCGCCGCCGGGCGGGGTTGAAGTACACCTGGTCGATGCCCGCGTTATAGGCACCCAACACATCGCACTCCAGGTTGTCGCCTATCATCAGGCTTTCGGCGGCGGTGGCGCCGGTGCGGGCCAGCGCGTGGGCAAACATGCGCGGGTCGGGCTTGAGGTGGCCGCTGTGCTCGGAAGTGATAACTTCCTCAAAATAAGCAGTCAGCCGCGACGAAGCCAGCTTGATGTGCTGCACGTCCTCGAAGCCGTTGGTGATGAGGTGCAGCCGGTAGCCCTTCTGTTGCAGGTAGGCCAGTACCTCGTGCGTGTGCGGAAACACGGCCGCCTTGCGCGGCAGAATGGTAGTGAAGCGCCCCGAAATACCGGCCGGCACGTCGGTCTCGGCCACGCCCAGCCGCTTGAGGGTGCGCGTAAAGCGCGCCTCACGCAACTGCTGCTGCGTCACCTTGTTGCTCTGGTAGAGGCGCCACAGGGCTTGGTTCACCTCGCTGTAGCGCTGGCTGAACTGGGCGAAGGTAAACTTGCCGAGGCGGCCCAGGTCATACTCCTCAAACAGCTGCGCCAGGGTCTCGTGGGCGTTGGTTTCGAAGTCCCATAGCGTGTGGTCGAGGTCGAAAAACAGGTGGCGGTAGGCTTTCATGCGAAACAAAAAATACTAGTGGTCGGCTAGGGGCGGCAGCGCGGCCAGGGCCGCCACCACGCGAGCCGCGTCCTTGGGCTGCACGCTGTTGTAATACACTTCCTCGGGGTACACGACCAGGGCGGCGCCGTCGCCCTTTTTGCAATGCTTGCAGCGGTCGAGGCAGTTGCAGGTCTGCACGCGGGTGTGCAGCTTCTCCCCGCCGAAGAAAAGGGACTTTACACCCTGCACCTTCAGTTCCTTTTTCAGCGCCTTGGCCACGTCTTCGCCGACGCCGGACTTTTGATTGGTGCAAACGAATATGCGACGTTCAGACATTTTGCTTAACTTATAAATTGTGAATAGTTACTTCCTGAACAGCTTTACGGTGTAGCACCGTGCCTGCCAGGGTAATCTTTACTTCACAATTTTTAATTTTTAATTGCCTCCGGCGGCTGCCAGCGGCGGTTCTGGATTTTGTAGGCAGCCAGCTCGCGGTTGTTCCACAGGGTTTGGTACACCTGCTGGTCGCGCACGAGCTGGGGGTCGCGCTCCATTAAGCCCAGTAATTGCTGAAGTAGCTCGGCCGTTTCGTCGCGCAGGAAATAGAACATCCAGTTGTCGAGGCGGCGCACGCCCACCAGGCCGGCATTCTTGAGATAGGCCAGCTGGCGCGAGGTTTTGGTTTGGGTAAAGTCGAGTACTTGCTCCAGGTCGCCGACCACCATTTCGTGGTTGCGCCACAGCAAATGCAGCAGGCGCACGCGGCTCTCGTCGCCGAGGGCCTTGAAAAGCTGCTGCCCGAATGCAACCGGGAAATGTTTTACGCGCATCTACCGTTCAGAATGGCTAAGCCGGCCCGCGCCAGCCACCCAAAAGTACGGCCGGCGCGGCGGGCAAGTTCGTATATTTGTTACAGTATCCTTTCGCTAACGCTTCCCCCCGTGAATAGCCGTCGTTTCCTTTTGTTGCTGAGCCTGGTACTGATGACTGGGCTGCTGGCCGCGCCCCGCGCCTGGGCGCAGGGCAAGCGCCGGGTGGTGCAGTTTACGGGCATCGTGGCGAGCGGCGACAGCCTGCTGGGCGTGCCCGGCGCGTCGGTATATGTGCCCAAGGCCGGGCGCGGCACCACCTCCAACGCCTACGGCTACTTTTCGCTGCCGGTGCTGGCCGGCGACAGCATCGTGATTCGCTCGCTGGGCTACCGCAACCAGACGTTCGTCATTCCGGATGACTACCAGCGCCAGAGCTTCTCAATTATCGTTTCGCTCAGGGAGGATGCCACCGTGCTGCCCGAAGTGCGCATCTTCCCCTATGCCACCGAAAAGGAGTTTAAGCGTGCTTTTCTGGCCCTGAAGCTGCCCAACGAACGCGGCTCGGCCGCCGCCGACAACCTGAACGAAGAGCTAATGCGCAAGATTTTTAATTCGCAGCCAATGGGACCCACTGCTAACTACCGCCAGACGATGTCGCAGCAGCAGTACAACCTGGACCGCCGCATGGGCACCGCCCCCAACCCCTACAGCAACAACCCGTTGCTCAACCCGTTCAGCTGGCTTCAGTTTGTAAAGCAGGTGAAAGATGGGGAGTTTAAGAAGAAAGAGGGCGTCGATTATTAGTCCAGTTTAAAAGGAAATCAGGCGTATCCCAGCGGTTCAGGTTAGCGGCGGGGTGGCCGAACCCCAGCCCGGATTTTGAGGTAAAGGCAAAGGTGGCAGTCAATTGCCACCTTTTGCTATTTACAATGGATACGAACCTTCCGATTTCGGCACAGCCCCGGGTTGTCATTGTGGGCTGCGGCTTTGGGGGCCTGCGGCTGGCGCAGAAGCTGGCCGATGCGCCCGTGCAGGTGGTGATGGTAGACCGCAACAACTACCACAATTTTCAGCCCCTGCTTTACCAGGTGGCCACCGGCGCGCTCGAAGCCGACAGCATTGCCTACCCCATTCGCAAGATTTTTGCAGGCCAGCGCAATTTCTTCTACCGCATGGCCGACGTAAAGGGCGTAGTGCCTGCCACCAACACGCTTCAGACGAGCGTGGGCGACATTCGCTACGACTACCTGGTGGTGGCCACCGGCTCGCTCACCAATTTTTTCGGCATCGAGAGCATCGAGAAAAACGCGATGCAGATAAAGAGCATCCCAAACGCGCTCAACCTGCGCAGCTTTATCTTCCAAAACTTCGAGCAGGCGCTGCTCGAAACCGACCCAGTTAAGAAGCAGGCGCTGCTCAACATCGTGGTGGTGGGCGGCGGCCCCACGGGCGTCGAAATCAGTGGCTCACTAGCCGAGATGCGGCGCCACGTGCTGCCCAAAGACTACCCCGAACTGGACCTGGGCAAGATGCAGATTTTCCTGGTTGAGGCCGGCCCGGCACTGCTCGGGCCCATGTCGAAAGCCTCGCAGGACGATGCCAAGCGCTACATGGATGGCCTCGACGTGCTGGTGCGCCTCAACACGGCCATCAAGCGCTACGAGGATGGTAAGGCATATTACTCGGATACCGAGTTTATCCCGACCGAAAACATGATATGGGCAGCCGGCGTGAACGGCGCCGCTCTGCCCGGCCTGCCCGATGAAGTGGTGACCCGCAACAAGCGCCTGAACGTGAATATGTGGAACCAGCTACCCGGCCAGGCCAACATCTTCGCCATCGGCGACGTGGCCAATATGGTGACGCCCGACATGCCCAAGGGCCTGCCCATGCTGGCTCCCGTGGCCCAGCAGCAGGCCGACCTGCTGGCCGAAAACCTGCCGCGCATCATTCGGGGCGAGGCACCCAAGGAGTTTTCCTACCTCAACAAGGGCGTGATGGCCATCATCAGCCGCAGCAAAGCGGTGGTGGACTTGCCCAAGGACGTGCATTTTAAAGGCTTTCTGGGCTGGCTCACCTGGCTCTTCATTCACCTCATCCTGCTCGTGGGCTTCCGCAATAAGGTGGTGGCGCTCGTAGACTGGGCCTTCAGCTACTTCAGCTCTGACCAGGCGCTGCGCCTTATCATCCGGCCCTTCAACCGGCGCGATATGAAGGACGACAAGGGCAAGCGTGCCGCCGAGCACGCCACCGCCACCGCCCAGTATAACCCCACGCCGCCCGCCATCCAGGAGCCGGCCGGCGAAGCGAAGGTGGGGTAGGGTTGGGCCACGGTTGAGTTGATGGTCGCAAGCATCAGCTCAAACTTGGCGACTGTCCATTCAACCATTGGTCCCCATCAAAAAAGGCTTCCCGCACGTGCGGGAAGCCTTTTTTGATGACCAATAGCTGTTACTACGGCAGCAGCACGCCGCTCAGGAAGCCGGGCAGGATGCCTAGCACGAGCGTAAGTACGGCCAGCAGCACGAGTGTAGCCGACTGAAAGCCATCGACCACAATCGGGGCAGCATTGCCTGGCTCGGCGGGGCGCATGTACATGGCAATGACGGGGCGCAGGTAGTAATAAATGCCCACCATGCTCATCAGCACGGCGAACACTACCAGCCAGATGTAGCCCTGCCCGGCTACCGCCATGAAGATGAAAAACTTGCCGAAGAAGCCGCCCGTGAGCGGGATGCCACCCAGCGAGAGCATGGCCACCGTCATCACGAAAGCCAGCAGCGGGTTGGTGCGGGCCAGCCCGGCCAGGCCGGCGTAGTCCTCGCGCTGGCGCTGGTCAGCTACTAGTTTGAGCACGCCGAAAGCGGCCACCGTGGCAATGGAATAGGCGAGGCTGTAGAAGAAAATGCCCTGGGCAGCGGGGCCGCTGAGGGTACCGCGGCCGGCTACAAGGCCCAGCAGCAGGTAGCCGGCGTGGCTCACGCTGGAATAGGCGAGCATGCGCTTGGCGCTGGTTTGCACGGCGGCACCCACGTTGCCGAGCAGCAGCGTGAGTACGCTCATGGCAACGATGGTCGGCAGCCACACGGTGCTGGTGCCGGGCAAGGCCACTACGAGCAGCTTGAGGAAGGCGGCGAAGCCGGCGGTTTTTACCACCGTGCTCATGAAGGCGGTGAAGAACGTGGGCGTGCCCTCGTACACGTCGGGCGTCCAGAAGTGGAAGGGCGCGGCCGATACTTTAAAGCCGATGCCAATCACCATCATCAGCACGCCCACGTACAGCATGGGCTGGAGGCTGGCGTTGGCCGGGGCCGCAACGCCGGCGGCGATGCCATCGAGCTGAAACGTGCCGGTAGCACCGTACACCAGCGCGATACCGAAGAGTAGAATGCCCGTAGCGAAGGCGCCTTGCAGGAAGTACTTGAGGGCCGCTTCGTTGGAGCGCACGTTGCGCTTATCCGAACCGGCCAGGCAATACATGCTGATGCTTAAAATTTCGATGCCCACGAACAGCATAATGAGGTGGTTGTAGCTCACCATCATGATGGCGCCCACCAGCGAAAACAGCAGCAGCGAGTAGTACTCGGCCAGGTTGGGCTCACCGGCCGCCACGTAGGAGCGCGAGAAGGGCACCAGCACCAGGGCGGTGAGCAGCACGATGCCGCTGAAGGCCACCGAGTAGTTGTTCACCGTCAGCATCTGAGCCACGTAGGGCGAGTCAAACAGCCCGCTGATACTGCCGGCGTGGTTCCAGTCGAGCAGATTAATGCCGAACACGAGGGCCAGCACCACCAGCGCAAACGGCAGCAGCGCCCGGTTGGAGCGCAGAAAGCCGAAGA
>Ga0160427_10002160_pt1 | contig 11955 bp, 1 predicted proteins | sample SolpanmetagenomL_FD_108194 | JGI IMG/M metagenome (GOLD analysis project Ga0160427, IMG submission 108194) | Solar panel surface microbial communities from Lawrence Berkeley National Laboratory, California, USA - L | ecosystem: Engineered > Built environment > Solar panel > Unclassified ...
TAACCCCCTAGTCCGATATCTCGAGTTTTATTAGGAACTTCTAGCTCCTCTTCGGAGATCTTAACCGTCGCGGCACTACCTAATAAAAGCTACTCGCGTTACGTTAAAAGAACTTAGACTTAACCGCCTATTAGAACGAGTACTCTAAGTATATAACAGCTACTAGCTAGGACGAAGCGGCTCTTCGCGACTACTTCGAGCTTAGACTCTCTAATAAACTTACTAACGCTCTCGTTACTATCGACACTAGTAACTAAACCTTCTAAGAGTTTATAGGCACTTACCGTAGAATCGACTAAAAGCTTAAAATTATAGAAGCTAATAATAAGTATAATAACGCTTATACTCTTCGTAATAAAGACGGTACCTTCCGCCCTACTCCCTACGTTAACTTAACTCCTACCCCTACTACTACGACTATAACTATTACGACCTAGGGAGGCGATACTATAGATACTTCCGCTAGAGCTATACGTATCGTCCGCGGACCTCTTACCGATACCGAGAAAAAGCGTCGCCGTAATAATAACCTCTATAGCTACTATAGCGACCTAGGTCACTTCTTACGTAATTACACTAAGAAGCCTAAGATTAACCTCCGTACCGCTACTATTACCAAGGAGGAAAAAGACTAGAACTAAAGAAGAGTCGCTCTTTAGTTTAAAATAAGAAAGAGTCGAGTACACTATTAAGTACTATACTATTATTAAAAGTAGTCTAAGTTAGGATTTCTACTTCTTCTATTACGCCTCCGTCGGCCTTCGAGGGGGAACTCCTAGTAAATTAAAGATTCGCTATTACTTATAGTCTAGGTTATAGCTATAATTAAATCTAAGTTTCTTACCTTCCTAATACTAGCGTAATAGCCTATACTTTTATAGATATATCTTTCGCGTACGCTTATAATATAAAGATTATAAAGCTTCCTCCCCCCCGCACCCTAACCGTATTCAACGGTAAAGAGACGTCCGCTAGCGACGTTACTTACGTCGCTATCTCCCCTCTTCGTGTTAGTAATTATTAAGAGAAAGAAGTTATCTTTCTCCTTACTAAACTAGCTAAATTCTATATCGTTCTCGGTATACCCTAGCTATCGCACTACTACGTTATAATTAAAAGTTATATCCCTATACTTATTTTCGATAACGATTACTACTAGAACTATATTACTCCTAGCGGTTCTAACGTCGTTCCCGCGCTTACGGAATAAGACATCGACGATTTACCTCTAAATAGACTCGCTATTAAAGGAGTCTCGGCAAAAGCCTTCGTACGTGATATAAAACGCTATAAACACGGCGTATTTGCTATTAGTATAAAGGATATCGAAAAAGCTCTCGAAGTTAAGGAAAATATCGACCTAAGCATATTACTCCTACTATAGTACTATAATCTTCTCCCACTATTCTCCTAGGAGGAGTTAGATATACTCCCTCCGCACCGACTATACGATTATAAGATTAAGCTTACTAAAGGCTCTTCGCCTCTAAAAGGAAAGCTATACGGGATATCCCGCGAGAAACTTCTCGTTTTATAAAAATACCTAAAGGAGATAGAAGTAAAAGGATTTATACGCCGTTCGGATTCTCTAGCCTCCTCGCCTATTCTATTTATTAAGAAGCCTAGCGGAGGCCTCCGCTTCTACGTTAACTACCGTAGCCTTAACGCTATTATAGTAAAGAACCAATACCCGCTTCTATTAATTAAAGAAACTTTAGAGAAAATCGTAAGAGCGAAAGTCTTTACTAAGCTCGATATTATAGCCGCCTTTAATAAACTTCGTGTTATAGAAGGATAAGAATAGATAACCGTATTCGCGACCTAGCTCGGACTCTACGAGTACCTAGTTATACCGTTTAGCCTCTATAATACCCCGGCAACATTCTAAGCATAGATTAATAATATACTAAGAGAACACTTAGATAAGTTCTATATAGTCTACCTTAACGATATCCTAATATACTCGGAAGATAAATAAGACTACGATAAGCACGTCCGTAAAGTTATAGAGAAACTACTATAGGCGGGCCTCTAAGTAGACATTACTAAGTGCGAGTTCGGGGTTAAGGAAGTTAAGTACCTTAGACTAATTATCACTATAGATAGAGTTAAAATAGACCTAAAGAAAGTCTAAGATATCATTAAATAGGAGGTCCTAATATTAGTAAAAGGAGTATAATCCTTCCTCGGCTTCGCCAACTTCTACCGGCGCTTTATTAAAGGATATAGCGAAGTAGCATCTCCTCTTATAGCTCTAATAAAAAAGGACCTTAAGTTCGAATAGTTAGATAAGTGTTAGAAAGCCTTCGAAAAGCTTAAGGAGTCTTTTATTACTACCTTAATTCTCTCACACTACAACTTCACGAAGAAAAGTTATATAGAAACCGACGTATCCGATACTACCGTAGCGGGTGTTATCTCTTAAATAGGGGACGACGGTCTACTCTACCCTATAGCTTACTTCTCTATAAAGATAAATGCCGTAGAATTAAATTATAATATATACGATAAAGAGCTCCTTACTATTATTAGGAGCTTTGAAGAATAGCGTCCGGAACTCGAAGGAGCTTAAGAAGAGACCGCCGTTATCTCTAATTATAAAAACCTAGAATACTTTATAAGTATAAAAGCGCTAAATAGGCGTTAAGCCCGATAGTCCGAGTACCTAAGCCGATTTAATTTCGTCATCGACTATAGACTAGGATATCTTAATAATAGAGCCGATACCTTAATACGTAGGTTAGGAGACCTATAGCTTAAAGGAGGGGGTAAAAAGATTTAACTAGTTCTAAAAGAAAAGAACATTAGTTAAGAAGTTCGCTAGGACATCTAACGAAATCGAAATCTACCTATTTCAACACCTAAAATTAAGTCAATTCCCGCCTAGATCAAAGTAGAGAGTGATACACCGAACAATCTAACCTTATTACTTTCCATCGAAGAACTTCTCCCCGGAATTATAGACTTTCTAGATAACACCGGTGCATAAGACTTAGAGCACTCCGGTATACACCCTCTAGAGCACTCCGGTGCATAAGACTTTAATTACTCCGGTATATAAGACTTAGAGCACTCGGGTGCATCCGACCCTTCGTATAATAAACGTTAAATTTTAGAATAATCTTCGGTAGACCTAACCTTAGACATCACTTTACTCCTACGTCGCTCTACTCGTCGCCGAGGACCTACACTACTTCTACTACTATACCGTCGACTATCCCACCGTCTCACCCGTCTCGAGGAGTTAGAAGAAAGCGAAGATAAATAACTCTTTAACGTTAAAGAGGAGCTTATAAGAGCTTATATTACCGACGGCTTTACTTAAGCTATTATACATCTCCTACGAGAAGACGCTCGGCAAGAGCTTTCTAACTTTCTACTTTTAGAATACTCCCTTATCGCTAATAACCTTATCTCGTACCGAGGTAAGATCTATATACTAAACCACGAAAACCTCCGATAAAAGCTAGTTAAACACATTTACAACGGCGCCTCGAGTGGTTATCCTAGAAAGGCCGGAACTTACGACCTTATAAGCCAACACTACTAGTAGCTAATAGAAACCTATAATAATACTACGATACCCTCACTTCTATAGCTAGTAAAGGAATATATTAAGTTATACTATACTTACCGCCAAATCTACTCGCGAAAGCAAAGATATACTAGCCTACTCCTTCCTAACCTAGTTTCTATCCGAAGATAGGACTATATTAGTATAGACTTTATTACCGAGCTCCCGACGAGTCGTAACGTATACGGTATAACTTACCGTAATATACTTATTATTGTTAACTAACTTAGTAAGCGTAAGCGCATTATCCCGTATAACGATATATTAGTAGAGGCTATAGCTAGAATCTTTATTTATAAGATATATAAAAACTATAGTCTCCTAAGTAGTATTATCTTAGATAGAGGTATATAGTTCGTCTTATACTTCTAGAAGGCACTTACCTCGTGGCTTAAAATCGATCTCCACCTATTAACGGCATACTATTCCGAGATAGACGGTTAAATAGAAGTTACTAACGCTCTACTAGAATACTACCTCCGCGCCTACGTTAATTATCTTTAAGATAATTAGGTAGTATAGTACACCTTAGCCGAGTTCTACCTTAATAACCGGCCGTTAGCTACTACCGGCATATCGCTATTCTTTATAAAGACTAGATAACACCCCCGAACGAGAGTAGAGCCTAGACCTTCGGAGCCTCCTATAGACGCTACTACTACTATATACCTTAACGCCGACAAGTTTGCTAATAAGATGTCCGAAATCTCCGAAGAACTTAGCCGTTAGATAAACTTAGCCTAAGCTAAGTACGAACACTACGTAAATCGATATCGTTGTCCTTTACTAAGATATAAATATAGAGATAATATATTTCTTAACGCCTATAACCTCGCTATCGATCGACCTATAAAGAAGCTTAGCAATAAGTTCGAGGGCCCCTTTAGAGTGGTCGAAGCAAACCTATAAAGAAGCTTAGTAACAAATTCGGAGGCCTATTTAGGGTAATTAAAGGAATCGAAAGTTATGCTTATCGTATAGCCCTCCTAGGAGAGTGGCGAGGCGTCTACGATATCTTCTATATAAACTTACTTTAGCTAGTATATACTTCGCTAAACATTATAAGGCCGGCACCTCTAGTCCCTATTATTAATAACGAGACTTAAGAAGAGGAATAGCCGATCTAAGAAATCCTTTTCTCTAGAATGTATCGCGGTAATTTATAGTCCCTAGTACGGTAGGAAGGAGATTACCGACTAACTTAGTAGCTATACGAAGATATATAGAATATAATCGACGCTACATCGGAATACTTCCGGAAGTACTCTACGGCCCTAGGCTATACCACCTAGATTGATTATATAGACTATAATAAAGATAAAAGAGATCGGGAATATACCGAGGAATAAAACTTACTCCTCGTAGGAGCTCGGAGCTTAAGGAGGGGGTAATGTTATAGATTTTAGGTAATATAGTTAGAGTGACGTTAGAACAAGGTTCTAACTAAGCTTAATATATAATAGCATAACACCACTTATTTAAGAGAATCCTTTAGATCCTCTTTCTTTCCTTATAGTTCGTCTTATATACTAAATTAACGTATATTTGCCTCATTCACGTCCCAATCCTTGATAGTAGGGAAGCTTAGTAGTAGCCGAATTCTATTATCTACTTATTATATAGTTAAACTTACAAAAGTCTCGTAATGTATAGGATGGCTTTAATTAAAGACATTTGCAAAAATCTCCTCCTATTTATTGTTGCCTAAACTCAATCCTTCTATCCCTATTTAGAGTATATAAATAGCCCTAGAGATCCCGAGCTAAGCACGCTCGAGGACACCTTAGCTAGGCTAGGTCTTATATACTAAAGTTACTAACTTACGCTCTATAGTAGCGTTAACGATTACATTCGTAGGTAATAACTAGCCGACGCCTCCAAGACCGAGTTAATAAGGATTAAGGTTAATCTATTACTCTTATATAAGTTCGGCGTATATTCGAGTAGTAATACCGTATAAGCGCTTTCTATCCTTACCCTTATTGGCCTTCTTCCTAGTACCGGTAGTCTTAGTGTACTTCGTCTAGGTAGAGTAAAGCTAAGATACGTACTCCTTAGCGTTATTAAGCTAGAGGGCGTAACGTAATTATACACGGCTTAGCGAAGCGAAGAACGTCTTAACGTTAAAAGCCTAGTAGTTAAGAAGACGGAGAATAAGTAGGAGATAGTTAATAGCGCGGTGGAAGTTAGGAGGAACCTAGCCGGTACGTTAGTAAAATCGACCCGGGTTTAACCTAAAGATACGTATATCGATATAAGCTTCTTTATTCTCCCTATAAGGGTTATAGATAGTGTGGATATTAACTCGAGGATGATTTAATAATACCGTAAAGGTTAGCTTAAAGTCTTAGCCTCTTAACTCCTTACCCTCGCGTAAAGTGAATGCTTCGAAAGGCTTACGAAGGCGGCGGAAGCGACTAATATAAGGCTAGTAGATATTAGCTACTAGAGTAGGTTAAGACTCGAGATACTTAGGTAAGGTAAAGCTATTAGTTACCGCGGCTAGAGAAGAAGTGGTATATTTAAACTTTATTAGTATAGAAGGCTTAAAGCCGGCGTACTTAATTTATCCCTTTACTAAAAGTTAGTATTATACAATCTATCGAGTAAGAATATATACCTTAAAAGGACGATCCTTTATAGCTAAGTCTATAAACTCCTCCTCGTCACTCTCCTCTTCGTTAGGATTAGTAGGCTTTATTACCGCCTTACTATTAGCCTTAGAAGGAATCTTACGCTTACTAGGAGACTACTACTAAGCCGTAAATCTACTAGAAGGGGTAGGACGCTTCTTTACGGGCGTTTTAATAGCCTTAGGAGGTGAAGTAGTAGGAGGAGGTGTTACGCCTTTTAATTAACGGGTATTAGTAGCCTAGGTGCGTATTAGCATCGGTATAGACAAATAAAAAGTTAACTTATAGGAGTACTATTATTAACGCTAGAGTTAATAGCGGATATAGATCGCGTAGGCACCGGGGCGGTCTCGGGAAGAGTTACCTCGTTATTACTAGTAAAGCCTTAGATAGAAGGAGTAGTCGCATTAGCTATAGAGTTAGTAGTATTAGTAGAGAAATCTATAGCTATAGTAGTAGCCTAACTAACGAGTTAAGTCTCCGCCTTAGGTAAGGGCTCGAAGCTAACGTAGCGAGAAGACGCTATAATAAAAGGAAAGTAAGTATTAATAGATAAAGGAAAGTCTATAGATAGAGGGAAGAGTCGAGTTATATATTATCTTTTAGCCTTCATATCGTAGAGACAATTACCCCTATAATTACTTTACCCGATCTTACGACTATAAAGACAATTAGATCACATCTCCTAATTTAGAAGTTTTTAAAATTACGAGGTATTATAAATTACTACCTCGATCTTAATATATCTTCCCCTTTAGGCAATCACAACCTTAGTAAAGACATTAAATTAGGGGAAGACCGTTAATTACACCTAATTTAGATACGTAAACTATAAAACGAGTCTAAGACGCGTTGTACCTTATTAATAATTATATTAATAATAGGGTTACCCCCTACGATAGAGCTCCGTATTAGGAACCTCCTAACCCGGCTCTAATTTGGTTCCCTTATGGTCCTAATGCGTGAGACTCGATATCGACTTATAAAGTTTATTAAATATATAAGGGTGTTACTAATATAGTAAATATAATATTCTAAGTAGGAGATATATTTACACCCCTCCGTCCCTCTATATATTGTGCTAACTCGTAAATACCTTTCCTCCCGTACGAGTTTTCCTTATAAGAGGTTTTTAGCGAGGTTTTACTAGTTCACGTAGTTGAAGGGTGATAAGAGGATAAAGATGCTAACTTAAGGACGAGTTATAGGAAGTAGGGAGGCTATATTACCACGACTATTCTACTAAACAACCCTAATAGGGGTGGCAATATTGGAATAGCCTTATAAAGAGTCTAGGGCGAAACCGCCCCGTACACCTCGTATATATATATCCCTCTTCCTCCTTTATAGATACTTCTTCTTTAGCGATTAGTACCTAAGTCACTTCTACCCCTACCTTTAATTACTCTCTACTTGTGAACTAGTTCTTATAGTAACTATATTAGTCTAGATAGTATAGTTAATAACTCTATTTTATTTAGGAAGCGTGTTATAAGACTTAGGCGTATATAGGAGTTCGAGTAGAGCGTTATTAATCTCGATAGGGATCTAGGCCGCTATCTAGACTATTAGGAAGTACTTACTAAGCCTTTAGCGGGGAGATAAGCTCTAGTAGACCTAAATAGTAGAAGTTTATAGTTGATTATCGTAAAAAGGTAGGTAGTATATAAAAGAAACGCCTTTTACGCGTTTTTATCGACGGATTAAGTTGAGGTGACGTAAAAAGTAAGAGAATGTATTAGTAGTTCGTAATATTAAGGATTAAGACGTGAATGAGGCAAATATACGTTAAATTAGTATATAAGACGAACTATAAGGAAAGAAAGAGGATCTAAAGAATCCTCTTAAATAAGTAGTGTTGTGCTATCACATGTTAAGCTTAGCTAGAACCTTATTCTAACGTCACTCTAACTACATCACTCAAAATCCATGACAGTTGATCTCTAAGCTATAAAGAGATAGTTAACTTCTTATCTAAAAAGAGGATTATAGTTGATCTCTAAGCTATAAAGAGATAGTTAACTTCTTATTAAAGAAGGATTTTACAAGAATGCCTATCTTATTTTAAGATAGAGTATAATAACGCCTAACCTATAAGAGGATTAAGACCTAGTAATCCTTAAGGGGGTGTGTTAGAAATACTAGATATTTCTAGTAGTTTCTAGAATATTCTATTAGTAATAAGCATTACTATGTCTTACTATTAATAGAGTGTAGAAAGAGAAAGAAAGAACTAGTAGGTTCTAGAAGATTCTATAAGGGTCTACTACCTTCTACTATCTTCTAGACTCTACTAAGAATAACTAGCTTATAAATCTAACATTATTAAGCTAGAGAGACTAGAATATTCTATATTATAAACCTATAGAATCTTCTAGTACTCGTAGACTAGTATCTTATATATATAAAGTATTCTTAGATAGTTTCTTTCTTTCTATAAGTTAATTCAATCACTCACTTATAACTCTATAAGTCTATTAGCTTCACTACTTCTCTATCTTTCTAGTTACTTCCCTAGACCTCCTACATGAACTTATACACCTATAAGTTCTAACAATTACTCTACATTACTCTATATTACTCTAATAAAGTATTCTATAGTACTATATACTACTTTACACTACTCTACATTACTCTACATTACTCTAAATTACTCTACATTACTCTATGATGCTCTAATAAAAAGTATTCTATAGTATAATACACTACTCTACACTACTCTGAATAGAACTTAAGGGTATAAGTTTCTATCGATAAGTTGGTATTGGCCTTAATAAACTATAGTAGAATAGTGATTCGAGTCGTTATATTCGGTAGGAACTTCTAAGTACTATAGGGTAAGTCTAACTTTATTACACAAACCTAGCCTACCTAGTAAGGTATAGTAGTTTAATAAGTATTAAAGAACTTTACGTTGCTATTATTGCCTTTAGTCGTAAAATATTGCTCCTAGATTGTCTATATTTGCCCTAATAGATTAACACCTCGTTTACTTATCCTTTTTACCTATTCTTTAAAGCTCTCGTTATAAAGCGCTAGTATAATAATTGTAGCTTTCTCTTAGGTCTTATTTATAATGGAGACTAATTCTTAAATTATCTCTTAATCTCTACTAGTCTCGGCTACTCTAGTAATATTATAGTCGATATATCTAAATTAAGTAGAATCTCTAGCTTTAGCGTATTTTATGTAATATAGATATAATATAAGGCTAATGGCGTGGTTATCCTAGAGAGTAACGTATAAGAGGTAGCATTTTAGAGATTGCTAAATATACTACTATATTACACTATATTAACTAACTACGGACCTAGCCTATCCTATCCTAGTAATAAGTCTTCCTTATATAAGAGAGGTATATTTCTAGTTCGATACTTATTAACTCCCTAAGGCGTTAGATCTCCCCTTTAGGAATGTTGTACGTAAAGAGGTATTATTAAGGTATACTATGCTACTAAGCTGCCTTAGGCAAAACATAGGTAGTAATCTAATTCGATAGAAGCGAATTCATGCATCTATAATACAAATATGCGATAGGTCGTTATATAATCTCCTTACTAACTAGGACTCGTCCTAAGGCGTAAGAATATGCTACTACACCTTCCGTATATAGGTTCTAGTAGTAGCGATTATATACGCGTACGCGTCCTTCTATACGCCGATCTCCCTTCGCTACGCTTACCTTCGTACACGGAGAGCGTTGATTACGTGTACGCGTATATAGCGTTACTAACGAAGTTCTTACTATTAAATTTCACGGTCGGGCCCCACTAAAGCTAGCTAATTAAACGTTAGACTCTTCATGCGGGGAAATGCGTATAAAGGTTTTTAAGACTTACTATGTAAAAGAAGTCGCGTATCCTAGGAATCGAACCCGTGCGTACCGCTTTTACATCGAATTAGATTACTATGTTAAGGTGTACCATGCTGCTAAGCTACCTTATGTAAAACATACGTAGTAATCTAATTCGATAGAAGCAGATTCATGCATCCATGGTATAAATATGCGATAGGTCGTTACAGGTGTAAGAAGATACTACTAATAAAATTCCTAGTCCTTCGAAATTCCGGAATTACTCTAGCGTAGCTAATGTCTTTAGCTATCTATTCTAAGTTAACTTCCTACCTAATAATAGTCTTGTTTGGCTCAATTCCCCACGGCACTTTTCTAATGTAAGGAGGTAGAGATAAACGCTAATATAGTATAGATATTCTCTCTTAACTTTATAGAGAATAATTTTACTCGCGTACGTAGTAGTAGAAATGCGGCGCCTACGGCACTTAGCTAAGCGGCTTCTATAGCTTCTACTATAGTAGCTAAAAGAAAGCGGCCTACGGTAGAGACTAGAGAACGTAAGAGAGTAAGGATCTAAGATAATAACGATTAGTCTAGATAGTCTTCTCATAAGTTAAGCCGGTTAACTACAATTTTATTACCTATTACAATTCTATTATAATTATATAGTAAACTTTCTAACTATGCTTTACGTTATATATACCTAAAGTTCCAAGGAAAAGAGGCACCCTATTATCTATATTAGAGTGCTCAATGGGTCGGGTCGGGTCCTAAAAGAAGCTAAGACCTACCCGGTCTAGGTATTTTATGATTCTAGTTCCGGTTCTATCTATTAGGGATTTTCTACGTACTAGTAGGTTATTTTTAGTACTAGATATAATTTTTTATATATATTAGAGTATTCTATAGTGCTTATAGACACTATATAATGTCTAGAAAAATAGTAGGTACCTACTAAAAAATCAATAATACCTTAAAAATCCATGTTTGTAATGAAAAATGAAGGATTTTAGAGGATTTTAGAGGGGTTTATAGGATCATATAACTATATTGTACGATTATATAATTATATTAGGACCCGAAGTAGGTTGAGTCGGATCTAGTTATTCTAGAATTCTAAAACGAACCAAGACCCGACCCGAGAAAATTAGGACCCGACCTAGAACCTACGTAGTTCTACCCGACCCAATGAGTAGTCTAATTTATATATATAGAGCGAGGAATAGTCCCTCTCTAAGTATAATAGTGTAGGCTATAGTATAGATAGAGACTAGATAAATATACGCCCCTCCCTAATATACCTCCCTATAGATTCCCTATATAGGGAGTCTTACCCTATTATAGAGTCTTCTACTACTAACTAACCTAAGAAAAATAGAACTCAATCTAGGATCTTCGTAGTTATACTCGATCTAATAAGTACTCTAGCACGGCTCTATTTACTAGTACTAGATCCATAAGTATATACTATTAGATAATATCTTAATTAGCTACTACCCTACGTAGGATATACTAAGTAAATAGCCTTATAAAGCCTTTTAACCTAATTATATTTACTTCTTAGCTTTATACTTTATAAATCTCTCTTCTTAAATTAAACGATCCTATATTATACTCCATAGAGCGCTCTAGTATAAAGTTTTATATATACTAAGACAAAAATTCATAACGCACGGAGTTGTAGCTAGCTCGGGATTAGCCGCTATACTAAGAATACTAGGGAAGTCTTTTTATATTAGGCAATACGTAGGACCCCTAAGGGTCCTAGCGGGGCGCGTATACCTTCCTATATAATCTACCTTATATACACACTTATAATGCATCGATTAGTCTAGTGATTAAGTACCTTACCTTATATTTACTATCTATCTTAATCCTTATATTCTTATCGATTATATTCCCAAACGGGGTTAGTCGACATAAGGATCTATCGCGAGATAACTTTTACGATA
>Ga0160427_10002161_pt1 | contig 11954 bp, 17 predicted proteins | sample SolpanmetagenomL_FD_108194 | JGI IMG/M metagenome (GOLD analysis project Ga0160427, IMG submission 108194) | Solar panel surface microbial communities from Lawrence Berkeley National Laboratory, California, USA - L | ecosystem: Engineered > Built environment > Solar panel > Unclassified ...
ATATTTGTAGACAAGTTCGGGACTGCTGCCTGTTGGAAGACCAAGGACAAAAGGTCGTTCTTTCGTTGGATTGAACTCATTTATTCGTCCTATAATACATGCGATTAATATCGTTTGATGATGAATTGTTTGATCTAGATCTGAAGAAACAACATACGAACAATATAATCCGCAACCCATTTCGATGTTTGTTGCTTGTTTTCTTTTATGATGAGTCTCCTGAAAATGCAGTCAGTAAGTTTGTCGTAGTAAGGTCATTCATATGTAATGTATACATTTTTGATATTGGCAACCGGGTAATTTCAAGGCTTAAAGATACGATAACTAGCGCTGTTGAGAAGGGATAATCTAAAGTCTGTTCGAACAACTCGAGGAGAAGGTAAGTCGCGATTTGAATTTAAGAGTAGTGCTAAGAATTTGCATGATGTACAAGTCGCTTTATCTCATTCTTGGCCTTCATGGAGAAGGATTGTAATGGCTGTATTGTTGAAAGTTGCGCACAAAACATTTCATGTCAACATATGCATGTCGCAAACACTTATGATCTGCAGACATTGGGTGGTCGACAGTGACGTTACAATGCAGATACCCATCAAATCTTCGCGGGAAACTCGATAATTGACACTAGTCGATACAACATAAGACAACTAACAACAAGTACAAAGTAGCTAATTCATGTGGCAGACTTCTTGCTGCGATATTGATGCAAACTAGAAAGTCACATATAGTGGACTTCTTGTATTACCTAGGTACTTTTCCAACTGGTTAGATCATTCGTTTCATTGACTACTAAAATGTTAGAGCTCCGATTAAAAATCGCATCAAGTTAAAGGGCTCCGGGTTTTTATAGAGATTGCAAGCCGTACTGTAGCATCTTTGAACTCCTCAGGTAGTGCGCCTGTAAAAACTACTTGACGACAACAAATATTTTATTCTAATCATAGAGAAGACAAATCATCCTGGTTTTCGTGCTGTATGAGCAAGACCAGCATATAGATACTGCGATATATTCATTCTTTGCACACTGATCAGTTTTTAGAGCAAGAAGCGCAAGAACAGCAATATACACCATTGACATTGCCATGCGCCTCTTGTTTACCAACTAAAAAAGCAGTTTCCAAGCTCGAGACAAATCAAACACAAGGATTATGACACCAAGTGCACCAGCTTCTCTCACAGTCCTTTGACGCCCACCTCCCACAAGCACATCTAAACTTGATATACTTTCTCTTCCCCCTCGGTCGCACATAAATCCCATCCCTATCCTTTCTCTTGCATCTCCTCCACGTCATCTCTAATCCAGTCGGGTTTTTGAACCTTCCGTCGTGATGCTTCCAACATGCTTCTGCACACCCAGCACACTGAAACCAAACATCTGTCGGATCACCATATTCGTCTCGTAAAGTGCATGAACACTTCTCTTGAGGACCGACAACTGGCGCTGAGCCTGGGAACGAGCAGCGATTACAGAGATAGCGTATACGGGAGAGGTAACGATGTTCTTCAGAAGATGTATTGAGTGGTGCTGTTTCGAGCCAGATGGATTCTGGACCGTAAATTTCAATTTGGACACAATTCTACCAACATGGGAAATATATCGGTCAGCCTCTCATTCATCCTCTCTCCCTTTCACTCCTGTGATTGTGTTTGAACTTGTGATGAAAAGTGAATATCAAGATGATAATACATACCTCACATCTCGGCATTTTACACTGTGTCAATGAATTATCAAAGTCATTGTATTTACTCGGATTATTCGTCCTCACCCAATCACAAGGAACTATATCGAATCCAACAGGTACATCTGGTCGTTTTGAGTTGTGTTCATGGCATTCGGGGAAAACGTAATCTTTAGGGGCTTCTCTTCTGCGAAGACTATACGGATATAAAGATTGCTTGAGAGCGCCGAAATGAGAGTGACGTCGAGGATAAGATCTGCCGGTGCTACAGCTCGCGCTTGTTGGTATACCTTGCTTCATTTATGAGGTGGATTCAAATTTCGAGAATAGCTAGCGGTCCTACGTCCACTATGGGCTGTAGATGTTGTAGAAAATATCACCATGGTTGTTGCAGTTGCTAGAAATATTAGACGAAAATACTGGTGCATTGTCTTCTTGTTCTTTGTCCTGTTTGGATACTATATCTGGATGTTGATATGTTGATGTCAATGTTGATGTTTCGAAGAAGGGAGACGATGAAGCGTTCATTCTTTCATTCTTTGTCATTTCGGTGATGCATCATCAGAAACAAGCGTCTCCTTGTGCTTTCGGCAGAAAATGCAATGATGCATGATCCAATTCATCCTTACAACTTCACTACTTGCTTGTCTTCTTTCGCAACCATCAAATCCCTACATCAAATCCATTCAACCATGCCTTCATCGTGTACAGAAATTCGTACGATCAAACAAGACTTTACTAGTAATACCCAACACGATCTTTTGCTAATTCTTTCTGCAGGGGGAGCAGTTGTCGCCTGTCTTCGAGCGTCAGATTGTATCGCGATCCAAGGCCATACCCCAAGCGAATGTATTCGCTCGCCGCTCAAAGACGAACTTCCAACACAATGTCAACAACTCCTTAGGACATATGGAGAGTGCAAGTTGGACCTACCTTGACCCGTTTTTTCTTTTTTATCTCTTTGAGATACATTTCTGAATTACAAATTTGTCTGACACTTTTTTGTGTTTTTGTTGTCTGAATTATAGGAGAGGATTGGTAGATATGAGGAAAAGGTATGAATATCCATAAATCTGTCATGAGGGACTACGAGAAACAGCTAACATGGCTAGATTCCGAGGCAACGCTGTAAGTTAAGAAAAAAGAAAAAAACCAAGATGGAGTATCATAGTCGCTCACAGTTTTACAGCCGGTCACAAATTCAGTGGAAACACAGGGCAGCGGCCGTGCACCGCAGCTATACGCAGGATCGACTCAGGTTTCAGAAGAACAGCCGCTCACAGGTGTTGGTTCTAAAGACACTAGAAAATGATGAGCTTGTCGAGGGAATTTTACTGGATAGATACAGTATTTGTGACAAAGCAATTCAACCAACGAGAGAAAGGAATCACAAGATCGGATGGGCATGAAGAAAGTCTGAAGGAGTCATCAAGTCATAACATGAGTATATGAGCGCTGGAAAAGTTTAAAGTTACTGTTGTACATTATCTGCCCTTGAGGGTGTACATAAAACTTTGGAAACCCAGAGGGATTTTGAAAGATCGAACCAAAAAATTCTTCACTTGTTTGTGAGAGGATAATCCTCCCCCAACCTTGATATGCCAAATACTTATATCATCTTGAGTGTTATACCCATTTTGCTTCATTAACCAGGCAACAATTTATAAACCTACCCGGCACTCGTTGTACGCGATGATCTAGCAGCAGAATTACATCCATAAATGGCGTATTTGGTGTTTGTCTGTGTCATTTGGAACTTGGAAGCATCCTAAAGACTGAAGCTCGTAATGAAGAGACGATTTAAGACAGTGTATGCCGTGATGTAAATGCACTTTCGCCGATTAAGTTTAGCAAAAGTGTCTGAGATAGCGTTTTCCCACACCTGTAAGATCAAGATTTTGAAGCATATCGAAAAGGCACTTGGAGGCCAAAGGTCCATTCGCTCATTTCTTGTCATCCTCGTCGCCAACCAAAGCTATCAAGGCCTCTTGAGCAGAGCGATACCATCTGCCAGAGTTTTCTCGATCTGCTAGTCCTCTTTGTCTATCTTCATCCCTCTTTTTCACCGCTTCTTCTGCAAACGCCACAACACCTTGCTTGTTTTGTTCCAAAGGCTTTAGTTCGCGGTCGAGCGCCTCTAGCTTGCGTTGTTTTGACGGTATAGATCTATTCGCGTTATCGATGCGACGTTGATATTGAAGAAGTTCCGCCTCCACAGCAGTCAATTGCGACAGCGTCTCACCGAGTGGTAAGTTCATATGCGGTGAAGAAGAGGTACCAGAATTCAAATGCATAAGAGAAGCTACCTCTTCCTCCAGTTGTGCAATGGTTGGTGGTAGTGACTTGATGGTATCCATCAGTGCATTGACCTTTACATGATCTAGACTCCTTTGTCAGTGTACTATGATTTTAAAGTCACACTTCCGTTGAAAACAAACCTTCGCAGACTTGTTTGCCAGTCTTTTCTATCTCATCGAAAATGGCCCTTACTTCTGCCTTTTTAGCTTTTGATAGTAGCTTTTGCTCCGCGACCTCATCCGCGAGCCTTTTCATCTCCTCAGGCTCAACAAGTTGCGGCGGATCATCGGTAATGGCTTGTAGGAAGTATTCTTTTGTGACCTGTTCCATGTAACTGAAACGTAGTTTCTTGAAGAGTTCCTGTCGCGGGTTTGAGTGAGCCTTTCAAGTTCTGAATTAGAGAGCACTACATACTTTGTAGTGATTAAGCTCCCCTTGTAAAAGCGCTGGGCCAGGATTGAGAAGAGATTCCGAAGCATCAGAGGACCGTGTGGAGTTGTTGTCCCCATTTGATACAGGAATATTTTGCGCTTCCAGCTTCAAGATTGAAAGGGGTTTTTCTTGTGATCTTGCAAGTGCTGCAATGATAGATTTGAGCTCATCGTCTGGGTTATCCATTGTGTTGCCGTGGTCGCCGTTGAGGCGCTGCTGGTATTGTCTTTAACAGAACAGACAAGAAAATTCGTGGACGCTGCTTCTCAATTGCCGATTGATAGGATCTGCTCGTGGAATATATCAGATGAAGAGATGCCTTGAAGCTTTGGCTACAAAATGCGACATTCTTTGCATTTGCCTGCAGCTGTGGGTGCTATTGGGGATGTAACGCGTAGGGCTGCAGTAGCTCCAAGTTGTGTTGCAGTAGTAACAACAGTTTCCAAGGTTCAAATTGAGCAACGCTGCTGAATCTTGAACCACACAACTTTGATCTTTGAAGTGCGAGATATGCAGCTAGCTAGCTTGACATCATGAATCCTGCATCCACAAGGATGAATCATGGTCGTTGAGTACATCGATATCATCAGCATTGATTACTTCAGTTTAAAATAAAACACAAGTCATGCCTGCGCTATTTCCCTTCAACGGGAGCTTGCCATTCAACATTGGTATTGATCTTTTGCAGATGAACCGCATTCGACAATTGATTCAACGCAGAGGTCCTCAAGCCCTTGCCAAGCGTATCCTGACACCAAATGAGCACGAGACCTTCATACGACAACTTACCTGCAACGGAAAAACAATAGATAACAAATCGCTACAATACATCGGCGTCAGGTAGGTTGAAGAGATATATGTCGTGAATGGCTTGCTGGCACTGGCTGACATCTGTACCAAACTCAGGTGGGCTGCAAAGGAAGCAGCATACAAAGCTTCATCGGCACATCCTGGTCAAAAATTGACTTGGAAAGATGTCGAGATACGATACAAAGAGAATCAGCAACCTTATCTAGCTATACGTCGCGGAGAATCGGAAAGCGAAGGCCTTCTTTCAATTTCTCATGATGGGGAATATGTTATTGCTATGGCTATGGTATCGAATAATGGCTAGTATTAGAGCAACAAATTTAGTAGCAAAAAGAAACAGAGAAAAAAACGGAGACACGAATCCTTCCAAGGCCAATATTTCAAGTTAAGAGCTTCTTGCCACCCCAATAGTGAGGCTTCGCTTCCATAGCCTCCAGTCTATATTGCTCTATGCGATCACAAAGCATAGCAGCATCTGGCCGATCACTCGGTTCGTCTGCCATGCATTCCCTTATCAAGTCCATATACCACGGCTGATAAAATGTGAGCATCTTTCGCCTTGTCCAATTTGGTCTCGGAAATGTATGTTTGTAAGGCAAAGCAAGTTCTGTTGCGTGATACATAGTCACGCCAAGTGCAAAAATGTCGTTTTTGGTCGAAATTGCCTTATCCCAATCCTTCCACCTCTCCTACCGAACCGTTTGTCAGACGATGTCGTCAAGCCATTTTTAGGATCTAAAGGGGGAAGAAAAAAACTTACAGGAGAATCGTAATTCACCGTGCTTGCAATCAGCTTTTCGCCCTGTCTTTTAGATGCTCCAAAATCACAGAGCTTCACGACTGGAAAGTCGAAATCTATCCTCTCGTATTCGGGTCTTTCTTTCAACATGACTATTCACTATTAGTGATCATGACAGTACAAACAAATTGTTTCAACATCGCAGACTCACTATTATCGGGCTTGATATCACAATGCAAGTAAGCGTTCCATGATTTGGGTGGATCCGATGAAGGTGGTGTACCAAAATGCATCATTCGGAGTGCACGAGCAAGTGAAAGAAACGCGTGCCAAAGAAATATTTCAGGCATAGGATCCCTATACTCCAAGTTAGCGAAACAAAGAGAATTGCCACAACACGTTCATTATGCATAAGAGGGGATGGAATATACAGAGCCTGTTTATGCTTGATTATACAATCCTTCATCGAACCCATGTCGCAGTATTCCATAAACAGGAAATAATCCTTATCAACATTCGGTGAAGGGGGTTCATAAAATGAAATCATCTTACAAATGTTGCGCATGGCGCACCTTTGTGCGACTTTATACTCGTTATAAAAATAGTCGAACGTATCAGACGCATGCTGAGCTCTCATCTGCTTACAAACAATCAACTACAATAATGCAAGAAACCATGTTAGCGAAAGGATATTGAACCACTTGGGAGAACCTGGACTTGTGAGGACTTGACTTCTCAGAATTACAGAAAACAATACATTGGACCAAAGTTCATCAAGGAAAAAAAATAGCTGCTAAATGCAACTTTTAACCCATTTACCAACCTGTCCTTTTGGCAACTCTATATTGCCTGCAACTATAATTTTCTCCTTCACCCTCAATCTCGCAGTTACACCAAAGCTACCAGCACCCAACGTCTTCTCAAACTCAAAATAAGCTTTTTGTGAGTCTGGTAGCTTGAATTGCAGTGTCGTCCTTGGCATGATTATTTTCCTTTCTGAAGGACTCTCTCTTTACAATTATCTCAACACTGTCAAATAATCTCAATTGTTATTGTGGAAAAAGAAAAGTGGTAATACTGATAACTTCTTCTTTTGACTGTTATCGTAGCAATACTGTTTGTATATGTGATACAACAATAGGATAGAGACAGCGGTGACCTTTTTTTCTTCGTCTTAATCATGAGGGAAGGGACGCTGGAAGAAATTTTACTGATAATTAGATCGCTCATTACTCTTCTGTGCAAAGTCTCCTTCATCTTGATATCTTCAATGAGTACCTATGCATGGTGAGAAAACCCAAGGTTGACTGACTATACGCAACATTATGGTCTACAGTTATTTCCTTGAGTTTAGCCATCACTCGATCAGAGTCTTCATCAGATCTACAGAACCAAACATAGGCAAGTATATCAGCCACAGGTGGTATCCTATCTCAAGCTCGTGGAATAATTTTTCACAACTCCTTCTTTGTTTCATGACCAAGGTTAACATGATAGGATACATACTTATTAAAAAAAAAGACTATGCATCATTATTTTCTCCTTCTACTACCAATTTTTGATATATAGGTGACATACAAGCATACTATTCGACGTTCATTTCTTCCAATATATGTTTTAAAAGATTCGTTCAACGACCTTGTTATTGGATATCGTGAGGTTGTCTTTAGTCCATTTTACATACATAAATTCACGTATCTCCCCTTGTTACGTGTTGTTAAAGTAAAAACGCCATCATGAGAGTTATGGAAAAGGTTATGGGGTAGTTTCAAGCTTGATATTTCCTCTAATAGTGTGTACTCCACACATATAGGCGCATAAATTGAACATAACATGTGTACCTAGGTAGTGAGATATACTAGAAGATATAATTCACTCTGTAAGCCTGTGGTCAATCATGATGTCAGCATGCCGGACGTTGGCAATATATGATCTTTATGATTATGAACGAAAATGAAAATGTTAACAGGATTAATCCAGCTATCCGGGCTACACCTATGTAAAGATCGATTTAAAGTGTACAACTCAAAAAGAGGTTCTTGAAGCATGACTATTTTTCTTCGTATATGTCTCGCATCAGTATTGTGTTCTTCGAGTGTAATATCTTTTAAATTATGATATCACGACATTCGATAACAAAGCATCCCAGAGTTTCATTCATGAAAGGTTGAAACAAAACACGAATGTCGATAATATGTATCACATCTTCAAACTCCAACTTGTAAAATTACTCACAAAGAAAAGAACCCAAACTCTGAAACGACTGGAACAACAGAACATCAAAACTTGGAACATCTTTGTTATTATCATTACAACTTGTGTTTCTTCGCACCTGACGCAAGCTTTGCAAATTCCTGCTGTGGCACACCCTTTCGAAACCGTTCTACACCACCTACAATTTCCGCCAAATTCGCCTCCTCCAATCCACCCAAAAACGCCTTCTTCACCAAGCTCTTTACAAGCAGTATACTATCTTGATTCAAGTGATCACCAAATTCTTCCTTAACATGCTCCAACACTTGCTTATTGAACGCTACATCGTCCATTTGGTCAAACATTTTGTTGATGAAACCTGCAGCAAGTAATCGATCGGAAGTAATCTTTTTCGAGCCAATGAGGGCTTCGTTGGCCAGAGCAAGTCCCATTCGTTTGGGGAATGTGTAGGAGGCACCACCTTCGGTAACAAGACCAATTGATGTAAACGGTGTGAGGAGAAATACAGAGGGAACAGCATAGATGAAGTCGGCGTGTGCGACCATGGCAGCGGATAAACCGACTGCGGGGCCATTTAGTGCGGCGACGAGGATTTTGGGGTGTTCGTAAAGCGCTCGGGTGAGTTCTAGATTCGTTGCGCCAACTTTTTTTTGGGTCACAAGTATTAGCCTCCACCACACGATATCATCAATTGAAACGTTGGGTAGAAGTCTGGACTTACAAGATTTCAAGAACTGTATTCTTGGTGTGTCGTCGTTATATGCGTCATGTCGACCACCAGCACTTTTGACATTTGCGCCACTGTAGGATAAAGTCAGAACATTGCCTTTTTTTGTGAATAGAAATTGATTTTTGAACGACTTACGCAGAGAAGTATCTTCCTGTTCCTGCAAGAATTGTAATACTAATATGTTTCATCTCCTCAACCTCTCTCAACAATAAAGCTATTCTTTGGTAGTTTGCATTATTGCAAGCATTGAGCCTTTTTGGTGCATTCAATATAATTGACGCCACCCGACCGTCAATTTTAAGCTGAACTTCGTCATCTGTATTTGTAGAAGTCATTGCAGCAGTGTGATATCAAGATGGTAGTTATACAATGAAAGCGGTGACAATACAGCGCAGTTGTCGCTGGATGTTGAGGACGAACGCGTTAAGTAGATAAATCTCGCGGCCGAGGGTTAAATGATGTAGATAAATTATAAGCCGAGGCCGGGAATCTTCCCCAGAAGAGACACCGGAGGAAGGGGGGGGGGGCACAGAAGCAAGATGATAGCGTTGGAGCAGAGCTAATTTCATCATCCAGATAAAAGAAATAGGGAAGAAGAAAATGTATGCTACAATGGCGTAGGGCGTATGAGACAAAAAAAAGGTACAGTCAAGAAGCTCGAGCGGATAGGGTATCTATAAAAAAGATAAAAATTACAAAAAAGTTTTTTGTCGTATAGAACTACATAATCAAGCAGGTGATGTATCATGGAACACTATGAGCAAGAACCGTGGATCTTGAGCGCACATAATTAGTACAACTCTCGAGCCAATGTTTTTTCTCAATACCAATGTTCCAATACTTACCTGGTACTATACATAGCTCATGAACCTTTGTTCGAAGTCTCAATAATTTCATGGAATCATCTTCATCCATACCCTTTACCAGTTCTTCTGCTGCCTTGACAAATTTCAAAACCATCCCCGCATATTCGTTTACCAGACTTTCGTTTGTCCGAGATGTGATGCTGCCAGAGGATTGAATGATTGAACCAGATTGTCGGTCTAGCACGAGAACTGACTGGACTGATTGTTTCGTTTGTAATCGCGTGAGCAGACTAGCGATATCTTCTTCCTAGAGATTTATAAAACGCGAAGAACATTAGTTTCTCGTCGTCATTGCCCTGCTTTCTTTTCCTTGACGTGGATGGTTGCCGCCGGTGAGAGTGGGCCAAGACTGACTGCAGAAGACGGAAGAGTCGCCATATTTGTCACTTGTTAATCTGTGTGCCTTTTGTTGAGGAGGCTTGACTTTTTTTTTGAAGCTGCGATCAAGTATGATGATTCACCTACTTAGGTAGTCAGTTGCCTGGTGTTTATCTGCTTGTCTCTGTGAATGTTTGTTTGGTGATGTAGATGTTTTTGTTTCGAGTGTTGACCGACTGACGGAAAGATCCGGGGCCTTAAGCTTCTGCATCTCGAAATATTATTATTGATTCTACCCCCATCGTCAAATAGTCTATTTCACCACCCCGTCATCAACATCCTGACCCAACACTCCCCACGACATACGACACGTCGAACAAACCAGAGCACAATGTCGATGGCCTCGTTCAATCTTGCGCGCAGTCGCGTCGCTATGACATTGCCTTCGCTCAGAACTCTACAAATTAGAACCTTCACCTCGACGGCGCTCGTCAGACCCACAATACTGCAGTCAAATTCTACAGCCCTGTCAACACAAATACGCGGCATGAAAGTACGAAGCTCGGTCAAGAAATTGTGTGATGGCTGCAAAGTGAGTTCAATTCCTTTTCTTCTTCTCTCTTGAAAGGACGACTCTAACAGTGGTTTTTTCTATAAAATCAATAGTCGGTAAAACGAAAGGGTTACGTCTACATCATTTGCTCCAAAAACCAGAAGCACAAACAGCGACAGGGTTGAGACGAGTGTTGGGATGATTTGGATGGTTCACTTCTTTTTGTACGATATATTGACCTATAATCGGTCTGTGAGGAACAAGGAATGGAACGACCTTGTTGAAAAACTACTTTATTTGTACATATTTATAGTGAATATTATACACTTTAAAAACAAAGTAAGCATCGTTTTAATCAAGGTCAATTGGCGTTCAATAATACAGTTCGTCTTGAACTACAACATCAAGATGTCATCTGCGTCTTCATCATCTTCGCCAACTTTACCCACATCGACACTCGTTCCACAAATTAAAAACTCTTCCAGCTCCTCACTTAAAGCCTTCATCTTGTCCTTGACACTCTGAACTTCCTCAGAGTCTATCTCATCATTTGTAGGATCATCCGCAACTATGACTCTTCCAGGTGGGTTATCTTTACCAGCTACCATCATTAAAACCCTGACCGTCTCAGCCACAATCTCAAACTGTGCCTCCAAAGGTAGAGAACACTGCTGAAGTAGTGTAGGTGAATGATTCAATGATTGTCCTCCTCCCACTGCGGGTTGTACAGCATCATCTGGATGATTGTGAAACAATCTTGACAATATCTCGCGAATCTGAGTAGCGCTTTGTCCTGGTGATTGTCTTGTATTTGTATCATCATCGATATCTTCTTCCCCTTCAGCAGTTTTGTTGTCTTTATCATACGCAGTATGAGCAGGTGGTAGATATATTGGATTCATGAGTAGATACGGCATCAAGCCTGGCTGAACATCTGTAATCTTGATATTCCATGGAGCAATCTCGTATGCAAGTGCCTACAAATCAAATTATCAGCCTTCATGAGTTTAGAAGAGAAAGTATTCAATCTACATCTAAAAATCCTGCCATTGCATGATGTGCCGCTGTAATCAAAGACAGGCCTGGAGTCCCTAGCTGAGCACCTATTTTAGTTTACAGTCAGCGAAGTTCCACCCCTTTTTCTTTTTAACCACTCTTCTGCTTCTCGTCTGAGGATAGAGGGGTCTATCAAAGCCCAACTTGATGGGAACTGCTTCACATACACAAAGAGGTTACATTGATGATATGGCCACCGTTTCCCTTATTCCGCATATCTCGGACTAGTGTCTTGATGATATTGACAGGACCAATATAA
>Ga0160427_10002162_pt1 | contig 11952 bp, 12 predicted proteins | sample SolpanmetagenomL_FD_108194 | JGI IMG/M metagenome (GOLD analysis project Ga0160427, IMG submission 108194) | Solar panel surface microbial communities from Lawrence Berkeley National Laboratory, California, USA - L | ecosystem: Engineered > Built environment > Solar panel > Unclassified ...
CCTCTCGCGCACCTGAACATCGATCTCCACTGGGTGCCCCCCGACGGCCTCAGTCAGTCACTACCGGTGATCTAGCAGTCACGGAGTGACCACCACTGGTCGAATTACACGCGTGTCGTCCGCGAGAGTCAAGCCCACCGTGGTATCCCCCGCCCCGCTGGCCACAGGAGCCACACGAGTCGTCCACGAACGGCCCCAGCGGACCCTCGGCGACCCCTCCCGGGCGCGGTCGGGGAGACTGGTGGGCATGGACGAGCGCTTCGACGCCGCGAGCCGGGCGACAGCCGGCGCAGCGGTGCAGGGACTGCGGATCACGGCGCTGGCCGGTGGCGTGGGGGGCGCGCGCTTCCTGCGCGGCCTGCTCGCGCACCTGCGCGCGAGCGAGGACCCCGCCCGCCGCGCCGCCTCCGTGACCGTCATCAGCAACACCGCCGACGACATCACGCTGCATGGCCTGCGGGTCAGCCCGGACCTCGACTCCGTCATGTACACCCTGGGCGGCGGCATCGACGAGGTCCGCGGGTGGGGGCGCAGCGCGGAGACCTCCGGCGTCGCCGACGAGCTCGCCGCCTACGGGCAGGAACCGACGTGGTTCACGCTCGGCGACAAGGACCTCGCCACGCACGTCGTGCGCACCCGGCTGCTGGCCGAGGGCCGCACGCTGTCGGAGGCCACGGCCGTCCTGTGCGAGCGCTGGCGCCCGGGCGTGCGCCTGCTGCCCATGACCGACGACGTCGTGGAGACCCACGTCGACCTCGCCCCGGTGGACCCCGCCGAGCACCACGGCGAGGCGGGCGGGCGGCGCGTGCACTTCCAGGAGTGGTGGGTGCGCCTGCACGCCGCCGTCCCCGCGCTGGCCATCGAGCCCGTCGGCGCGGCCGCGGCGCGGCCCGCCCCGGGCGTCCTGGAGGCGCTGCGCGAGGCCGACGTCGTGCTCCTGCCGCCGAGCAACCCGGTCGTCTCGATCGGCACGATCCTCAGCGTCCCCGGCGTGCGCGAGGAGCTGCAGGCCCGGCGGGCGCCCGTCGTGGGTGTCTCCCCCGTCATCGCGGGCGCCCCGGTGCGGGGCATGGCCGACGCCTGCCTCACCGCGATCGGCGTCCCCACCACGGCCGCCGCGGTGGCCGGCCTGTACGCAGGCCTGCTCGACGGCTGGCTCGTGGCCGAGGGCGACGAGGTCCCGGCCGCCGACGGGCTCACGGTCCGCAGCCGGCCGCTGCTCATGAGCGACCCGCAGGCCACGGCCGACCTCGCGGGCGCCGCCCTCGACCTCGCGCTCGAGCTCGTCCGCGGCGAGCGCGCCGCGTGAGGCGCGCCACGACGTCCCTGCAGGTCGTCGGCCTGGAGGGCATCGGCGAGGTCGAGCGGGGCGCGGACCTCGCGGAGCTGCTCGTCGGGGCCCTGCACGCCTCCCGCTCGACGCTGCAGGACGGCGACGTCCTCGTCGTGTCCAGCAAGGTCGTGTCCAAGGCGATGGGCCTGACCGCCCCCGCGGCCGAGCGCGAGGCGGTGATCGAGCGCGAGAGCCTGCGCACGGTCGCCGCTCGGCGCACGCCCAGCGGCCTGGCCCGCATCGTCGAGGCCGCCGCGGGTCCCGTGATGGCGGCGGCCGGGGTCGACGCGTCCAACGTCGCCGAGGGCACGGTCCTCGTCCTGCCCGCCGACCCCGACGCCGCGGCCCGCGAGCTGCGGGCGGGGCTGCGGCGGCTCTCGGGCGCCCTGGTCGGCGTGGTGGTCACCGACACGGCGGGTCGCGCCTGGCGCGACGGGCAGGTCGACTTCGCGCTGGGCTGCGCGGGCGTCGCCGTCGTCGACGACCTGCGGGGCGCCCAGGACACGGCGGGCCGCACCATGACCGTCACCGAGCGGGCGCTGGCCGACGAGATCGCCTCGGCCGCCGACCTGGTCAAGGGCAAGACCGAGAACGTGCCCGCGGCGCTGGTGCGCGGGCTCGCCGCGTGGGTCACCGAGCAGGACGGGCCCGGCGCCCGCTCGCTCGTGCGCCCGGCCGCGAGCGACTGGTTCCGCCTGGGTCACGTGGAGGCCGTGCGCGCCGCCCTGGGCGCGAGCGACGTCGACGCCCCGCCGGTCGTGGCGGGCGGCGCCGCCGAGCGCACGCGGCGCGCCGTCGAGGTGGCCGTCGCGGGCGGCGCCGGGCGCTGCCGGCTCGCGGGCGACGTCCTGCACCTGGACGCCGAGGACGACTTCGCCCGGGGCGTGCTCGCGCAGCGCGTGCTCGCCGCGCTGTGGACCGAGGACCTCGCGGGGGACCTCACCCGCCGCGGCGACCGCGTCGAGGTGGCCGTGCGGGACGTCAGCGGGCGCTAGCCGTCGCCGCGGGCGGCCTGGTCGGGCAGCGCCGGGGAGATGACCCACAGCACCCGGGCACCGTCGGGACCGGCCGTGAAGGTGTGCGACGCGGCCGGGGGGAAGGTGAACGCGTCGCCCTCGGCCAGGTCGACGGTGGTGTCCCCGTCGCCCGTGCCCCCCGCAGCGGCGAAGCGCAGGTGCACGCGACCGGCCAGGACGAGGACGAACTCGACGTCGGCGGGCAGGCCGTAGGGCTCGGCCCCGCTGCCGCCCCCGGGCTGGACCTCGCTGACGATGGCCGCGAGCCGCCGCTCCCCGCGCGGGGTCAGCAGGTACTCGCGCAGGTCGTGGCCGCCGAACTCCAGCGGCGGGTACTCCCCCGCGCGCACGACCTGGCCGGCGGGGGCGGGCTCGAAGAGGCTGCCGACGGGCAGCTCCAGCGCCGCGCAGAGCCGGACGAGGGCGGCGACCGAGGCGTTGGCCTGGTCGCGCTCGAGGCGGGACAGGAACCCCTTGGTCAGGCCGCTGGCCGCCGCGACCTCCGCCATGGTGCGGCGCTGGGCCAGGCGCACCCCGCGCAGGCGCGCGCCGATGCGCACGTCCGGGGCGACCGGGACCACGGGTGCCGTCGCGTCGCTGCCGGTCACCCTCGCCCCCTCGCTCGCTCCTGCGGGAGGATCACGGTAACAGCGTGCGGGCCTGGGGAAACGGCGGTTGACCCCCGCGCAACGCCGTGCCCCGCGGTCATCAGCGCAGGGCGGCCACGAGGGCGTCCAGCTGCTCCGCGCCCGCGGCGGCGGCCTCGTCGCGGCAGCGCTCCGCCTCGGCCCGCCCGGCGCCGGACAGACACCACGCGGCCTGCTCGTCCAGCGCCAGCGCCCCGTCGGGCGCCAGCAGCTCCTCAGCGCCGACGAGCGCGGGCCACCCCCACGCGCGGGCCTGGTCGCTGACCTTGCCCCCGCCCGCGACGGGGTCCACCGCGAGCGCCGGGACGCCGCTGCGCAGGGCCAGGACGAGGCCGTGCAGGCGCGTGGTCACGACGAGGTCGAGGCGGGCGACGACGGCGAGGACCTGCTCCGCCGTCGCGGGCAGCCGCCAGTCGCGCGGGTCCAGCCGCGTGTCCAGGGGCAGGCGGGCGAGGTCGCGGCCGTCGAACCACGCGCCGACCGCGTCCGCCACCTCGTCGTGGCGCCGCCGCGCGCCGTACTCCCCCTGGCCGCGGGTGAGGTAGACGCCGGCGACGGGGACGGCGGGACTCGCCGGGCGGGCGGCGAGGTCGCGCCGGGGCACCGTCCCGGGCGCGTCGCGGGGGACGACGACGTGGAAGCCGGTCACGGCGGGGTCGTCCGGGTCGAGCACCGAGACGCCGACGGCGCTGCGGTGGGCGTGGGCGAAGCGCTCGTGCAGCTCGCGGACCGGCTCCCCCGCGAGCGGCCCGCAGACCCAGACCAGGTGCGTGTAGGCGGCCGCGTCGACGTCGTCGAGGAGCAGGCCGCCGCGCGGGCCGTAGGCGCGGTGCACCGCGGGGCTCCAGGCCAGGTCGTGCGCGATGCCCTCGGCGGCGAGGCGCGCGGCCACCGCCTCGGTGGCGAGCACGTCGCCCGCCGTCGCCTCGCCGTGCAGCACGCTGGACCAGCCCGCGAGCAGCACGCGCATCAGCGCGTCCCCCGGTGCCGCACGGCGCGGTTCGGGGTGTGGGTGGGCAGGGTCATCCGCGGCGCCATCCGCGGGCGCCGGTGCCCGGCGAGCTCGAGGAGGCGCTGCACGCGGTAGCGGTGGCCGCGGTAGCACTCGATGACCTCGGCGCAGCCGGCGTCGTCGAGCACCTCCCCCGTCAGGGCCCAGGAGACGTTCTTCGCGACGTGGTAGTCGCCGAAGGAGAACGCGTCGGGGTGGCCGTGGGCGCGCTGGCGGACCTCCGCCGACGTCCACACGCCGATGCCCGGCAGCGAGCGCAGCGCGCGGTCGGCCTCGTCGGCGTCCAGCGCGAGGGTCCGCTCCAAGGCCGCGGCGCGCGGGGCCGCGATGATCGTGACGCGCCTGCGCCGCAGCTCCACGCCCGCCTGCAGCCACTCCCAGGACGGCACGCGCAGCCACTGCTCGGGCGTGGGGGGCAGGCGCAGGCCGGCCGGGCCGGGGGCGGGGTCGCCGAAGCGGTGCACGAGGCGGCGCCAGGCCGCGAAGGCCTCGACGCCCGTGACGACCTGCTCCAGCGCCGACGCCGACAGCGCCTCGAAGACGGCCCGCGTGCGCGGCACCCGCAGCTCCGGGTGGGCGCGCCAGGCCTCGACCAGCGCGGGGTGCTCCGCCAGCGGGGCGAAGTCGCCGGCCGTGGTGTCGGCCGCGCCGAACAGCTCGGGCACGCCGTCCAGGGCCCAGTCGGCGCCGGGACCCCAGGCGTGGGCCTCGATCTCGGCGTCGGCGGGCACCGCGACGACGCGCAGCAGCACGGGCCCGTCGGGGGTGTGCGTGGCCCGCCAGACCGCGCCGGTGGGCTCGCGCCGGTAGGTGGGGTCGCCCGCGCCGCGGCGCAGGACCGCGAGGGTGCGGTGGACCGCGACGGGCCGCCCGGGCCGCCAGCGCCGCACCCGCGCGACGTCGCCCTCGGCGGCGTCGCGGGGGGCGGGGACGGTCACGGGGCCACGGTACGACGCGCGGGCGCCGTGGTCGCCGGCCTCCGCTCGCGCGCGGGGCGGGTGACGAGGAAGGAGCCCGCCAGCACGAGGGCGAAGCCCACGACCGTCCAGGTCGTGATGCGCTCGCCGAGCAGGGTGGCGCCCGCGACGATCGCCACGAGCGGGTTGACGTAGACCACCGACAGGGCGCGCACGGGCCCGAGCTCGCCGACGAGGGCGAACAGCAGCAGGAAGGCCGCCGCGGTGCAGACCACGGCGAGCACGACGACCGACAGCAGCACGCGCGTCGAGGGGACGGCGTCGGGCAGGCCGGGGCCGAGCGCCACGACGGGGACGTAGAGCAGCGCGGCCATCGTGACGCTGACGGCCATGACCCCGAGGCCGCCGACGTCCCCGAGGTGGCGGGCCAGCAGGGCGGGACCGATGGCGTAGCCGAGGACGACGACGCCCACCTCGGCGACGGCGCCGAGGTCCGAGCCCCCGACGTCGAGCCCCACGAGCGCGGCGACCCCCAGGGTGCCCGCGGCCAGGCCCAGCCAGCCCCGGCCGCCGAGGCGCTCGGCCCGGCCGGTGACCAGGGCCACGAGCACGGCGACGAGCGGCACGGCCGCGATGAGCAGGCCCGTCGTGGAGCTGGGCAGCGTCTGCTCGGCCCGGGCGAGGAAGAACCAGGGCACGACGATCTCGACGACCGCGTAGGCCAGGACGGGGCGCCAGCGCCGCAGGACGGGGCCCACCTGACCGCGCGCCAGCGCCAGCGGCAGCAGCAGGAGCGCCGCGAGGGCGGTGCGGGCCAGCACGAGGGTCGACGGCGGCAGCTCGACCCCCGCCACCTTGATCAGCAGGTACGGGATGCCCCAGGCGACGGCGAGGGCGGCGAAGAGGAGGCTGGCGCGGCGCGACACGTCTCGAGGGTGCCCGCCCCGGACCCTTCAGTCCAGCTAGACTTCCGCCATGTCAATCGACAGCGGCAACTTCACGATCGACTTGCGTCGCGTGCGGCTGCTCCGCGAGGTCGACCAGCGCGGGACCGTCGCCGCCACGGCCGCCGCGCTGCACCTCACGCCGTCCGCCGTGTCCCAGCAGCTGGCCGGGCTCGCGCGCGACCTGGACGTGCCCCTGCTGGAGAAGCAGGGCCGCGGCGTGCGCCTGACCGGCCAGGCCCGGGTCCTGCTGCGCCACGCCGACGCGATGGCGGCGCAGCTGGAGAAGGCCCGCGCGGACCTCACGGCGTTCGCGGACGGCACGGTCGGCGAGGTGCGCGTCGGCTCGCTGGCCACCGCCATCGCCGCCGTCGTCGCGCCGGCGCTGGCCCGCCTGCGCCGCGACCGGCCCGGGATCGACCTCCTCGTGCGCGAGAAGGAGCCGGCCGACGCCCTGGCCGGCCTGGACGCGGGCGAGCTCGACGTCGTCGTGGCCGTCGACCACTACGGCGCGCCGCGGCGCGACGACCCGCGCTACCACCGGGTGGACCTGCTGACCGACGTGCTCGACGCCCTGCTGCCCGCGGGCCACCCCAGCGCACACCTGAGCGAGATCCCGCTCGAGGAGCTCGCGCACGAGGCGTGGGTCTCCTCCCCCGCGAGCGACGCGTGCGCTCAGATCACCGCGGGCGTGTGCGCGTCGGCGGGCTTCGCGCCCGACGTGCGCCACCACTGCCAGGAGTGGGACGCGGTCGCCGCGCTCGTGGCCGCCGGGGCGGGCGTGTCGCTGCTGCCGCGCCTGGCCCACCCCCTGCGCCACAGCGGTCTCGCCGTGGTCCCCCTGGCCGGGGCGCCCGCCGCGCGCTCGATCTACGCCGTCACGCGCGCGGGCCGCGACGCCGACGCCCCCACGGCCGCCGTCCTCGCGGCGCTGCTGCACGCCGCGGCCGAGCGGCCCGACGCGGTGCCCGACCTGGTGGCCTGAGCGGCTCAGTCGGTGTCGGTGGCGCAGACGAGCAGCACCTCGCGCCGCGCCAGGTCGGTCACGACCCACGTGCCGTCCCAGGCGACACCGCGGAACCAGGGCGACCACCACGGAGCCCCGCCCACGTGCAGGCGCACGTCGCCGTAGCGCCGCCCCACGACGGCGGCGTCGACGGCCACGCCGAGGTCCTTGGCCGCCGCGGGGCGGTCGGCGAAGCTCTCGTGCGCCCCGCCCCAGCGCAGCGCCGCCGCCAGGGTCCCGTCGAGGAGGACGGGGTCCACGGCGCGGAAGCTCTCGTCCGGGGTCTGGGCGAAGGCCACCCCACCGAGCTCCGGCAGCGCCTCGGCCAGCGCGGACGAGCCGAGCAGCAGCCGCAGGAAGCCGAACTCGCCGAAGCGGCTGCGGCTGAGGAACCAGCGCGCCGTGCTCCCCCCGCCCTCGACCCGGAACCGGGCGGAGAGGGCGCCCCCGTGGCGCATGAGCCCGCCCAGCGCCGCGACGAAGGTGTGCACGGCGTCCCGGTCCTCGGGCAGCGGGGTGAGCACGACCGTGGAGCGCGCCCGCGCGACCGCCTCGTCGTCCGGTCGCTCGGCGCTCCAGTCGACCACCGTCCAGGGTCCGTCCTCGTCCGGCCCCGCGCTCACCGCGCCCGCCTCAGGAGTGCGACGGCGCGGGCGGCGCGTCCTCGAGCTCGAAGGCCAGCTCGTCCGGGTAGCACCAGAACCACTCCTCGCCGGGCTCGAAGCTGCGGATGATCGGGTGCTCCGTCGAGGCGTGGTGACCCGTCGCATGCTTGCCCGGGGAGTTGTCGCAGCACCCGACGTGGCCGCACTCCTGGCACATGCGCAGGTGCACCCAGCGGCCCCCGGTGGCCAGGCACTCCTCGCACCCGTCGGTGCCGGGGGCGAGGGTCACGTCGATGGTGTCGAGGTGCGTGCAGGTCATGGCGTCTCCTCCAGAGGTGGTCGTTCGGGCTGCGCTGCGCGCGGTCTCAGCGCAGGACCTGCGTGACGGGCAGCTCGACCGCGAAGGTCGTCCCCCCGGGTCCCGTCGTGAACGAGATGCTGCCGTGGTGGCGGTCCTCCACGATGCGCCGGGACGTGTCCAGGCCCAGGCCGGACCCGGCGCCGGGACCCTTCGTGGTGAAGAACGCCTCGAACACCCGCGGCCGGGCCTCGGCCGGGATGCCGGGGCCGTCGTCGGCGACCTCCACGCGCACGCGGTCGGCGGTGTGCGAGGTCCGCAGCCGCACCGTGCCCGTGCCGCCCATCGCGCCGGCCGCGTTGTCGAGGAGGTTGGTCCACACCTGGTTCAGCTCCGCGCCGTACGCGCTCACGCGCGGCAGGTCCGGGTCGAACTCCCGCTGGACGGCGACGCCGCGCAGCTTGTGGCCCAGCATCCGCACGGTGCTGTCGAGCCCCGCGTGCAGGTCGACCTCCTGCACCGCGGAGGAGTCGAGGTAGCTGTACTCCTTGACCGCGGCGACCAGGGCGGAGATCGCCTCGGTCGCGTCGCCGATCTCCCGGGCCAGCGCCTCGGCCTCCACGACGGCCGCGAGCCACGCGAAGGCCTCCGAGCGCGCAGGGCCGTCGAGCCGCTCCAGCGCCCCGGCCACGCACGCGGCGTCCAGGCCCGCGCCGACCAGCGTGACCGCGACCTCGGCGGCCCCGTCCACGCCCGCGTCCTCGAGCAGGTCCGTCACCTCGTCCTCGGCGTCGGCGCGCGCCAGGGCCCCCAGCGACGGTGCGGCGCAGGCGGAGGCGGCCGCGTCGGCGCGCACCGCCGCGGCCCGGGCGAGGAACTCCCCGTCCGCGCCGGCCCGGGTGAACGCCGCCGCCGCCCCGGCCAGGGCCGCGAGCGGCACGGACAGCTGCGCGGCGGCCCGCACGGCCGCCGCGGCCGGGTTGTTCAGCTCGTGGGCGAGCCCCGCGGACAGCGTGCCGAGGCGCGCGAGGTGCTCGCGCTGGCGGACCGTCGCCTCGGCGTTGCGCATCCCGATGAACAGGCCGTCGAGCAGGTGCACGGCCATCGGCATGGCCCCGCGGACGAACCGCGCGAAGAACTCGGCGGGCAGCAGGTAGAAGCTGGCCGTGGTCAGCGCCTTCATGCTGTTGCCGTACGTCTGGTCCGCGTCGCTCACGTACGCCCGGGTGGCCCCCGCGTAGGCGCCCCGCTGGGTGGTCGTGCTGAGCGAGACCTGCTGCCCCGCCACGGACTTCAGCAGGCACACCTCCCCCTCGAGGAGGAGGAACAGGAACTCCGCGGGCGCGCCCTCGGTGAACACCATCGCGTCCGCGGAGAACGTGCGGCGCTCGCCGTTGCGGGAGAGCCACTCCAGCTTGGAGTCCGACAGGCTCTCGAAGAGGAACAGCGAGCGCAGGTCCTCCGCAGGCACGCGCGTGCCCGCCGCCTCCGGGACCTCCGGCTCGTCCGGCACTGCGGGCGGCGCGACCGGGTCGCGCCAGACCCCGCCGACGCTCACAGCCCCTCCAGGTAGCGGTGGACGAAGCTGACCGCCAGCGCGCCCTCGCCGACGGCCGAGGCGACCCGCTTGATGGACGCCGCCCGGGCGTCACCGGCCACGAACACCCCGGGCAGGCTGGACTCCAGCAGGTACGGGTCCCGCGTCGCGCTCCAGCCCGCGGGCGGGCGGCCGTCGACGTCGAGGAGGTCCGGGCCCGTGCGCAGGAACCCCTTCTCGTCGCGCGCGAACGCCTCGCCCAGCCACTCCGTGCGCGGGGCCGCGCCGATGAAGACGAACAGCCACTCCGCGGCCACGGTCTCGGTGCTCGCGGCGGCCTTGTCCAGCAGCGTGAGGTGCTCGAGGTGCCCGTCGCCCGAGGCGCCGACGATCTCGGTGCACAGCCGCACGCGGATGTTCGGCGCCGCCTCGATGCGCGCCACCAGGTACTCGGACATGCTGCGGCGCAGCGAGTCCCCGCGCACCAGCAGCACCACCTCGGAGGCGAACTTCGCGAAGTGCAGCGCGGCCTGCCCCGCGGAGTTCGCGGCGCCGACCACGTGGACGACCTGGTCGCGGCAGTTCACGGCCTCGTGCACGCCGGCGCCCTGGTAGACGCCGCGGCCCGCGAAGTCGGCGAGCCCCTCGACGCCCAGGGCGGAGTAGGAGACGCCGGTGGCCAGCACGACGGCGTGGCAGGCCACCGAGGTGCCGTCGGCCAGGGCGACCGTGCGCCCGTCGCCCGTGGCGTGCACGCCGGTGCACTCGGCCGTCGTGATGATCTCGACGCCGAAGCGCGTCGCCTGGTCGCGGGCCCGCTGCGCGAGGTCCGCCCCCGAGACGCCGCGCGGGAAGCCCAGGTAGTTCTCGATGCGGCTGCTCTGCCCCGCCTGCCCGCCCGTCGCGGAGCGCTCGACGAGCAGGGTGCGCAGGCCCTCGCTCGCGGCGTACACGGCGGCGCCGAGGCCGGCCGGACCGCCGCCGACTACCACCACGTCGTAGAACGGGCCGCCCGCCTGGGTGGCGATGCCGAGGCGCTCCGCGAGCGCCCGGGGCCGGGCCGCGGGCAGCGTCGTGCCGTCGGGCAGGAACGCGACCGGCAGCACCTCGGGGCTGCCCGCGAGGCCGCCGATGGACAGCAGGCGCGCGCCCTCGGTGGACCGGACGTCGACGTAGCGGTAGGGGATCCCGTTGCGGGCCAGGAACTCCTTGACGTCCTGGGTGTCCGCGGACCACTGGTGCCCGACCACCGCGAGGCCGGCCACGGGTGCGCGCACGTGCGCGGCCCAGTCGGCCAGCAGCTCGTCCAGCGACGGGTAGAGCTGCTCCTCCGGCGGGTCCCACGGCTTGAGCAGGTAGCGGTCGAGGTCCACGTCGTTGATGGCGCGGATCGCGGCGTCGGTGTCGGCGTAGGCGGTGAGCAGGACCCGCTTGGCGTCCGGGACGAGGTCCATGGCCTTCTCGAGGAACTCCACGCCCGTCATCACCGGCATGCGGTGGTCGGCCAGGATCACCGCGACCTGCTGCCCGCGCACGACCAGCTCCTGCAGCACCTCCAGCGCCTCGGGGCCCGAGTCCGCGCGCACGACGCGGTGGGTCGTGCCGTAGCGGCGGCGCAGGTCGCGGGCCACGGCCCGGGCGACACCGGGGTCGTCGTCGACGGTGAGGATCACGGGCCGCAGCGCCTCGCCGGCGACGGCGGGACGGCGTTCGGGCTGCGGCCCGGGGCGCTGACCGGGGTGCTCGGCCGGTGGGGCGCCGGTGGCGACGGACACGTCGTCTCCTCGCTGTCGGGGGCCGCGGTCGCGGACGAGGGGACAGTAGCCCGCGCACCGGACGCCTGTCCCGACCCGTTCGCTCCCGGCGTCAGCGGTCCGCCACCCCGCCGGGCGGCCGCCCGAGCGCGCGTCCCGGGGCCGTGCCTACGCTCGCCCGGTGCCCGCCCGCCGCCGACACCGCCGACCCCGGCCGGGGCCGGCGCCGGCGCGCGTCCACCTCGACGCCCTGGACCTGGTCGCGGACCCGCCCGCCCGGCCGCTGCCGCACGGGGGCCTGCCCGACGTGGTCTGGCGCCGCTGGCGCGCCCGCCGGCCGGGCCGTCCCGACGGCGGCCCGCTGACCCTGACCCACAGCCGCTCGGCGCAGGCGCCGTCGCCCGGCCCCGAGCAGCCGCCCTTCGACTGGCCCGACGTGGTCGTGACCCTGCACCGCCACCTCGTGCTGCCCGGCGTGGGCCGGCGCGCGGAGGTCGCCGCGATCGGGGCCACCGTCCGGCTGACGCACCTCGACGGCGTCGCCGTGCCGCTGGGCGACCCGTCGGCCCGCCTGCGCGCCGCGACCGTCCTGCGCGGGCACCGGGCCGACCTCGACCCGGACGAGGTCCTGGCCTTCGCGCTGCTGCACGCAGACCTGCGGGCGTTCCTCGACGCCCACCCCCCGGGCGGCGACGTCGACCTGCGGCTGGTCCTGGCCGCCGCGGGGGCCGGGCTGAGCGCGGCCGACGTGGCGGCGGCCCACGCGGCGGGCACCCTCACCGCCGACCGCATCGCGCTGCTCGGTGCGCTGCAGGGCACAGTGGGGTGGTGAGCCAGCAGCACACCGACACCTGCGACGCGCTGGGCATCGCCCTGCTCGCCA
>Ga0160427_10002163_pt1 | contig 11936 bp, 11 predicted proteins | sample SolpanmetagenomL_FD_108194 | JGI IMG/M metagenome (GOLD analysis project Ga0160427, IMG submission 108194) | Solar panel surface microbial communities from Lawrence Berkeley National Laboratory, California, USA - L | ecosystem: Engineered > Built environment > Solar panel > Unclassified ...
ATGAACATTCAGCGCCTGCAGGACTGCTGCAAGGCCGCCGAGGTCACGCTCAGCCGCGAGGAGTGGTACGGCATCCTGGTGGCGACCGGAAACACGCTGCCCTAAGCAACTGACGGTTCATCCGGCCCGTCCGTGCAGCGATGCAGGACGGGCCTTCTTCTCTTTCAGTCCTCGTGGATCGCCACGTAGATTCCGTCTTCGCTGATCCAGCCGCGGTACATGCCCTCGGTGTTGTACGGCAGGGCCACGTTTCCGTCCCGGTCCACGGCACACAGGCCCGCGCCGCCACCGAGGGCCGTCATCTCGACCCCGATCATGGCGTTGGTCGCCTCTTCCAGTGTGTCGCCCCGGTACAGCATGCGGGCGTGAATCTCATGCCCGAGCGCCCTGCGGATGAACAGTTCGCCTTTGCCGGTGCCCGACACGGCGCAGGTGCGGTCGTCGGCCCAGGTGCCCGCGCCGATGATGGGGCTGTCGCCTACACGGCCGGCCGGCTTGGCCGTGTAGCCCCCGGTGGAGGTGGCCGCCGCGAGGTGGCCGTGCGAGTCGAGCGCCGCCGCGCCCACCGTGCCGTGCTTGTCGCGCTCGGGGGCCTGGGCCGAGGTGCCCTGCCGCTCACGCTCGAGCATGCGCTGCAACGCGTCTTGCCGCGACGGCGTGGTGAAGAAGCTGTTCTCGACCACTTCCAGACCCTGCGACGCGGCCCAGGCGTCGGCCGAATCACCGGTCAGGAGCAGCGGGTCAGACGCCTCGGCGAGCCTCCGCGCCGCCTGGACCGGGTGCCGGATGCGCCGCGCCCCGGCGACGGCGCCGGCCCGCCCGCTCTCGCCGTCCATCACCGAGGCGTCGAGTTCATGCACGCCTTCACGGTTGAGCGCCGCACCGTAACCCGCGTTGAACACCGGGTCGTCCTCCATCACCAGCACCGCCTGCGTCACGGCCTCGAGGGCGCTTCCACCGCCCTCCAGCACGCCGTATCCGGCCCTCAGGGCCCGTTCCAGCGCCTCGCGGGCCGCCTTGTTCTGGTCCGGGGTCAGTTCGGCCCTGGGAATCGCTCCGCACCCGCCATGGATCGCCAATACCGGTCTGGTCATAAGACACCTCTCGGCGCATGGTAACGCGGCGCGGGCCGGAGGGGATGTAAATCGATTCAGAAGCGGTTATCCTGTGCGGGCAACCCACACGAATCCCGCCCCCAGTTCCAAAGGAGTGTCTGTATGCCCAGCCCCAGCCAGCCCCGCGTCACCGTCTGGAACGAGTACCGCCACGAGCACGAGAACGAGAAGGTCGCCGCCGTCTATCCGCAGGGCATCCACATGGCCATCGCGGCCGGGCTGGCGGCTCACGGCTTTCAGGACGTCAAGACCGCCACCCTCGACGAGCCGGAACACGGCCTGACGGACGCGGTGCTGGACGCCACCGACGTGCTCGTCTGGTGGGGCCACAAGGCGCACGGCGACGTGCAGGACGAAGTCGTGGAGCGCGTGCTGGCCCGCGTGCTGGGCGGCATGGGCCTGATCGTGCTGCACTCCGGGCACTTCAGCAAGGTCTTCAAGCGCCTGATGGGCACCGGCTGCGACCTGAAGTGGCGCGAGTCCACCGACAAGGAGCGGTTGTGGGTGGTCAACCCGGCGCACCCGATCGCCCAGGGCGTCGGCGAGTACATCGAAATCGAGGCCGAGGAGATGTACGGCGAGCACTTTGACATCCCCGCGCCCGACGAGCTGGTGTTCGTCAGCTGGTTCACCGGCGGCGAGGTGTTCCGGTCCGGCTGCACCTTCACGCGCGGCAGCGGCAAGATCTTCTACTTCCGGCCCGGCCATGAGACGTACCCGACCTACTTCCACACAGGTGTGCAACAGGTGATCGCCAACGCCGCCGCCTGGGCCGCACCGACCAGCAGCGCTCCCCGCGCCTTCGGCAACCGTCAGCCGCTCGAGCCGCTGCCCGCTGCCCCGGAGGCCGGCCGGTGACCATCGGCACCCCCGGAAGCGAGGTGCTGAACGTCGCCATCATTGGGGCGGGCGCCATCGCGCAGCGGCACTACGAAGGCTACCGGCTGGGCGGAGCCAACGTGGTGGCCTTCGCCGAGGTGAGCGAGGGTACGCGCACGAGGCGTGAGGAAGAGTGGCTGGCGCGCGGCTACGCCAGCTTCGAGGACATGCTGGAGCGCGAGAAGGTGCAGGCGGTGAGCATCTGCACGCCCAACGCCTACCACGCCCCGGCGGCGCTCGAGGCCCTGCGGCGCGGCATCCACGTGCTGTGCGAGAAGCCACTCTCGCTCGACCTCGAAGCCTGCGACGCCATGATCGAGGCGGCCCGGTCGAGCGGAGCGGTGCTGCAGACCGGGCATCACCTCAGAAGCAGCCCGCTGATCGAGACGGCCAAGCGCCTGATCAGCGAGGGGCGCATCGGCCGCGTGACCTTCATGCGGCTGCGTCAGGCCCACGACTGGGGCGGCGCCGCCGAGGTGCGCGGCGTCTTCGGAAGCCTGGCGGCCTCGGGAGGCGGCACGCTGCTCGACAACGGCTGTCACATGATGGACCTGGCGCGGCACTTCGGCGGCGACGTGCGCAGCATCTACGCCCGCATGAACACGCTGAAGTTCGAGATCGAGGTGGAAGACACCAGCGTCGCCAGCCTGGAGTTCGAGAACGGCGCGCTCGGCAGCGTCGAGAACGCCTGGACCGCCACCGGCTGGGAGGAGAGCTTCGCGGTGTACGGCACCAAGGGCTCGTTGGAGTGCAGCAACCGGCTCGGCAAGCCCCGTCTGCGGCTGTTCACCCGCGACATGGGCTTCGGCGGCTGGGACCAGGGCGACGAGACCTGGTACGACTTCGCCGACTCGACCAATGGCCATGTGCGCAGCGTGCAACACTTCCTGTCGTCGATCACGGCGGGCACGAGGGTGGTGTGCAGCGGCGAGGACGGCCGAGAGAGCGTGCGGCTGGTGCTGGGCGGCTACGAGAGCGCCCGCAGCGGCCAGCCGGTGAACGTCAGCATCTGAGAAACGGGCGATGGGAGAGCGGGCGTGGACCTTCATCCACGCCCGCTCTCCTGGTATTCCGTTCGGGGAAAGCTCGCCACGTTGCTCGGCGAGGTGTTGGTGCCGGGAATCGGCACGGCGGCCCCAGCCGTGTTGATGACGTGATCGATGCTGCCGGTGTTGTCCAGAGAGACCGTCAACAGGTCGTGAATCTTCACGCCCGCGCCGGCCGGCACCTTGAAGGCGCGGTCGGCGTGCACGCTGGGCGTCGCGTTGAGGAAGCAGGAGCTGCCCAGGCCCCAGGCCTCGTGGCTCGTCACGCTGTCGGCCACCTTGTAGGCCGCGTAGCCGTTCGCGCCGCTGCGCCAGGTGGCCTGTGCGGACACGGCCTAGGGCATCTCGTTCTGAAAGAAGATGGTCCTGCCGCCCTGGCCGTTCCACTGCACCTCGTACTTCTGGTGGTGCTCGACGAACAGGCCGGTGGCGAGCACGTTGTTGCCGTTCACCAGCAGCCCAGTGTCGGCGGTGTTGATGCTGCAGCCGGTCGGCGCGCCAGGCCCAGATGTGATTGACGATGGCATTGTCGCTGTTCACCACCAGGCTGGTGGTGGCCTTGCCCGCCGCCCCACCGATGCGCAAGAACACGTCCTGAATGGTGGTGGGGTTGGACGCGTGGCCCACGTGCGACCCGGCAGCGCCGACGGTCAGCAGCGCCGCGCTGTTGGTGGTTCCGGCATCGCACAGCAGGCCGCTGACGCGCACGCCGCCGTCGGGCACCAGGGTCGGAAAGCCCAGACCGTAGACGATGGTGCCGGCCCTCGTCACGTTCAGCGTCTGAGAGAGGTGGTACACGCCCGGCGTGAAGAAGAGGTTTAGCCCGTGGCTCAGCGCCTGAATGAGCGTCACCGCGCTGTCAAACGGTCGGGCGACGGAGAACCGGCTGAGCGGCAACGGGGTGCCCGGCGGGTTCGGCCAGAAGATGTTGCCGGCACTGGTGCGCAGGCTTAGGCTCTCCTCGCACTGCAGGGTCACGCCGCAGATGCTTAAGCTGCTGCCCAGGTCCACGTACACCCACTGCGGGTCGGAGAACGCGCTCGACCACCGCGTGCCGGTGTTGCCGTCGAAGGCCTTGCCGGAGAGCGTGTCGTTGGTCTCGTTGCTCGGCGACAGTGAGGCCTTGTTCAGCGCCGCGTTGGTGCTGCATCCGGCCGCCCGAGGACGAAGAAGCGAGTCGGATACGCTGGCCTGCGAGATCTGCTGACCGCAGGCGCTCAACAGCAGAGCGAGTCCACGGGAAAAAGCACGGTCTTGCTCATGAAACTTCCGGAGAGGGTACACCGTGGAGCAGGAAGCGACAGACACAGCAGGAGAGACTTATAGCGCTAAAATTAGAGTGTTCAACAAGGGCATACAGAAAGGCAGAGCAGACCAGACGGGGAGAACGCTACTTTGGGTTGTCGCTTCCCGTTCATTGAGGACCTCACTCATGATCGCTGGGCGAGGCTGGTCATTCAGCCGATCTTCACCTCACTTCGCTCTCCGACGGCTCCGAAACAGACAGCAGCGGCCCGGCCAGTCCTGTTCAGGCTGACCGGACCGCTCCGGTTGCTCCTGGTGAAATCTTAGTCCCAGCGCGATACGCCGGCATCGATGAGCGTCCGCGCGCTGCGGCCCACTTCCGCGAACACGTCGCCGTCGGTCCGGTCCATTTCCAGCACGTGCCAGCGCACCCAAGGCGCGGCCCGCACGGCGGCGAGGTTGTCGACCACTCCCTCGCCCAGCGGCAGTTGCGCGGCCTCCGGCGTGGCCGGGCCGTCTTTCAGGTGCATCAGCTGTACCCGCTCGCCCAGGCGGGCCAGCATCTCGGTCGGCTGCTGGCCGCCGGTCTGCGCCCAGTACACGTCGAGTTCGAGCAGCACCGACGGGTCGAGCCGCGCGAGCAGCGCGTCGTAGGCCGACGGATACGCGCCTGACACCCCAGCCCACTCCCACCAGTGGTTGTGGTACCCGAGCTTCAGACCGCGCCGCGCCGCGTTGACCGCCGCCTCGTTCACGGCCGCCGCGAAGCGTTCCACCCCGTCCGGCGTGCTGAGCACGTCACGCTCAAAACCCGGCACTTCGCCCGGCCAGGAGATCACCGCCAGCTTCACGCCGACCGTCTCGATGGCGTCGAGCACGCTCTCGACCTCGTCGCCCAGCGGCGCACTGACATGGGCCGAGGTCGCCTTCAGGCCGCTGGCGTCCAGGCTGGCCCGTAAGGTCTTCGCCGCGTCCATGCGCTCGTCGGCGCTCGCCCGGAAGTTGCCCACGCCGAACGGCTCGACGTATTTGAAGCCCAGACCGGCCACCCGCTCGATGGTGGCCGCCGGGTCGGCGGCGTAGGCGTCGCGGAAGGTGTACAGCTGCACCGAGAGGGTGCCCGGCGTCGTCGTGGTGTTGGCTGGATCATGCGTCATGGTTGCTCTCCCTTTCCTGCGTCTGCCTGGGGCACGGCGGCCTGCACCCAGCCCCCCTCGCGGCTGCTTCTCAGCACGTCCTCGACGAACTGCACGCCCTGCACGCCGTCCTGCACGCCGGGGTAGTCGGCCTGTACGGTCTGCCCCGCCTGCCGCGCCCGGATGTCGGCCGCCGCGCCACTGTAGATGTTGGCGAAAGCCTCGATGAAGGCCTCCGGGTGGCCCGCCGGCAGCCGGGTGGCCGCCTGCGCCGCCGTGCCCAGCCCCGGCCCGCCGCGCGTGAGGGTCTGCCGGGGCGCATCGAGCGTGTCGTACAGCAGTTCGTTGGGCTGTTCCTGACGCCAGTGCAGGCTGCCGAGCGTGCCGTGCACCGACAGGCGCAGGTCGTTCTCGCGCCCGATCTCGACCTGGGTGGCGCTCAGCACGCCCCTGGCCCCACCCTGGAAGCGCAGCAGCACCGCCACGTCGTCGTCGAGCCGGCGCCCCGGCACGAAGGTGCTCAGGTCGGCGCACAGCTCCTCGAGGTGCAGGCCGGTGACGTAGCTCACCAGCTGCTCGGCGTGCGTACCGATGTCGCCCAGCGCACCGGCCGGGCCGCTTCTGGCCGGGTCGGTGCGCCACGCGGCCTGCTTGTTGCCGGCGTCCTGCTCCTGCGCCAGCCAGCCCTGATGGTACTCGGCCGTCACCCGGCGCAGCTCGCCCAGCACACCGTCTTGTACCATCTGGCGGGCCTGCCGCACCAGCGGGTAGCCGCTGTAGTTGTAGGTCACGGCGAAGACCGTGCCGCTGGCCTCCACGGCCGCCTGAAGCTCGCGGGCCTGCGCCAGCGTGTGCGTCAGCGGCTTGTCACAGATGACGTGGAAGCCCGCCTGCACGCAGGCCAGCGCGACCGGGTAGTGCAGGTCGTTGGGCGTGACGATGCTCACCACCTGCACCCGCTCGTCTTCGGGCCGGGCCAGTTCGCCCGCGATCAGCGCCTGATAGTCGGGGTAGACCCGCTCCAGGCCGAGGGCCTCACCCGAGGCGAGCGAGCGCTCCGGCGTGCTCGACAGCGCTCCGGCCACCAGCGCGTAGTGCCCGTCGAGCCGCCCGGCCAGCCGGTGCACCGCGCCGATGAAGGCGTCCTGGCCGCCGCCGACCATCGCCCAGCGCAGCGGCCCGGGGGCCTGCACGCTCACTCGTCCCGCCCGAACGCGGCGTCGAAGGCCAGCGACGAGGCCGGGAAATCGAGGCGGCGCAGGAAGGCCGCGCTCTCGGTGGCGCCGTGCACGCGGTCCATCCGGGCGTCTTCCCACTCGACACTCAGGGGGCCTCTGTAGCCGACGTCGTTCAGGGCCACGATGATCTCCTCGAAGTGAATGTCGCCGCGCCCGACGCTGCGGAAATCCCAGTAGCGCCGCGCATCGCCGAAGTCGGTGTGCCCGCCGAACACGCCCGCCTCGCCGGTGCCGTGCCCCCACCACACGTCTTTCATGTGCGCGTGGAAGATGCGGTCGGCGAATCTACGGATGAAGCCCACGTAGTCGACGCCCTGATACCCCAGGTGCGACGGGTCGTAGTTGAAGCCGAAGCGGGCGTGGCCGTTCACGGCGGCCAGGGCTCGTTCGGCACTGGCGGTGTCGAAGGCGATCTCGGTCGGATGCACCTCGAGCGCAAAATTCACGCCCACCTCCTCGAACACGTCGAGGATCGGTCCCCAGCGGCGCGCGAAGTCCTCGAAGCCCCGGTTCCAGTACGCCTGATCGGTGGGGGGAAAGGCGTACAGGCTGCCCCAGATGCTGCTGCCGGTGAAGCCGTTGACCACCCCGACCCCGAACTTGCGGGCGGCGCGGGCGGTGTCGGCGATCTCGCGGGCGGCACGGGTCCGCACGCCCTCCGGGTCGCCGTCGCCCCAGACGTGCGGCGGCACGATGCTGCGGTGACGCTCGTCGATCGGGTCACACACCGCCTGCCCGACGAGGTGGTTGCTGATGGCGAGGCACTGCAGGCCGTGCTGGGCCAGCAGGTCGCGCCGCCCCTGCACGTAGCCGTCGTCGCTCAGGGCCTGCTGCACGTCGAAGTGGTCGCCCCAGCAGGCGAGTTCCAGCCCGTCGTAGCCCATCGATTTGGCGAGCGGGGCGAGTTCCGCGAGCGGCAGGTCGGCCCACTGTCCGGTGAACAGCGTGACCGGGCGGGTGCGGGAAGCGCCGGTCATGCGCCCACCTGCGGCTGAACGCGGGTGGCCGCCTCGGCGCTCGCCGACTCGGGGGTGGTCCACTCGGGCTGCTCGGGCACGGCGGCGGGGCGCTCGGCCGTGCTCGTGATCTGGAGCGGCTGGCCCTGCTCGGCCGACTCCAGCGTGCGGTGCATGATCTCCAGCACGTGCAGGGCCAGGTCGCCGCTGGCGCGGTGCGGCACGCCCCGGTCGGCCGCGCTGAGCAGATCGGCCAGGCCGATGCCGCGCGAGTTGTCCTGGTACGGCCGGGTGATGGGCAGCTCTTCCCAGGCCGTTCCGTGGCCGGGCCGCTTGAGGCGCACCGGGCCGCCGAAGGTGTTGGGGTCGGGCAGGCTGAGGGTGCCCGCCGTGCCGTAGATCTCGATGCGCGGCACTTCGCTGCCCGGCACGTCGAACGAGCTGATGAAGGTGCCGACCGCGCCGGACGCGAAGGTGAGCTGCGCCGTGACGTGCGTGGGCGTGCCGACCGGAATCCGCTCACCGAGCCGCGACGCGTGTCCGGCCACCCGCTCGTCGAGCGCCTTCACGGCGCTGCCGGACACCCGCGTGACCGGCCCGAGCATGTTCACGAGGGCGGTGAGGTAGTACGGCCCCATGTCGAGCAGCGGCCCCGCGCCCGGCTGGAAAAAGAAGGCCGGGTTCGGATGCCAGCTCTCGGGGCCACTGCCCATGAAGAAGGCGGTGAACGCCACCGGTCGCCCGATCAGGCCGCTGTCGATGGCCGCCCGCACCGTCTGCAGGCCCGCACCCAGGAAGGTGTCGGGAGCGCAGCCCAGCCGCAGGCCCAGGCGGGCCGCCTCGGCCACCAGCGCCTGCCCGTCGGCCAGCTCGGCCGCCAGCGGCTTCTCGCTGTAGGCGTGGTGGCCGCTGCGCAGGATGTCGAGCGAGACCTGCGCGTGGGCAGCCGGAGGCGTCAGGTTGACGATGGCCGAGAGGTCGCCTCTCGACAGGAGTTCGGCCTGACCGAGCACCGACACGCCGAACTCCTGACCGCGGGCGGCCGCCCGGGCCGCGTCCTGGTCGGTGATGGCCGCGACCTCGAACAGGCGCAGGTCGCGGGCGGCCCGCAGGTAGGCCGCGCTGATGTCTCCGGTGCCGATGATGCCGATCTTGTGGGGTGAAGGCATGAATACTCCTAAAGCTCGAAAAAGGGAGAAGGAACGGGGAGGGGCGGAACCGGTCAGCCGGGCGGAGGCGCGGTGGACTCGCGCACCACCAGCCGCGTGGCGAAGGGTGGAGGCAGCGCCTGGGGCACGCCCTCGGCCAGTGCCACCAGCATCTGCACGGCCAGTTCGCCCATCTCCTGAAGCGGCTGCCGCACCGTGGTGAGTGCCGGACGCGAGGCCGCCGCCAGCGGAAGGTCGTCGAAGCCCACCACCGACAGGTCACCGGGCACCTTTAGGCCCCGGTCCTGGGCGGCGTGAATCGCGCCCAGCGCCATCGCGTCGCCCGACACGAACAGCGCGGTGGGCGGCGAGGCGAGCGCCAGCAACCGTGCGGCGGCCTGCTCTCCGCTCGCCTTGGAGTAGTCGCCCGGCTGCTCGTAGCCCCGCGGCACCTTCAGCCCGGCCGCCGCCATGCAGTCGCGGTAGCCACGCAGGCGCTCGGCCCCGTCGGTGTGCTCGTACAGGTCGTCCTGTCCGTCCTGGCCGGGCTGTCCGGGCGCTCCTCCGAGGCCGCTGATGAAGGCGATCCGTGTGTGTCCCAGGGCGATCAGGTGGTTCACGGCCTGCCACGCGCCGCCCCGGTTGTCGACGATGAACGGGCGGTCTCCCGCGCCGTCCACGCTGACGGTGTGCGCGGGCAGGTCGGGCGAGTTGAGCCAGTCGCTGCCGTTCGGCTGGATCAGAAGCGCTCCCACCGAAAGGCGGCTCATCACCGACAGGTCGGGCGAGGTGCTGCCCTCACCGAGCATCATCACCACCAGGTCGTAGTTGAGCGCGTCTGCGGCCAGCGCCGCGCCCTGCACCACTTCCATCGCGTACGGCTTGTTCAGGCGGCGCGAGTAGACGCTCAGCATTCGCCCCTTTCCCCCTGCCAGGGCGCGCGCCAGCGGATTGACGCGGTAGCCAGTGGCCTCGATGGCGGCCAACACGCGTGCGCGGGTGTGCGGACGCACGTTGGCCTTGCCGTTGATGACGTTCGAGACGGTCATGGCCGAGACTGCCGCCCGCGCCGCCACGTCGCTGAGCGTGACCGCGGAAGCGCCCACCGGGCCGCGCGGCTCCTGGCCCGGCTCGGGGATTTCGCTGGGCAGGACTTCAGGCATGGTCAGGCCTCCGGGAAATACGACGAGAACGATCAGGACGCGCTGGATCGCCCGTGAACACCACCTTGGGTTCGGAATTTATAGCGCTATACTATGACCCTCCCTGGTGGAAGTCAACCGGTTGTGAGCCCGAACATCGCCAGTGGCGGCCTCAAAGTTCGGTGAACTTGGTTGCACCGATCAGGTCCAGAAGCTGGAGGAGCGAGCCTGGACTTCAAGTTCAGCCAGCACTTCGCGGCTGAGCACGGAATACCGCTTCCCAGCAGAGACCACATGCGGTCGCGCGCCGAACTGAAAAGGCCACCCAGCGGTGCGGAGGTGGCCTTCGTCCGCTTGGAATCCAGGTAGGGATCAGCTGTCGGCGGCGTTAGCGACCTTTTCGCGGGTACTGGCGGCACGGTTGCCACCGAGCGTGGCGAAGCCGATCACCAGACCGGCGGCGCCAGGCGGCGGTGGTGGCCTGCTGCTGAACTTTCTTGGCCTCTGCCGTGAGGCCGTCTGGGTGGCCTGGGCCTGCGTCTGGGTCAGCCCCTGACGCTGCAAGCGGGTCACGAACTCCGGATCACTCAGGGCCTTCTAGATATTGTTCACCCGGTCGGTCACGAAGTCGCTCAGGTTGGTGACGTTGCCGAGGTTGTTGCCCAGGTCATTGCTGGCGCGGGTGACGATGCCACTCACCACCTTGGCGGCGGCGGTCGACTGCGCGTCGCCCAGGTCCGGGCTGGCCTGACCAATGATCGCGCATCACATACGGCCCGCGGCGACGAAGCGGTTCATCTGGCACGATGCACTCAACTTGCCCAACCTCCGTCGCGGTTTTCGGGAGCGACGGGCACATCGTCTCGCCACTCACGACTCCGGCCCACCGCCGGCACGTCGTCCGCAGACCTGCACGGAAGCGCTTGACTTCTCTCTTCCGAAGAATTAGCCTCTGGGTCAAGAAACAACTGTAAACGTTACATTCCGGGTGCCTGTCCACCAACAGGATGTCTGCCGTCTGTTCTCTCTGTTCCCAGGTCTTTCTGTTATCCGGCACGTTCGTGATGACGACAGGAGTGTATGCCAACCACTGATCTCTCCGAACATCCTCTTCGCCACAGGCGCACCGGCAGTATCCGGGACGTGGCGCGGGAGGCCGGCGTGTCGATCGCCACGGTGTCACGGGTCTTCAACGACGCGTCGGCCGTCAACCCGGAGACCCGCGAGCGCATCCTGAACGCCGCCCTGCTGCTCAGCTACGAGCCGAGTTCACTCGGGCGCAATCTGGTGCGCGGCCGCAGCTATCTGCTCGGGCTGGTGGTTCCCAAGATCTCTGTACCGCTTTACGGCACCATGATTCACGGCATCGAGGACGTGCTGGCACGGCACAAGATGAGTGCGCTCCTGGGGTCGAGCCTCGATTCCCCGGACACCGAGATTCAGGTGGCGCAGGGCCTGCTCGGGCACGCGGTCGACGCGGGCATCGTGATCAACTCGCAGGTCGGCGCGGGACTGCCGCTGCAGCGGATGACGCCCTGGGTGCACATCTCACCGGAGACGCCCGGCCTGCCCAACCTCGTCGAGCTCGACAACGAGGAAGGAGGGCGGCTGGCAGCCCGTGAATTTCTGCTGGCCGGGCACCATGACTTCGCGTACGTGGGAGCGGCAGGGCGGGAAAGCGCCGAGCGGGAGCGGGGATTCGCCGACGAACTCGCGCGGGCCGGACGGGGATACCGCGTTGAAATCGGCGACTATTCCGAGGAGTCGGGGCTGGCCGCCGGCCTGAAGCTGCTCGAACGCCCGCTCGACGCCGGCCCGGTCGAGGCGATCTTCGTGGCCGGAGACCTGATGGCCGCCGGGGTTCTGCGCGCCCTTCACCTCTCGGGACTGAGCGTGCCGTCACAGGTGGCGGTGATCGGCTTCGACGACAGCCTGATCGCCCCGCTGCTCTATCCGCGCCTCACCACCATCCGCCAGCCCGCCTACGAGATGGGCGCGGCGGCCGCCCAGCTCGCCCTCGACCTGATCGAC
>Ga0160427_10002164_pt1 | contig 11930 bp, 10 predicted proteins | sample SolpanmetagenomL_FD_108194 | JGI IMG/M metagenome (GOLD analysis project Ga0160427, IMG submission 108194) | Solar panel surface microbial communities from Lawrence Berkeley National Laboratory, California, USA - L | ecosystem: Engineered > Built environment > Solar panel > Unclassified ...
GCGACAGCATCAAGTGGTTGAACAACAAGATTGGACAGAATGCCACTCTTGATATGCCGATTGACGCATACGCATGCATGATATAGCAGCGGACACACTTTGGTGCAAGCTTGGCTGTCGACACGCGCGCTTTCAAACTGATGCAGCATCACCAATATCAGTCAAATACAGCTACCGACGCTTGCTCCAGATAGATAATGAGCTTATCTATTGATTGGTTCTAGAACCAGCCGCGAGCGGACGAACTGCATGGAGTGATGCTGCGGCGAAGCTTGCCAATATGCCTGTGGCCAACGCAATCACAAGAACAGAGCTTGGCTGCCGCGCTCAGCGGCGCTGCCTTAGTGCCACTGCCTAGGCCCGCGCTGTTTGCAGATCAACCCACTCCAGCACACAGCCAGGTGTCAGCATGCTCGGTTCACCAGAATATCGCCACCAGCACATGTGCAGTGTGCGCCGCTCTCTGCGACACTACCAGCCGTTCGCCGCTGCACCCTCGATCGTGATACATCTGGTCGTGCAGTGGCTCGACCATCGCAGCCGCGCATCTGCTGCCGCCACCAGTCGTCGCATGCTAGATGAAGGTCGGCATGCATACAGCTGGCCTGCCACGCCACTCGTGCCCCTGCGCCACTCACAGTGGCTGCGCGCCGGCACTGGTCCGCAGTCGCTGCTGGCGCTGGCGCCCATCAGCCTGCACCTGCAGCTGTACCACCGCACGCTCGACGTAGCTGCACTGGTGCCCCACCTGCGCTCGCTATCGCACCTGCAGCTGTCCATCCGCGTGAACCCGCAGGTGGGTGAGCTGCGCCCGCCCTCTGCTCGACAACTGCGGCGTCTGCTGCGAGCCGCTCGTCCGCACTTCACCATATGCATACATGTGCTCACATGTTTCCGCATGCATGGGAACGCGGATGAGGTTGAGAAGCTGGCGGCACTGGAGAGAGTGTCGCAGCGCGTGTCTGTGACGTACTCGCGCGAATACCAGCAGGCGTGAGGCATCTGCTGTTCGTTGGCCCGGTCAGCTCACTCAAGCATGCGCATCTGTGCACTCACAGTCCACCATGCCTCGCCCAACCTGCATCTTCTGTGGCACTCAGCAGCAGCTTCACAGCCGGACGTTTCTACTTGCCACGTTCACCGAGCGCATGGCTGCCGCGTGCTGTCGGGCGCACTTTCCGGTAGCGCGGCAGACTCAAGCCCGCTACCGCTGCCATCTTCACAGCCTCACATCTGAGCTAGCAAGCAAATGGCGACGGGCTGCAGTCCCATTCAGCGAGGAGCACTTCGCACGCGCTCTCAAGTGCCTCGACCTCGTCGACCAGCGTGCGGAAGTGGAGGCCTACTACACCGCCGAGACAGAGAAGGACCACAACGACGACGTGTGCAATTTGTGCTCAAAGACAGGTGACTTGGTGTGCTGCCAACGCTGTCCTCTCAGCTACCATGAAGCGTGCCTGCAGACGCACTGGAGCGGAGCTGCGGCTGTGATGCAGTCACTGGCCGAACACGCGTCATTCCTCTGCAGGCATGTGCATCTGCGCTGCAGCTCGCGGAGGATGCGTATAGTCGCTTTGCCGCGTGAACCTGCTACCTGTGCACAATCTGCCGATGCTGTTGCCGACAAGCATCAGCCACAGGAACCTTCCACCCCACAGCCTGCTCGCGCCTCTGCACCCTCTGCCACACCGCAGCACAGTCACAGCGGAGCGCCACATGCAGAGCCTATCGATCACATGCATGCAGAGGATGCTACACCTCTGTCATGCGCAGGAGTATCGCCAGTGTGCCCTGACGCTCCGTGCAAGCAAGGGCCGATGACTGAAGACGATCTTCCGGGGGGCTTGGAATGGATCGCTGACGAAATGGCCTCCATTGACGCGGCGGACTTCGCGATGCTTCATCCACAGTCAGACGTATTGGTTCACGCACCTGCACCGCGACCGATGCAGCGCGAATCCGAAGAGCCTCTTGCAAAGAGAGCGCGCCTCGAGTCGCGGTCGTGCGCATCACGCAAGCCGAACGAATGGCGCTGCGCACTGCTGACAAGCGCTGTCATCACCAAGCCGGTCACACGTGTGCCGCTGCCATCTTTTGCAGTACAGCAGACTGCTCGAGCGCTGATCGCTGGCAATCGCTTCACATGCTCGCGTGTGCCACCTTCATCGCTGACGCTGCCCCCATCCTGGAGCAGCGGACAGAGCTTCACGGTGCGTGTGGATCGTGGCGACTTGTCAGTCGCTGTCAAGTGCTTTTTCACACAGAGCAGCTTCCAGTGCGAGCGCCACACCATGCATCTGCTTAGTACGATGTTCAGCCGCTGCCAGCTGCAGACGTATGTGCGCAAGTGGAAGAGCAGTTTCACGCTGGGTGCCGGCGAAGCGCAGCTGATTCTCGCCGCTGCTGTGGCCAGGATCCCAAACAGAGCGGCGTTACTGAATGTGTCCCAGTGCAGCTTGGTCTTCGCCTTCTACAGTGCCACTCTGGCGGATATCATCGCCACGCCACGCCGCTTCGATCACGCCTGCACCCCGAACAGCACCTCATCTGCTGGGCAGCTACTCGCTCGCATGGCGCTGCACTGCTTTGTCGGATTGCAGTTGCATCACCAAGCAGGCATCTTACTGTGCGACATCAAGCCAGCCAACATGTTCGTCTCGCACGACAGACTTCTGCAGCCCGTGTTCGGTGACTACGGCCTGGCCCGCGTCTTCACTCCGAGCCAAAGCTTGATCATCAAGCTGGAGCCTGCTGATCGACTCGGCACGCCCAACTACCGCGCTCCTGAGGCTGAGCGCGCTGCAGAGCATCACTACTACACCGCCGCTTCTGACGTCTATTCGCTTGCCTGCACACTCATCGACGTGCTATGTCGCAAAGCGCTGAAGACAGCTGAGCGCTTCTGCTACTTCGAAGACATGCAGCATCACGCAGCGCCGCAGCCACTCATGCAGCTGCTGCTGTCGATGCTCTACCCGCAACCTGCCGCGCGCACTTCACTCAGCGATGCGATTATCATCTGCGAGCAGCTCGTCCAATGAACAGCAGTCGCAGCGAGTGAGCTGTGAGGCGACGCATGCGCTTATCATGTGCATTAATTGGAGCTTTGCGGACAGCTGAGTCGCAACCAACTGCTCAATGCTTGTCTGCTTGTGTTTGTGCTACTAGCCCACCATACGTCTCGTCTGTCTGCACTCTTCCCCTGCCTCCTCTCTTCTTGCTCTCCCTCGCACTGTCAAACCCCATCATGGTCAGAGTGCGAAATCGGGCGCACATTCGACGTCGCGACGATGCCACAGCAGCTGACGCAGCTGCACATGCTCGCACCGAGCTAGACGCCCCTGCACCCACATCTGTGATCGCATCGGTGGCTGCTGCAGTCGCGCGTGGTCCACAGTTAGCTGTTGAAGTTGCACACTCCGCTGCTCTGTCCACACAGCCGCCATCAGCAGCATCTCGCCTGTCCAAGGACGAGTGGAGCCTGGTGATCCGAGCGCTGTCGTTCACTGACGCACTCAGCTGCCTCTGCGTCAGCTCAGTCACCTACCAAGCTGCATGCATGCCAGTCGCCTGGATGGGCAAGTCACTGCTCATAGTGCAGGGCAGCGATGCGCCTGAGCAGGCCGCACAGCTCGGCGTGGAGAACCATGCGAGCATCGCATTTGCCCGCTCTCAGCTGACGGACGACGTGGCCCAAGTAGCAGCTTCGACAGGACAGTGCGCTGTACCTTGGGCTGTCACACTGCAGCTGCTTCTCGAGTGCTCCACGCTCATTCCAGCAGTCTGCACTGAGCGCGGCTTCGTGCGCGCATTGCTGTCTGCTGACTGGACAGAGGAGCACACACGCAGCGTGTTATGGGAGCGCTTCTCCGATGACTACATCACCAACACTGCTGAGCACATGATCGCGTCGGAGAAACTCGTGCTGCAGGAGGATCCTGCACTCGAGCTGCTCGATCCCATCGACCCGCAAGCACGGCATCCATTTGTTGGACAGCGCCTTGTCGGTTGCTCCGATGGCACATGGTGGCACACACGCAGCGGATATCCTGAGCTAGTGGGACAATCGCTGACGCAGCATGACGCTGCGCTGCGCCGCAAGCAGATGGATGCGTACAGGGCGTGGCGGTCAGCCAGGCAGGCCACTCACGTTCGCTTGAATCAATACAGCTGCTGCGTTGCTGCTACGCTGCTGTCAGGAACCCCGATGGGTGCTGCCAGGGCAGCAGCAGGACGGCACTGCAGCTGGATTGTGCCAAGGGGCGGTTTTTGACGCCAGTGATGCAGTCACAGGCAAGAGCAACGCGGCTGTCCTGCCTGCTCTATCTGTCTTGCTATCTCTTGGCATTTCCAATCAGCTCGCACAACACTTTTCAGTTCTCATCTGCATGTCGAGAGCATCAGCCGATCTGACTCCCGCACTCGGTACGTTAGTCAGTTCAACAGATGAGCAATAAATTTGCGCTGCCCTTTGGCAATCATTGCAGCTCATTGACTTGCTCTGCTTCTCACATTTGCTCTGCTTCGCCTACCGCACTTGCGTGTTCAAGTTGACTCCACAACTGCCGCACTAGCTATCGCATCACCACCCGCTCGATCCACATCATGGCTGCACAGGTCAGTTGCGCTGTGGACGCTCAGCTGCTGCTTCGTCCCTGCGTAGTTGCTGAGCTCTAGGCTACACGCGCTCTGTGTTTGCTATTGCGCCTTGCTGCAGATGACACGTGAGCAGATCCTGCAGGAGTTTCCGCATTGCATGCTGAGCCTCTCCTTCGCTATCGGCGAGGGGCAAGTGCAGGCATCCACGCTGCGCGCTGACCCTGAGCGCACTCTCGACAACATCGTTGGACTGCTCCAGATATTGCTGCCGGCGCCACAAGGAGCTCCTCAGATGGCCGATCAGTGGGCTGCCTTCGATCAGCTGGTGGCGCACTCTGGCAATCCTGTGCTGCACTACAGCGGATTGCTGCAGATGTATCATGCGCTGCAGAGACCTGAGGGGGAACAGCAGATCACAGTTGCCTATCCCTTCAGAGGCGAGCAGTACATGACAGCGCAAGACATGCGCCTCTTCATCCTCGTCTACCTGCGTCAGCGTCAGGTGGAGGCCTCTCGCTTCGCACACGGCATGTCAGCTACGCAGGCGCATCCGCGCTTCCGATGGATTGGCAGCATCATGCCCGCAGAGGCAGTGGAGGACGATGAAACCTTCTGGCTGATGTACGCGTGAGCGCCCCTGTTATAAGTGCACATCTGCTCATGGGCAGCCTGAGCCGCTTTTGAACTACTGTTCAGAAGCAGTTTCTGCATACGTATCGCTGCTACGCGCATGTGCTATGCGTTCGTGCACACACTTCATTGTTCGCTCAGTCATTCTGCTTGAAGTTCGCCGCTGCAGTTCTCATCTTTTGATGCCATGTCAAAAACATATCGATCTGATGAGCTGTCGATGATACAACTGCGAGACACGACATCAAAGATGCAGCGAGCCAAGCGGTAAATGGAGCACCAGAGCTACACTCAGGAAAGAGAGATTGTCATGTTGCAGCTGTCTAGCACTGCTGGCTTGTCAGAAGTTGCGTGGCCTGCGAAAGCATGCTACCTGCGCGAGTAACTGACAATGACAATGGGGCAACAATGACTGCTGCCGCTGCAGTCACTGCTGTGGCCGCCACTTGGGGTGGTGGCAATGGCGCAGCTGGATACAACAACTTGACCAGCTCGTTGAAGAAGAGCACATCAGCTGCAGACATCAGCTCATCCTCCAGCGCCGCAGTCACCAGCTGTTCGATCTGTATACGAGCTGCAGTAGCGGTAGCAGTAGTAGCACTTGTACCGACTGCATTGCTCACAGCTGCAGCTGCTGCGCTCAAGCTTGAGCGTGTGGAGCGATTGGAAAGCTGGCGGCTGAGCAACGACGGTCGTCTGGCTGTGAGCGCCTGCGAGTCTGCTGCGACGAGCGCGGACGTGCGAGGACCAATGGCAGTAGCAGCAGCAGCAGCTGCAGCAGACAGCGCAGTAGAATGGCGATACTCTTCTCGAGCAGTGACAGCAGGCGCAGCTACTGCGGTCGTGGATGGCTCGCTGCCAGCTCTGCTGGCTGCAGCAGCAGCCGCCTTCTTCGGCCGTTTGCTGGACGACAGTTGACCACGAGAGATACTGACATGGCGCTTTTGCGGTCTCACTTTCTTTGCACCCGCACCGGCGTCTGCGTCTGCTGCCGCTGCTGCAGGTGCGCGTGCTGGCAGATAGTGCTTGCGCAGGAATGACTGCACCAGCGGAGACGCGTAGCCGCTAGTGATGTTGCTGATGGGCTCCCATGTACGCTGCTTGCGTGAGCGCGCAGTAGGTTTACTCCTCTGCTCGGTATCCCACACCAGCTCGAACATGTCGGGTCTCTTGGGCGTGTCAAGCAGCGCCGCCGCTGCATGCTCGGACCTCGAGTAGCGCCAGTCGGCGATAGCACTCACGTTGTACACTGCATCAAGATCTGCTGTGCTGCTTGATGCAGCGCTCGCAGCAGACGAACGGTTGCGATGGGCCATGGTGAGTGTGAAGGAGCTGTGGCCACCAAGTCTACAAGAGCGATTACTTTCCGTCCACTCGAAAAGTACTGCACAGTGCACGCATAAAATGAATCAACTTCAGACGCGCCGCGTTCGCTTCGCTGATGAGGATCCATCATCACAGAATGCTACGCACAGCGCTGTGTCGATGCGCGCATCTTCCGCACTGCGCAAGCGCAAAGCTGCATCACTGTGCGGAGAGACTGCAGCAGCTGAGCCTGCGGTTCCCCGCGCTCAACCAGAAACCCACTCCGATGATCCACCTGACGCTGCAGCTGCTGGTGCCATGGCAAAAGAGCGCTTGGTGCGTGCGCTGGAAGCTGCACTGGCTGCTGACCCGAGTGCAGGCGCCAGGCTGAGACGCGCGCAGGGTGCGCGACTGCAGGCCGCACTGGTGCAGAAGCGCAGGCGAGAGCGCCAGCTTGCGCGTGAGACGCTGCTTCAGCAGCAGCTCAGCCCCTCTTCTGCAGCTGCCTGTGACACACTGCAGCCATCCTCCGAATGCAGCACTGCTACCAGTGCAAAGGCAAACACGTCCGCTCAGCCGTCCGCCTCGGCATCTGTCTGAATGACGTCAGCTTGCTGGCAGGAGTGGAGGATGATGCATCGTCAGCCCAGCATCTGCCGCACACTGGGCACATGATAGGATCGGACCGCGTCACATGTGGGCATTGCGGAGTCGGACCTATGAGCCGTGCGTGGTACCATCGCACTCATACGCGCAAGCAATGCCTCGCTGCGATAGGAGAATCTGGGGTTCCAGCGGCTTGCGACATCAACGATTCATTCGACGAGATTGGTGGACGCGGCGATGCTGATCTTGATGGTGAGATGCCCCATGCGGAAGCGGAGGTGTTTCTGCCGCACCCGCCGAACTCTGCTCTCGCTTCCCCGCTCATGTCAGTCACAAATTGCGCAATCACATAGCGCAGTCACATATTGCACAGCGCATGCGATGTTGTTGCATGCATACTACCTTGCTGACCAGCGATTGTTTGTTCTGTGCACAGGAGTCGCGCATCTGCTCTTGCTGATTTGCAGCTGCGTCTGATGCAGCTGGGCTTGCGCTGGAATGTCACCACCAACACGATGACGCAGATCTTCACAGTGGTGGGGCAGTCGTTGCGGCAGCTCGGTGTGCTAGCGTTCAAACCAGCTGATCAAGACGCGGAGTATCTGCCGCCAGTCGAAGGAGACGAGTGCGGACCCGGCCCGTCCAGAAGCTGGCAGAATCGATTTGATCGGCTACGCGCTCAGCTCTGCGGCGACAGCGGTGAGATTGTGCGTCTCTATGCAATGTGCCCGCAGCGCTCATGCGGCAAGCTGTATCTGCTGCCGGCGGACGGCAAGCTGCCGATCAGTGGCCACACTTGTGATCGCAAATTGCTGAGCGAGCCCACCGTGTGGCCGCAGGGACGTGCCAGACCGGTGTGGCCAGCGGCGGCCGGGAAAGAGCCAAGGTGCGGCACTCTGCTCACTGTCAAAGACACCAGCAAGGAGCCGCTGCTCATCTACACACATCGCCCACTCGCGCTCAGCCTCGCGAACGTGCTGCGGCGGGAGCGCAACCAAGACAAGTGCGAGGCGTGGCGTACACGCGCAGTCTTCCATACAGATGCAGCCGCAGCAGAAGAAGAGGAGAAGGCGTATGATCAACCTGCATCTGCTTCTGATGCCACGATCACTTCTGCGAACCCTCTGCCATCAGCGGGGCATTTGTTGACTGCAGCGCGGAGACGCGACGGCAGTGGTGCGGCTGCAGCTGAAGGACAGGAGCCATTCTGCACACTCGTGGCGCGTCTCCGGCGCAGGCATGCCGATCGCAGTCGCCTCACGCTGGCTGACGCCGAGCAGGTGCTCGCAGAATATGCAGCTTCTTCGCAGGTGCACGCACGCGACCAGCAGACGCGCTCGCAGCTGAACGACGTCTACGATGCGCGCTTGTGGCAGGACAGGCTGCACTGGCGGCCCGCATCAACCGACGGCATCCACGACGACTGGCTGCCGTCTGACATGCGCCAACCGCTGGACGACGCAGACGCCGCGCCAGACGGCTTCTCGCATGGCGAGCGGACAGACACCGTGGCTGACGGCGCGTCGGACGCAGACTCGTTGAGCACTGTGCAGCGAGCGAGGGAGGCGGAGCAGACCGCACACGCAAGCCAGAGCATGGCAGCAGCGGCCGAGAGAGCCGAGAAGGAGCGCATCCGCGCCAGCTGGCCCTACACCGGCGATCTTCTCGCCGCCTGCGGCACCATCGCGTTGCAGCTGTTCGTGGACTGGTACCAGAAGCACGACCAGGGCCACCACTCCGTCGGCCTCATCTGGGCGTGCGTGCTCAACCTGCCGCGCGAGGAGCGCTACGAGCTGCACAACATGCTGCTGGTGGGCGTGCTGCCGGGGCCGCGCGAGACTAGCTACACGCAACTTCAAGCCGCACTGTACGTGCTCACTGCAGAGCTGCAGCAGCTATGGGTGACGGGTCTGGAGGCGCGCGGCGTGCGCCACCGCGTGTTCCTCTTTAGCGTCGTGTGCGACACGCCAGCCATGCGGGCTGTCTGCGGGCTAGGCGGTGTGAGCTCGGAGCACGCGTGCCCATACTGCGACGGCGCGTTCGCCACGCGCCCTGGCGAACGGCAGAGTCATCGCGACTGGCGTCCTGCCGTGACATTTGCAGCAGGTCGTCCTGGTCAGCCACTGCATCCGCGGACCACGCACGCCAGTCGCAGGCGCCACGCAATGGTGTGGGTGGATGCTCACACTCATGAGCGGGTGTCAAAGTGGCTGAAGGGCAGGCGGTCCACACAAAACAAAGTCTGGCAAGCAGACAGCGTGTTTCGATACCTCGATGAAAAGATCGTCGGAAAGCAGAAAGCTGCGCACACCGAAGAACGGGCAGCCGATCTGGAGAAAGAACAGGAGACTTCAAGTTCAGATGACGGCGACAGCGACAATGATGATACAATGGTGGCAGCGGATGACGCCGGGCATCATGATGCTGCGGCTGACACTGTGTCGCACAGCGCCAGCACACGCTGGTGTGCGCTGTTCGATTTGCCCTACTTCGACATCGTGCGCTGCGTGCCCATCGACGCGATGCACAACCTGCTGCTCGGTCTATGCAAACACATCATGTCCATCCTCACGGGACACCACGACAAGAAGACATCGCCGACAGCCAGCAGCAATCATTCTGCGCAGCAGCCACATGACACTGCTCCTGCTGCTGCTGCTGCTACTGCTGTTGCTGCATCTGGAGCCAAGAGGCAAAAAGTGGCTGGAAGTGCAACAAAAACAGCTGTCACAATCATCACCGCTGCTACTGCGGCTGCAACTGCTCCAGCAGCAGCACCACGCGTGAAGAGCAGTGTCAAGCCTGCAGGCATACTGCTGGAAAAGGATCTCGAGGCTTTGCAGAGGAGTGTCGCTAGCTGCGATACACCACGCGACATCGGTCGCATGACGAGTCGGCTGGACAGTCTGGACAGCATCAAGGCGGTGGAGTGGCTGAACATCTTCGCCACGTTCATCGTGCCGTTCGTGCGCTCACGCATGCCCGGGCACACGCAACTGCGCGGTGAGCACCTGGCCCTGCTGACGCGCGTTGCCAACGTCGTCACGCTGTCGACGAGCTACTTCACCACTCCGCAGATGGTGGACGAGCTGCACGGCGAGCTTGTACAGGTGATGCTGGACGTGGAGCGGCTGAACCCGCAGACGTCGTCGTACATCTCGCCCAACATGCATCTGTCGCTGCACCTCGCTGCGCAGCTGCGCGACCACGGCCCCGCGACCAGCTGGTGGACTTTCCCGTACGAGCGCCTCATGGGGCTCACCGCCAACATCCCTTTCCGCCCAGGCCGCTCATCAGTGGACACGGCCAAGCGCGCGCTGGCGCTGCTGGAGGTCACCGCTCGAGCCACTCCGCCACTGGAGGAGAAGAGCTGCTTCGGGCGATTCGGCATCCGCCTGCCCGAAGGGCCCGGGTTCGAGCACGGGGTGCGGCGCACCGACAGCGGCGGTCGATCTCACTGGTATCAGTTTGTTGGCGAGAAGGGCGCCGAGGCAGCTCGCATGCTGCACCTGTTCCGACTGGCCAGTGTGGACTACCTGGTGCAGGGCTGCGAGCCCTACCCTGGGCTGCTGTTCAACTCGGGCCAACTGTTCAGACCGCGCGGTGGCCGCACGCGCTCAGTGCTGCTGTCCGGCGGCGTCAACGACGTTGAGATGAGGGATGCTGGCAAGTGGCTGCTGCCAGCATCGTCCTTCCACAAGCAGCTGTGGGAAGCTCGACAGAAGCTGGCTGCCATTCATACGCTGTCTCACGTGCGCCGCTGCCTACTGGCGCACCACCTCACGACGCGGTGGAGAGAGGTGCGAGCGGCGTATGACGCGGCCATCGCCGCTGCGCCCACTCGTCAGCAGCAGGGCGTTCTGCACGACGAGCAGAGCAGCTTCGCCACGGCCGCCACCGACCGCACGCATGTGTTTGCTGCTCTGCTGGCCGAGAGCGCCGACGCATCATGGCGTGCAGCGCCCCTGGCCTACCAGTGCGTGCTGCGATGGTACCAGCAGCAGTGCGGCGGCGCAGATGCGTGGGATCGCGTCGACGTGTACGACAAGCTCTTCTACGCCGGCGAGGAGTTCGGCAGCAGCATCGTCAGCGACGGGCAGAACGCGCTCATCAGCGCCAACTTCATCACAGGAGACACGCCGTCGCGGTGGTACGGCCGCGTCAGCTACTACGTGCGGCACACATTTGCCGGCAAGGCGCACGATTTTGCTGTGGCCCAGTGGTTCGACTTCGCCGACGACCGGCGTCTCGGTGTGTCTGCTGAGCAGCTGAGAAGGGGCGGGCCCGTGCAGCAGTCGCTCCACGACTATCCTATCGTGCAGGCGAAGGAGCTCGCGAAGGACATCCGCGACATGGTGCCCGTGCACCGCATTACTGGTCGCTGGATCTCGATGCGCCCAGAGAGTGCTGCAGAAGCGCACTATCAGATGGTCTGCCCAATCCGCTCGCGACTGCATGGCTGATCCACGCACATCTTTGCGTGCTGATGGCGTCGACTTTTGAAATGTTCGTGTTCGAAACACAAGTTTGAAATGCGTGTTTGAAATGGGTTTGAAATGTCCTTTTCGAACAAATGTTTGAAAAAGCTGGCTGTTTTGTTTGAAATGGCCTTTTCGACAACTTTCTTTGAAAAGTTGGCCTGTTTTGTTTGAAACGGCCTTTTCGACAAGTTTCTTTGAAAACTTGTTTGAAAAGCCTTTTCAAACGCAAATGGAATGTAGTGAGCCGCCGCGCAGCTGCAAAGCGTCAGCGACACGCTGGGAGGAGCAATCATCGCTGCGGCGGCTGCA
>Ga0160427_10002165_pt1 | contig 11928 bp, 16 predicted proteins | sample SolpanmetagenomL_FD_108194 | JGI IMG/M metagenome (GOLD analysis project Ga0160427, IMG submission 108194) | Solar panel surface microbial communities from Lawrence Berkeley National Laboratory, California, USA - L | ecosystem: Engineered > Built environment > Solar panel > Unclassified ...
AATAAAGAAGATTTATCAAAAGAAAGCATGGAAGCAGATCACTTGACTCGCGAATGCATCAAAGTCTGCAAAGTGCAAGATATATTTATTCAAAGCGAGTAAAATATACACAAATTACATCGAAACAACATTACTGACTCACGATGTGTGATAGCAAATTACCGGAGCCAGCACTCAAACATCTGTTCAAGCTGATAGCTAAGATCAACGAAGATGAGTTGCCTCCGTTTCCTCTTGTGGATGGCAGGCAAAGTCCTGCTAATAACGCTTCCAATGCAAGCCCAACTGGCGCATATCAGAAGCTGGATGAAGACAGTGCCATCTTCTGGCTGGAAATGTATGCGCATCTAACTATTGCTAACCAAAATCGGGTTGCGTGGTGTTGGTAATATCATATAGGTACAAACCCCGTTTTTCAAATCTAAGTTCATATCTAGGGAGGCTTTCAACGTGCATGTTCGCGATATCCTTCGCATTCCTAAGGGCTACATTGTATTGCGTGAGCGAGCTGCGTCGCATCTCATCGCTTGCTGTATAGCGCCATCCTTGGTCTGTGCTCTACAGAATCTCTTCAGAATTTCTCCTGACAACCTCGTAGAACTGTGACTCAGTGCTTGAGAACACTTTGCAAACCCTAAGGGAATTAAGACCTGAGTCATTGCATCCCGTTGCAGCAGTTGTAGCAGCAGGTACAAAAGAGCTTATCAAAGCACGACCTAATATCCTAAGGTATATTCTCCAACCTGCACCTACATGTTATAAGGCCTGATCGCAAGGAGAGCAGGCCAAAAGCTGAACGCATCCATATCGTCGACCTTCTCAAAAGTTGTATTCTTCAAACGAGTGCCGCCGCTTACTGTTTCGAATGTGCAGAAGTTATGGTTGTTGATCCGGAACTCTGCACTAGTAAATTACCAGAGTACGTCCAATTGCTGGGCTATTTCCCGTTTGCTATAGTGAATTCTACGCAAACGGCAAGTCCAAGAACAGACTCGAAGAGCCCTGCAATATCCAGGTACTAAGTGAATCTGAACAAATGATACGCAAACGAATATTGATAAACATAATAGTAAAATTGATGCTGTGGACAGAGGAATTCAAGCTCTCGATAAGCTGTTTTCGATATGTTCCAGGCTGACATCGATAATCGAAATAGAGCATAAGCAGGAACGAATACCGCTAGACGATTTATGGAGATCGGCCTGGATGCCTGTGTTGGAAACCTTGTCACAACAATGTTGTCACCCAATGAGGGATATCCGACAACATGCATTTACACTGTTACAAAAAGCGCTTTTGTTGCCAGATTTTGGTCATAATGTGGACTTATTCCTGGCACAATCGAATGCATTCAATCTGATCTTATTTCCGTTGCTTGAAGAATTCTTGAAATCTCAAACGGTCATCGATGCAAATGGGCTTGACGAAAGCCGCATGAGAGCTTGCGCAATGTTGTGTCGCCAATTCCTCCAATATCTGGCCGGGGTCTGCACCGCATCACCCCATCTCGATAGCCAGTACTGGAGTTCGCATCCCGAAGAAGAGCGAGTTATGTCTGATCTCTGGTCCAGAGTCCTGGAGTACCTCGAAAGATACATGGAAACTAGCAATAGCAATGACTTTTTGGTAACTTTCAGTGTTCTGAGCATCATACTCTTTATTGAATCGGCGCTGAACAGAAAGAGGTCGTTCCAGAGTCGCTCAAGAATATGCTACTTGTGCTGAAATCTTATGGCTTCTTCGCCGTTCGAGAAATTGGCATACAGGAAGCGGAAGTAAGCCCTTCGGCGCAATTCCAGGAGCTATTATACAATATTAGCACATTCGATCCACAGTATAATAGTCTATGGGATTGGACATGGACACAAGTGAATAGATTCCTTCCAAATCTGGAAAGAGACGGTCTCACAGGCGATCGTCATATTCGCGCTGAAAGTCCTCTGCGAAAAAGTTCGACTTCAAAAGCTGTCTCACCGACTAGAGTCTCTGCAAGCGAAGTCTTGAATGAGAGTGAAACGAAGGCCGATGACAATGTAGCGCTTGTGGAGCCGACTAATGGTACAATCGAAGAATCACCAAGCACAAATCCACCTACCTCGCCAGGCAAAAGCTTATCACTGTAAACTCTATGCTGACCAAGGCCAAATTCGAGCCATCAAATCATCATGTTCAAATAGGCGCGCGATGATTGAAGACGAAGTAGACTAGTACAAACAGCTAATGTCGATTAAAAGATCAGAATCAGCAATACTTAGATCATCAATTTGTGAAGACTGCCAGCATCTAATTGGCTGGCAATCTTTTCTATATCTCTCAATTGATATGTGGCAGAATCAGCTTGGAGCCAAAGTCGATTACACATTGAGTCTACTCTTACAAGCAAACAGCGATCAAGAACCATCGCCACTGAGCATGGAACATCATCGATGCCACTCTCCTTCACCCAGAGTACCAGTTCGGGCACGCCAGCCAAAATGCTTCTCTGGCGACACCTCTCGAAGCGAATCAGCAGAACTTCTCCGTAAATGCTGTCTTCCAGGTGTGAGTAGATTGTCAGGAACACTTTGTCTGCGAATGGAGAATACGCGACCCAAGGACTCTGCCGCAACGAGTCACAACTTTGCAGACAATAGAGGCTTAGGCATATCACTATCTAAGACTCGACGAAGATCCTTCAGCGATGATTCAATATTCATCTTGAGTTCTGCGTTGCGCATTGTCTTGATTGAAGCGATATTGAAGTGAATACTTCGGTCTTTCAGCATATAGGCGATACCATATCCATCCGGTACTACTTCTCCCCATCCCCAACCATCAAAACTCTCTGTAGGAATCTGACTGGTGGACAACTTCCAGTGACAAGACAATGCATAGGATGGGTCGGTATACAGACTTGGCAAAGACTCCTTTGGCTCGAGTAGCATCTTTAGGCCAAGTAGATGACGATCGACACCTTTACCCTCAAGGGCGTTTGCCATATACGATGACTGGGCTTTCATCGCCTTCCTAGCAAGCTCGACCTTGACCTCGTCCTTTGTATGAACATTTAGCTCGATATTTTAGTCTAATAAAGGGCGCACTCACCGAGACTCCCTGCTTGTCGAAATTGCTCACGAAATCAACACTCTCAATGCTGACCGATCGACAAGTCTCTGTTCTTCCATGACGGAATCGGCGAGTTGCCCCGGACTCATAGGTTGCTCCCACAGTTCCATAGGTACGATAATAAGCGAGCTGCATTGCCATTTGAACAAATGAATCGGGCGAGACTTTCCATTTCTTGATGGTGTTTTTGCCATAACCTGTCGACGCAATCACATTGACTGTGTGTGCACGAATATCTTTCTCTAACCGAGCCAAAGCTTTCTCAATGTTCGTAGTAGTCTCATTGTCCACTGACCAAGTATATTTGGATGGAGTCACAGATATACTTGCCGGAGAACCGAGATCAAGTTTATTGAACTCCAGGCTATATCAAATTAGCTATACTGCTAGTTAAAATTGTGAATTTGGTTTGATACCCTTCTAAGATAAAGTTAGCCAATCTATTGGTCGGAGTTGCGTCCATCATGCTATGCTGGTTGGATTGAGTAATTTGAATAGATACATCCAAACTGTATAATTTACTTCGCATGTAAATCCAGCTTTCCCATTGGCAAATACGATGACCTGTATCGTTTTGTCATACCATCTATTGTTTCCGTCTCCATGCCATAACGCTCTACCAACTTCCACACGGCTCTTCGGTGTAGTATAATCAAGAGCGAGTACTAAATCGGCAGCTTCTAAGAGTCGTAAAATCTCAGCATTGCTTTCGTTCTTGTTGAGATGAGTATGTGCCTAGCAAGATCAGTCCGATTCTTGTACTGATGGCACCTAACCTTACTTTGAGCCATTGATCGCGATGTTCACTTGTCAGAGCTCCCACTGCCGGGCCAGTAGAGGATTCATCCGCATCTTTACTGATTGCTGCAAGCTCACTGATTCACGAAATGAGCAAAAGATTCTGTAAGGAATTGCATAATAACAATGTACATACGATTCGATTGCGCCAATGCCTTTCCACCCGTTATTATCCTTGAGCTCTAATCGATAATAATGATTATTGCGTAGCACCATAATATAGTTATTCTCAATCGAAGAGTACATTCGCGCGGTATCAGACTTCTCCAGCTGTACTCTACATGAATTGAACATATACTGATACATAGCCATTGAGAAAGTGCTCGATTTCGTTGAATCCGGTTCCAACTCTTCGCTAAAATGTAAACATTAGAATAGCGATCATGCATATCAGACAAGAACCTTGCCTCACTAATAGCTTTTTAAACTCTACGGCGGCTCTAACTATAGATGCTGCGCGACTGATCTGATTGGTTCTCCTATAATCATCTGCGAAATGGAAAAAGTACGACACATTGATGACAACGGACTCGCGATAACTTGATATTGGTCAGCTCAACATCGATACATCGTGTTCCTATAAGATGTCTATACCTCATGTAAGCATAATCATTCCACCAATGAGCCAACCAATTTCCTTGGCATTCAGGGTTTTGTTTCCGTTCTTCCAATTTCTTCTGTAACTCCCTTGCTTGCGCGCTCTGGGCGAATTCTTGGACGACTTTATCGGTTGCATTATACTATAGTTGGTCAGTCATTCACGTACATAGTGTTATGCTAAGATGAAATGTTATCACAATTGTTGTTTTTCCTTTTGATTGCACGATGATTGTTCAACGAGAACGCATGAAACTTTGAGTAGCTACCTGTTCTGGTTTGACTAGTGGCTTCACGCTATCCAAGTATCGCTTCAATGTTTCTTCTAACCTTGGTACAGGTAATGGAGGTAGGGATGCTTCTTGTCCGAATGTAAGTTTTTGTGAATTGGGTGTTCTGATTCCAGTGAAATAAGCGAGTTTAGACATGCGCCGACTTAGCTGTGAGAGCATAGGAGAGGTGAAGGAGGCTCTAGTTATTAGCAATTGATTATTATCAAGCGGCTCAAATTGATGTGTGATACCGCTATGTATATGCGGTTTACCTAGTACTCGTACTCGATTGCTTTCCTAATTCGGTAAGAGCGACAATAAAAAGGACAAGTACAAAATTCCTGTTCTAATTCGATAACATCACAACATCACTCAATACTGATCACAAACTAAACAATGGATCAAGTCAAGCTGAATATGAACATGATCTGAATTGAGGCAAATAGAGATTCAGAAGATCTATTTCCATTCTGCACACATCTAACACTTTCAGCGGCCTAATTACTGCCATGAAATTCAGTACTCAGCTTTTATATCTAGAAGGGCGAATGCCCAAGCTATTATGAGAATATATCCCTAGCATAGTGTATATCTCTGGTTTCAAGCCGATCGGTGTCCTAAAACCCAAATGCCACAATGCATGACGACACTCGAAGACACGCTTAGAATTCAGGTAATCATCAATATATACATAGATGGCGTATTCATCGATCTCATTTCTCATACTGATCTTGCAGCCGGTCTTGAAGAATGAGTGTGCGATAAGGCTCCATTCTCTGCTGACATTAGCTTTGCTGGCATGTATGATCCACTTGCCGTATAAGAATTCATGCTCGCGCGCTATTTGATCTATAGCCTCTTCGGTAACATCATCTAGCTCATCGAATTTGGACATAATTTGTTGAATGACACGCTCATCTGGTTGCGCTTGGACATTAATGCAAAGTCCTGAGGCATTTCGGGTCAACAACGTCTCGACATTCCATGTCTGTAGAAATTGCTCGATTGTCCCTTGCGTTTCGTCATATATGATTTTGGATGTCTCCATGTTCGATCTCGTTTGTGCTTGATTTGCAGCATTTGCGTGCATTCTTTTGGCGGGTATGATATATTTCGCATTTTCATTTGTATGTCCTTCTTTTGTTGTAGTACATGTATGTTTTTGCGTCTCTTCGGTTTCCTCTACCTTGTTGTGTTTTGTATTTATTTTGTCACTTTGTTTCTTCTTTTGCTTAGTCACTTTGTTTATTGTGTGCTGTATGTATGATGGTTTATGGTGATCGGGTGATCTGTTTCTATTTGTTGCTGAATACATGATGTATACATTAGAGTAGTAGAGCAGTAGAGTAGAGTGTGTTGAAGAGTGTCACTAGACAACAACCACTCATCACCAAAAGAGTACAACACCCCAGAGAAGCAATAACACTAAACATTCTCAACACACCACCTACTACCACAAAATCATGAACACCACAACATCACATCTACAGCAATTATGGAACGCGCTAGAAAAAGAAGCGGAAAACGAGGCACGGAAATATACCATCAAATTACAAGGGTTGAAAGAACAGATTGAGAGTGAAGTACGTACGTTCCGTATTATAGAGTACAGTATAGCATGATCCAGCATATGAATAGTCATAATGAGAATCAAGAGGGGTCCATGCTCGGTATCACGTGGCGTAGAACGAAGAGAAGCACAACAGAACAGTGATTATAAACTTATGGAATAAGAAAGATAGCTAAGAAATATCAAGTTTAGAAAGGTCAAAGCAGACGGTAAATGGAATAGGCATGGAAATATAAACAGCAAGAAACAACACAACGAGGAGGAAATCACACAGCCATCTCGCCTTGCTGGGAATTCTAGTGAACAAACGACTAATCTTCAAACGAGTAATGGATTTCTGCCTGTGTTTAATAGCTCAGGTACACTAGCGTCGGTACCTACCAAGACCGATAAGATACTGTCGCCGCAGAGCAACATGTTTACCAATACAGGTACAGCTCAGCCTAAGCCCATAGAAGATCACATGAGACATACACGCGAGATTCCACCGTTAAACGACAAGAGCGCGCCAGTGCAGCATACGGCGTTCACACCGAACGTGTTTCAGACTGCCCGGCAAGCATTCGATGCGAATACGACAGCTGGGATCGCTGCCATAACCCACTCGCGGCTTCAGTCTGATACTATGGCGTCAGATCAGAGCGTAGCAAGTACCAATCCATTTATTACCTCATCAACCGTTGTTCCGAAAATGTTTCAGCAGGCAAGCCCGAAGCAAGCGAATGTTGTGAATATGCATCCAAAGATTGGAATAATATCACAACCTTTGAATATCAAGTCTCGCTCACTAGATCTACAACCAGAGTACAGTGCTGCAGTCGACCGTGTAAATGGCATCAAAACCGTTATTCAGCCTCGCGTATTTGCGAATCCAGCCTGGAAGAAAGCTTGCTTTCACGCAAAGATGACTATCAACAAGAAAGTGGTGCAGGTGGTGAATACGAAGTCAAAGGTTCACGAGACGGTAGAGCATGTAAGTCTAATTTACATCTAAAACTGATAAATTTAGTTCATTGAGCTGGATAAACTGCTTGTATCTTCCAGAGCCTTGTCCGAAGATGTATATGAATGGATCTTGGACCAGATTGCCAAAAAATTTGTGGTAATAAGGACATACTTGTATATTGATAGGGGAAACTGAAACGATACTCAAAGTCACAAGCGATGGCTGAAGTTGGTGCCAACATGCAGAAAGCATTTGCGCTAGCCAATGTCATAGTTGCACTTATCAAACGCTATCCACGATTTCTTGACCACTTTAACGCGAGGATGGCGAAGAAGTGCCCATTCACTCTTCCATATCTACCCAGACGTTCTTCGTTTCAGACTGATGCAGCTCATCTCAAATCACTGGGCTACAAAACAGACGAACAGGAAGAACATTATCAAGAACGCATGATCGGATGCATTGGCCTGTACGCAGCAGTAATGCAAACTCAATGCAGTAATTTACATCTTTAATTCATTGTTCTATACATTATTCTCTAACATTTTTCGAGTGGGGACCAATCCCTTTGGGATGCAGTTTGCATGGCGATGGTTGGCTCGAACCATCAACCAAGAGCCAAGGCGCATAACACCTTCATTGATGTTAAGGTTTCTTGAAGTTTCTGGTCATCTCTATATCAAGGACTATGGCCGCCAAGCCTGGAAGGTGCTAATCCTACTGAGAGAGCGGTGGTCATCGATGATATCCAACGATAATATAGCAGCGAGAATACGCTTGGAGTTGTTTTTGGAAACAGCATGCAAGATCAGGTCGATACCGTTGCCAATCGGTAGGGAGCTGCAACCAAGCTGATATCAAGCGCTCTTTCTAGTTGGATGTTACAATTGCATTGTTGAGTTTGAGCCGATCAGACTATTTTCATCTGGGTCCCTTATCTAGGCACAAATCGCTTCAATCTATTCGATACAACTCTCATGCTATTCTCTACCTATGATCTTATGTACAATTTCTGGTCGCATACTACAAGAATACATTGTAGCCACGCACATGGGCAGTCATCGTACTTGCTCTTAGCGTAGCATGATTTGACGAGCGGACCAAGAGCGGGAGGTGACCTCACCGATGTACTTGTCCGGATTGTCGTACACTTTCAACAAATGCGCGGATAGCCCGATCCTTCTCGTCTGACTGGGTTGCACTACGTATTCTGTCAACATAAGACAATCAACGCACACGAAGAATCTTACGTAATGAATTCCTGCAATAATTTGCCTGGTCCCACAGCGTTTTGTACCCAGCCAATTAGATGCTGACCAGCAACATTATGTAGTTTGCTTAGCGTCACTCCAACTCGACTGAAGGTTGCGCCTATGAAGATTGTGCGAACTCCTTCGAGCAGACCTTGAACCAAGATATCACCGTGCTTCATCACTGCCTCTGCTATATCCGGTCGATTTGGTGAGACTTCGATCATATCTCGCAAAAGACATACACATTCAGTCTGTGCTTCAGGATACATGTTTGGGAAGGTCAATGTTGCTAATATCAATTGCGGTAGGTGTGGAACAATCCAAGAAGGAAAGAATGGTCCGCAATAATATACTCCATTGGCCAAGAAATATACAAAATCTTCGGCAACTATCGAAGATACCATTAGTACTCTTGCGAATACCAGAAGATATTGTCTTTTACATCTCAAATACAGGTCCTTGGATTGTTCATCTTGACTCTGTAATAGACTCATGCCATACTTCGCTACTTCTTCGATGAACGGCGCTACGAACTCCTTCTTTCCGAACTGTTTTATCAATGTTGCTCCAAGGTTGAGAGCGGATGGAGCTCCCTCTTTGATATATCGTAAAGCGCGATCGGCTATTTGCGGAGCGATATCTCCAGCGACTGGGAGTATCGCAACGTAGATGTCTGTTACAGCCGGCATTGCGGGCAGACGGTCTAACACGGGCATAAAATCCATTAGAAGCTGTACATTGGGGTGTGGATTTGGGTCATTTTGTGGGAGTTTCTTGAGGAATACACTTAGACGTTTAAGGTTTTCTATTTGTACATCAGAATCGAGGTGTGAGTGTTCAAGATATGGTATATGTTACCTTCGGCCAAGTCATAAAATTGCCTGTCCTGAGGAGTGTCACTGATCTGGGCCAGCTTCTCCCCGATTGGCAAGGTGAATTGTCGTAGCCACGTTAAGTGATCTTCAGGCAGCGTGCATATGATTCCGGCCATTGCTTCCGTCACCTCGATCAGATCCGATTTCGTTAAACTAGTCTGAGCCTGCATGTAAAACGTCGCCAGATTCGGCAAGTATGGGACCATCAGCTAAGAAGGATCATTTAGTCAAGCGATAGTGATGGCCTAGTATTGACTTACGTCTCCCACATCATGACATATATTGTTGAGGGCCAAAGCTGCACTGCTCTTTATCTTTTCGTTGTCCGAAAAGCCTCTCGCCACGAAATCAACGACCCAGGGCAAGAACTCCGGATGCTCTCTGAACCAGGTAGCATACGACCCACACAGTAAGATTGCGGCGTAGCGGAGCCGATCATTTGTAGCTGTATTAGTGCCAAAAGTAAGATTTGGTAGGATTGAGCCAAAAACATCGCTTATGTATGTATTTTGAGTATCTGGAACTTTGCTAGATATAGCTCGCAATGCGAACAACATTCCTTCAATTGATGCAGTATCATGTGACACAGTCGTAAGGACAAGACGTAGCACAGTGTCAGGTCCACATACGGTCACGCTGTCCTTCAATACATCTCCGATTTCGTGTCTGAAGCGTCTGAATTCGTCCAGCTCTTCGGCTGTGAAGGTTTCCGGCCAGGTCATCTTCTTTAGTAGATTGGATACTAGAGAACTATAGACTTCAACAAGCAGGGTAGTAGTTGTCTGATCGAACCGTTCCGCGATATTGCCCCAGATTGGGAATGTCATCGGTATTATATCCAAGTCGTACGATGCGGTAATAGTAAACAACTTGAGGAAAGGAACCCATGAAGCTACTTCGCTCAGTATCAGGTCTGTAAAGGTCTCTGCTGCTTCCGTATAGATCCGCGCATAGACTCTTTGCTCGTCGATATCTTCCGTTGCAAGATTTGACTCGAGACCAAGCAAATATGGCATGATGAGCTGCGCAAATTGCCCATGTACCTCATACTCAGGTATATTTTGCCGCAGTAACATCACGATGACCTCTGTCGCTTGATCGACGTGCGGAGACTGCAATCCTTGAAACACTAGCGGCAAAAATTGAGATTCAAGAACTTGTTGTACAGTGATATCATTAGATTGTATCCACAATGCTAGGGTTTCTAAGACTTCGGAAGGATGTTGTTGCAGGCTGTTGCAGAGCAAACTCAAGACCTGGGGTGATACCTTGATCGTCAGTTCCTCTATCCGCTCGTAAAACACATCCAAATCTATGTCCTAGTGATCACATCAGTGGGAAGCTGGAAGGCACAAAGTCTCTAATGACCTTGACGGGTATTTGATTGTTTTTGCGAACCATCTCCGGCATAACACCCAGCCACATTATCGATATTGATGGGTCACATGTCTCACAAATATCTTTTACTGGATTGGTCCAGGTCATATCTTGTACCGCTATAGCAGCCAAAGCCAAGGCTATCTGCCGTTTGACTGGTAAATCGATCGTCGGCGTTGTGAGGAAGGTAATGAGTAGAGGTCGCGTATTAGCTATTAGGCTGATCAATCAGTATTCCAAGTAATTCGGACATAAACATGTAAGCGCATAAGTGAGCTCGCCATGGAAGCGCGCAATCCGATCAATATTACTTATGGGCACGCGACTTATCATGATGCCGTACGCAGCATCAGCTTCTCTCGACAGAGGCTCAGTATCCATTTGGTCATCGCCTCGCTTCTAGTCATGGTTTTTGCTTGGCTCCTGCAAGTGATTGCAATATTCTGTGACTGCCAATTGACCTCTCTTTCCGCATATACCCATTATTGTATCTCTCTATTTCACCCGTATCCATTTTGCCATCTTCTCACTCTCTTCGTTCCTCCTCTCCTCTCCTCTCCCCTTTCCTGTCCTCACACTTTGATTGATTGATCATACCAGGTGCGTTTTCCCATTTTGTGATTGCCAATTCCCGTATACTCGTCCCCGCGAACATTGCTATCTGTGTTGTTGTTGTTGTTGTTGTTGTTGTTGTTGTTTCTGCACTGTTACTACCACTCCTTGTTGTACTAACAGCAGCGGCGGTGGCGGCCTGTTGTATGATCTGTATACACTCTTCCCACACCTGTGTATTTCCTTGTTCTCTCCATTTCGTGAGTGTTTGGTTTGCGGTGTGGCGTTCGTGTTGTGATGGTGAGTGGAGGAGTGTGTGTAGGAGAGAGGGGAGTGAGGACATTTTATGTGTGGTGTGTTGTGTGTGTTGTAGCGGTGTGTTGAACAAAACACAAGACGAAAGAGATGAAAACAATGGAGACAAGAAAAAAACATGGAAATAGCCGAGGAATGCAAGTAGTCCAGAAAAACATAATCATCAATGAAACAGCTCGTTTCTGTGCATGATAAGAGTGGTTACACAGGAATCTCCGTCCCGCGATACGAGTGCATCCATTCAGTGAAGCGAGAAGTGGGACGGTAT
>Ga0160427_10002167_pt1 | contig 11926 bp, 15 predicted proteins | sample SolpanmetagenomL_FD_108194 | JGI IMG/M metagenome (GOLD analysis project Ga0160427, IMG submission 108194) | Solar panel surface microbial communities from Lawrence Berkeley National Laboratory, California, USA - L | ecosystem: Engineered > Built environment > Solar panel > Unclassified ...
AATCAACGGATGGTCGCCGTGCTGATGATCCTGGTGCTGTTCACCGTGCTGTACTTCTCGTTCAGCGTGGTGTTGAACGGTGTGCCGGTGATAGTGCTGCTCGCCAGCGTGATCCAGCGGCGATACGCCGAGCCGGACGGCGCGCCACGGGCCGCGCCAGGCTCGGACGGCTGGGCGACGGGTCTGCAACTGCTGCTGGTGGCCGTCCGTGCACTGAGCCTGGCGTTCGCCACCAGCAGCCGCGCAGCGGTGATCTGCCACACCGTGACGCTGCTGGGAGGCATCGCCCTGTTCGGGGTGTGCCAGAGTCGCCAGAGGCGCGTCCGGCAGGCGGCGGAGATGGAACGCCGGGCAAACCGCTGGGGGACGTACGCGGCCGCCTGGACGGTCGGCACGGCGTTCGTGCTGCTGTACCTGGCAGCGCTGAACGTCGGCCGGGCCGCGCCCTGATCAGCCTGTTCAGACCAGCGCGTCGCGGATGAACGTCTGGAAGATCGCCGGGTCGGCTTTCATGTCGCTCCAGCTGTAGCGGAAGTGTGTCATGTGCCCCGTCTGCAGGTGCAGGAATTCCCGGATCTTCTCCAGGGTAGACGCTGGGTCCACACCGGGGGTCTCGCTGGCCTGAAGCAGCGCCTGGGCGCGGGTGAGCACCGCGGCGCACGTCAGTTCCACGGGTTCGGCGAGCAGCTGCCCGGTGGCGCGGCGGAAGACGTCGACGGCCAGCGTGCGCTCCGCAGCCAGGGCCTCGCGGGGGAAAAAGTCGTCCTGGTAGTGCGTGCCGAGCGTGGAGACCGTGCCGGTCTGCATGGCGTGGTCGAGGGACGCTTTGATGCTGGTGAGCATCGTCTCGTCAAGGCTGTCGAGGTACCCGGGTCCAGCAAAGGCCAGGCCGTCCTGCCAGACGCGTAGGGTGGTGTACGGTTCGCTGCTCAGCTGTCGTCTCAGCGTTTCAGCCTGGTGTGGATCGCTGCTGTTCATGGACCGATTCTATGGACCGCTGTCTGACAGGGAGGCGAGCACGGCAGGGACGGTCCTTCACGCATCCGGGGGGCGTCCATCTGCCAGACGAGCAGGCCGCGCAGGGCGGCGACGTCTTCGGGCGTATTGAACATCCGCAGGAGCAGCGGCGTCAGCGGCCAGTCGAGGCGGGCCATCGCCCGGTGGGTGTCGGCCGGGATGTCCGGCCCACCGGCGCCGCCGCCCGCTGGCCGAGCGGAACGACTGGACGCGGCTCTTCTGAACCACTTCCGGCACGTCCGGGCCTGTCCAGATGTGCCGAGTGTTAAAAATGCATCGCCCCGCCTCGAGACGGACCGGTAAGATCGTCACCAACGCCTGAACACCTGGCCCCTGTAGGAGAACCACATGAAACGCACCCGCTCCCTCCATCTGACCCTACTGGCCACCGCGGCCGGCTCGCTGGTCGCCTGCTCTCCGAGGACGCCCGTCTCCGACTACCAGCGCCTGAGCTACACCAGCTACGCGCAGTGCATGAACGAATACCGGCTCATTCCGGAACTCGAGCGCCCCTGCGTGCCCGGCGACCCGGGGTACTACTACGGGCCGTATTACTACGGAACGGGCACGGTGCACTATCTGGGGTATTCGCCGAGCGGCGTGATCCTGACGCGCGGGGTGGTCTACAACACCGTGCAGCGCACGAGGATCCTGTATCAGGAACCCAAGGCCGTGACCCTGACCAAGAGCGCGCCGACCCGGCAGGCGTCTGGCACCACGCCGGGAACGACCGAAGCGTCCCACACCGGGGGAAACGCGGCCTCGCACGTGGCTGCCGCGGCCGCCGGTGCGGCCGCCGCCACCGTGGCCAGCCGGGCCGGGAGCAGCACCACCCGCGGCGGCTTCGGCCGAAGCTCGCGCAGCAGCGGCTCGTTCGGCGGCTGAGGTGCGGCGCCTGACCCTGCCCGGGCGGCCCGACTGGGCCGCGCGGCTGAAAGAGGTGGCCATCGACTGGGACGGGAACGGCTACTGGCAGGAGCAGGCCGCCTACACCTTCACCCCGGAGGAGATCAGCCGGATCGAAGAGGTCTCGCAGCGCCTGGTCGATCAACTGCTCGAGACGGCCTCGTTCGCCATCGAGCGTCACCGCCTCGGGGACCTCGGCATTCCGGCGTTCCTGCACAGCGCGGTGCGCGAGTCGTGGCTGCGAAGTGACCCCAGCGTGTACATGCGGCTCGACCTGGCCTACGACGGCGAGCGGATCCACCTGCTCGAGTGCAACGGTCAGACGCCGACAAGCCTGATCGAGGCCAGCGTCGCCCAGTGGCACTGGCTGGAAGATCAACTGGCGCTCGGGCAGATCGAGGACGGCTGCGACCAGTGGAACGGAATTCATGAGGGCCTGATGGAGCGGTGGGGCGAGGCCTCGAACCGCGGGTTGCGGCACGTGCATTTCGCGGCCGGTGAGAGCAGTGAGGACCTCGCCACGGTCACCTACCTGCGAGACCTGGCCGAGCAGGCGGGCCTGCGGACCGCGGGTCTGGCGGTCTACGAGATCGGCCAGGACCCGCAGCGCCGGTACCTGATCGACCTGGACGATCAGGACATCCCTCACCTGATGTGGCTGTGGCCGTTCGAGTTCGCCTGGGAGGACACGGCCGCCCCAGAACTGGCCCTGACCGGGACACGCTTCATCGAGCCGCTGTGGAAGACCGTGTTGTGCAGCAAGGGCGTCCTGGCACTGATGCACGAGCGATACCCGGACAGCGCGGAGATCCTGCCGGCCAGCCTGACGCCCGGCAGCCTGGGCGGTGAAGTGGTCAGGAAGCCGCTGTTCAGCCGCGAAGGGCAGAACGTCACGATCATCGGCCAGGACCACGCGGCCACCGGCGGGCAGTACGGCGACCTGCGGGTGGTTGAGCAGCGCTACGCGGAACTGCCCGAGTTCCGCACCGACACGGACGAGCGGCGCTACCCGGTGCTGGGCGTGTGGGTGGCCGGCAGCACCGTCTGCGGCCTGGGCATTCGCGAGGATGCCAGTCGCATCACCGGCGACCGGGCCAGCTTCGTGCCGCACCTGATCCTCCCGGAGAAGTCGGCATGACCCGCCTGGGCGGAACCCGTCTCTTTCCTCCGGATCTCCAGCAGCAGGTCTACGACGTGCTCGACCCGGACCCGAATCCCCCACCGGTCGAACGGCTGCTCAACCTGCTGCTGAGCGGCCTGATCGCCGTGAACGTCGCGGCGGTGGTGCTGGCCTCGGTCCCGGCCAATCAGCACCACTACGCCCACGCGTTTCACGTGCTGGAACTCTTCAGCCTGGCCGTCTTCACCCTGGAGTACCTCGGGCGCGTCTGGGTGGCGCCGCTGAAACCCGGAGCCGCCCCAGGGTGGGGCGGGCGCCTGAAGTGGATGCTCAGCCCGCTGGGCCTGATCGACCTCGGCGTGCTCCTGGCCCTGCCGGGACTGGCCGGGTTGAGTGCCCTGAGGAGCCTGCGGCTGCTGAAACTGATCTCCATCTTGAAGTTCGGCCGCTACTCGGGCGCGCTGAGCACCATCGGCCGTGTGGTGGCGAGCAGGCGGGACGAGCTGATCACCACCCTCGGGATCGTCTTCGTGCTGGTGCTGATGAGCGCCACGGCGCTGTACAACGTCGAGGGTGGAGCCAAGGGCTTCGAGACCATCCCCCAGGCGATGTGGTGGGCGATCGTCACGCTGACCACCGTCGGCTACGGTGATACTTTTCCTCAATCCGCTCTGGGACGCATTATCGCCGGTTTCGTGATGATGCTCGGCATCGGCATCGTCGCGCTCCCGGCCGGCATGATCGCGTCGGGCTTCAACGACGAACTCGCCCGCAAGCGTCTGATCAAAGAGGCCGGGGCGGGCATCTGCCCCACCTGCCTGCGGGCGCACGCGGAACACCCCTCGGCGCCGGTGGACCGTCCGTCGGCAATGACGCCGGACAGCGCGGCACCGTAGCCCGTGAGGTTCAGACGGACAGTTGCTGCATGACCGTGGCCAAGTTCCGTGCCCCAGTGACGATCTGTGCAGGCGTCAGACATCCGTACCCAGCAACAGCTCCTCCGGTCCAGGGCCATCCAGGTAACAGGAACGCAGAGTCGTGAGCTGCACACCCCGCTGCGCCGCCGTTGCCGCCATGGCCTCCGCCTGAAGCGGTGCAGCCAGCGTCCGGTATCGGGGACTGGCGAAGACAAAAGGGGCCATTGCGGCCAGCATGAACGTTGTCCGCGTCATGGTTTGGCTGGATGGGCACCGACCCGAGACGACACGGGCTTCGCATTTTGCTCTACGAAGACGAACCGCGTGAATTTGCCAGCAGGATCAATGAAGGGAACACAACCCCTGATAACGTGCTTGCCCTTTGCCAGCACGCCGTAAAAGCGTTCTGCCAAATTTGGCTTCGTGCACCAGGGCAAAACGGTACAGTGGCTTGAGAGGAGGCCAGCGATATGGACTATGACCGGAAGCCCGACGCCCGCGTTCCAGCCGTCAATCCCTCTGCACCCGGACTGATCCCCACGCGCCTGGCCCTCCAGCGGTCGGAGCAGGCCACCTGGATGCCAGCTCAACACCCTCCTACCTGTAGATTCACTCTTCACCATCGACGGTGAGTGTGCCGGTCGTCCGGTGGGTGCGGGTGGTGACATTGGTGCAGGTTATCCCTCCGGCGTCCAGCGCGCTGATCGCGTAAGCCTGCGCGTGCAGATCACTGCTGGTGAACGGACGTCACTCCCCTGGCCTCCCTCTCGGTCAGGAAAGAAACCCCTTGAACAGTTCAGGGAGGGACCACATGGCAGGTTTTCAGAGAATCCCCGTCCGGCCCGGCGCAGAACCGTACGAGGCTGTCATCTACTGTGATGACAAAGGCTGGATGCTCCTTGCAAAGCGGGAAGAGAGCACCCTCCTGCACTACATCTTCGATTCCGGTGGTGGTCAGGTTCACGTGATGTGGGACCACGCGGTCAAGAAGTACTTCTTCACGCTGATCGGAGAGAACGCCGCAGAGATCGCCGAGGACATCTACGCGCTGAGCGAGACCAGCTTCCACCCGCTCGAAGTCTGCACGGAGGAAGAAGCGCTCACGCTCGCCATGAACCTGAACGACCCGGCGGACATCTACTACGCCTGCCTGATCGCCAGCGACACCCACGACGCGCGGGTGCTGAAGTGCTACGAGCGGGCTTCTCTTCGCCCGATCCCGAGGTCAGGTTCTTCGCCTGTGCGAGCTGCGGCTTGTTCGTAGACTGGGAGAAAGAGATCAGGCCGCTGCTGAACCGGGTCAGGGAACGCGATTCCGACGCCAGCGTCCGCCAGATCGCTGAACAGACCCTCACGGCGTTGGACGCCCACGACTGGAACAGGGGCGAACGGTTTCTGAATGACTGACTCAGGCTGTCCGTGCCGGGTCTATTCCGATGCCAGCAGTGAGCGAGCTGATCGGCCTTCCACTCAGACGTGGTCTTCGTGGTCAGGACGCTTAGAGCCAGGAAGGCTGTGAAGCGCTGGAGATCAGGTCGGTGCGCCTCAACAGCCGCCTGCCGCAGGAAGTCGAGCGCCTGAATGCTGGGAAGCCGGACGGTCACGTCGATCTCTTGGTTGCCCTGGATGAACATCAGTTCGATCTAGCGGTCCTCAGGTTCAGGCAGTGCCGGACAGTGCGCGCCTTCGTTCTGATCTTCCAGGTTCTCCCGGACCGGCCCGAGTAGGGTGTCCCAGATGTCCGCGGCCAGCTCCTGACGTCCCAGCACCTCGGCGCGCCGGAGCAGCACGGCGAGCATGACCTCGAACTCCCCGCCGATTGAAGGAATCTCACTCAATACCTGTCTCAGCGCCTCGCCCAGCTGCTCCAGATCCTGCAACGCCGCGTACACCCGGGTCAGGCCTCGCACCCACGGTCCGCTGAAATCATCGACGCCCTCGAACAGGTTCAGCAGCGCCTCCACGCCCTGGACGTCCCCTTCCCTGACCAGCACGCCGAGCAGCTCGCCCACCACCGCGCCCTGATCATCCACACTCCAGATGCTTCTTTCCAGCTTCTCCGGCAGGGCCGCTTCCAGGAACGCGCGCTGCTTGTCCTGCGGCATGGAACTGGCGATCAGGCTGACCGTGAAAGGCTGCGGAACGCGGGCGTGTGCCGAGAGCAGCGCCTCACGCAGGGGAACCGGGGGGACAACGGTGGTGTACAGCCTGATCCCCCCGGCTGCGCTGTTGATCTCATCCGGACGGTCCAGGACGTGCAGGCACACCACGCGCACCCAGTCCTCCTCGGCCGTCACCTTCGCAGGCAGCAGGACGAGCGCGGCGCTGAACTCACCGCGGCTCACGCACTGGACGGCTTCAGGCAGGCGTTCGTTCATGCCCGAACTATCGCACAGGGTGTCTGGGTGCGCGGCTGAACCCACCCCAGTCCATGCAGCAGGTGGAGCGGAATAGACTGCACCCAAAACGTAGCGGTCCCTCGTCCCCGCCTCTGAGGAATACCATGCCTGACATCCTGAACTGCACGTCACTGCACACCTCGGCATACACGGAGGCCGCATGAAGACCCTGCCGGTGCTGGCGGTGGTCGCTGTTCTCGCCGGAGGTGCGGCGATCATCGCTACGACCCACGGAGACCGAACCCCGATCAACGAGCAGAGCGTCGCTGCGCAGGTCCGCAGCCACCTGATGACTCTCCCGGACCTGCACCCGGTCACCTGCAAATCACTCCAGGGCGGAATGGAACTGCCCGGCCTCGCAGTGTTTCCTGAGCGCCCACAAGCAGGACGTCGTGCTGGAAGACGTACAGCGGGTGCTCGAACCGGTCGGCCGGACGCTCGGCTGGACCAACGACTATTCCGTCTGGGGGGCGTTCTACACGTCCAGCAGAGACCGACAGCTGAGCTTCGGGGTGAACATCGCCATGATCGAAGGAGACGAGACCCTCGAGCCCCTGGCCGTGACGAAAGGGTACAGAAGCGCCATCAGTTTCATCGTCGATGGCCGGCACACGCCTTGAGCAGTCATGAACCCTGGATGCGGTTATAAAGAAAAGGACCGCCATCTGCCGAAAGCGGTCCTTTTCTATTGCTCACCTATGAAATCGTTTCACTTCACACTTGGTAAACAGCTCATTTAAAGAACGCTCTAATGGAGTGGAGTAAGAGGATCGTTCGTCGGCACTACCGTCACTGTATGGGTGATATCGTAGTCGCAGCTGCTCTGGAACCCACCACAATCGCCCAAATGTGTCTGATAAGTATAGCTACCGTACTGGTTCTGTCGCAAGGTACCCACGTCGAAATGGCCGACGCCGAGTTTGTCGTCTTGGTCAAGTGAAAGCACTGCGCCGACAGCAGCAAACGCCGCAGTGGCGATACCGCAGACGACGGTTCCGGCGCATGCCCCCAGCGCTACCGCCGCTGTACCTATACCCGCAGCACCAGTGATGGCGCTCCAGGTTTTGACATCTTTTCCAGTGTCTTCATCCATACCGGTGTACTCGACCACAAACCGCGAATTTGGCGCAATTACCGCGTCAAATACCTTCTGGTACGGATAATACGTTTCGCCTTCCGTCGCCTTCACGATCCCAGTCGTGAAGTCTGCTCTGACGCCCACATTGGTCGTTTCAGGGGCAATCGCCACGCCGCCAATCGTGTAGAACTCGTCCACGCCTTTGCCCAGACCAAGGAAACCGGCACCGGTTACATCTTCCGTATCTTTGGCGTTCACCACAGTCATTGTCACCGTGACGTGCAGGTTATTCCCGGTGGGTGGGGGCGGCGGCGGCGGTGGGGGTGGCGGCGGCGGGGGTTCGGGGCACGGCTCATCAATGGGACAGTACAGCCGCTGGGCCGTGAGGCCTGTCCCGCCAGTGGCTTGATCGTGATCGGCACTTGCTGCCGGTAATGGCGTAGATGTCCCGCACGCCGCGAGGCTTAGCGTCAATAGTGCGGCACCAGTCAGTTTCCAAATCTTCACGCAGACTCCTGGGGGCTGTAGTTCTTCATCGCCCTAACTGATGTAACCACTTACAAGCAATTTACGAGGAGGAGCAGCTTAACGGACGCGATGGTCAATCGAGGGAGGCGACCTCGCAGTCAGCCATGCCAGTGTTTCGCTGTTCGGCGTCGCTCTGAAAAGTGCGCAACATTAATTCGATAGCGTTAATTATATTGACAGTCAACCTTTTCATGGAAAGACATCCTGTCTCACATGTAGGAAACCTTTCAACCACCTCCTCTTCCTTTGTCCCAATTGTTTCTTGGACACAAGGTAGTCCAGTGATCCCCTCATATACATGTCCCGAAAGTCATGGTGGGTTCATGACTTTCGGCACCTGTCTTTCGTTGACTTATCGGTATAATATCGATACTCATGCGACATGCCACCGTCACCGCATTGCGTTGGAGCGGTCTCCTGGCTTGGCTTTGCATTTTGTTGCCTGTGGACTTCAATATTGATGGGCGGCAGGCTGAGCTAACGCTGCTCCCGCTCCCATCGTTAATGTTGTGGTGGCTATCATTCGTGGGATTCGGCGTCTGCTATTGGTGCGTCACTCTTTTTCTAGCGGCTTGGCTCAAGACGGGTGATCCGGCACGGCGCCCGCTTCGACTCTCATTGTGTGCGCTGATGGCGCTCTGTGCCCTGGTTCTCAACGCTACATATTCGTCGGACGGGGATATGGCCGTTTTATTGGTACTACTGAGCGTGCTCCTCCCCGGGCTACTGCCCTGGTCACAGGTCAAACTCTGGGTTGCTGCGCAAAGTCTATTGCTGTTCACTGCCTTGATTCCACAATTAGGGTTTGGGAGTGCGCTTTACACGGGCCTTTTTCTGGGTATGGTGCAGGCATTCTCGGCGCTGCTGGTGCATCTGCTGACCCAGGAGCGCATAGCTCGCCGCGAAATGAGCGAGCTGCACGTTCAGTTGCGGTTCACTCGCGCTCAGCTCGAAGAAGCGGCGCGGGAAACTGAGCGGCTACGGATCTCGCGCGAACTCCACGATTCGCTCGGGCATCACCTCACGATCCTGGGGTTGGAACTGGAGTTCGCCGCCCATTTGCCGGGCGAGGCCGTGCGCCCACCGATTGACCGTGCCCGCGCCCTGAATAAGTTGCTTCTCAGCGACGTGCGCGAGAGTGTTAGCACCTTGAGGAACGCTCAAGACGACTGGCTGCATCTGACCCAGACGCTGTTGCGCAGTGTTCCAGGACTAGAGATCCGTTTCGACTGTCCGGCGCACTTCACGCCAACCTCGGGGCTGCAGGCCCGTACCCTGTTGCGGTTCTTTCAGGAAGCTGTGACCAATACAGTCCGGCACGCTCATGCTGCCCGGCTGTGGTTACAGCTTGAAGAGCATCAAGGCACCCTCATCGTCTGTGCCTATGACGACGGTTGCTTGCTGCCGCCTTTTCACCCAGGCAACGGCTTAACAGGACTGTGTGAACGCTTTGAGGCACTTGGTGGAGCACTGACATTCTCCATGCAACCCCAAGGTACGCTGCATCTCGAAGGGCGACTGCCGGTGGTTCAATGATCCGAGTGGCGCTGGCCGACGACCAAACCCTAGTCCGGTTGGGCCTGCGCCGTCTGCTCGAATTAACTGTTGATATCCGGGTAGTGGCAGAAGCAGCAGACGGTCAGGAGACTGTCCAAATGGTGCAGAGAACCGCCCCGGATCTGCTGCTGCTCGACGTACGGATGCCACACCTGGACGGACCAGGCGTACTTGAAGCTCTCAATGAACTGGGCTGTCAGCCACCGACGATGATTCTGACGACCTTCACTGACGATACGGCGTTGCTCCGATGCCTGAGGGCCGGGGCCCGCGGCTCACTGCTTAAGGACGTGAGCTACGAAGAATTAATTGCCAGTGTGCGTCACGTCGCCGCAGGCGGGACGCTCAATCGCTCGTTGGTTCCGCAGTATATCCTCGAACGGCTGCGTCATCCAATTCCCGAAGGGCACGATGCGAATGGTACTGTCGCCAATCTGACCGAACGCGAACTGGAGATCCTTCGGCTGATGTCAGGTGGATATTCCAATCGCGAACTGGCCGACGCATTATCACTGCGGGAAGGCACCGTCAAAAACCATGTATCGAGCATCCTTCTTAAGCTTGACGCCCGTGATCGGACGCGGGCGGTACTGCGTGCCCTTGAAATGGGCCTCCTTTGATTCAAGCGGATAGGGGCCAGTTTGGAGGTATGGAAACGAAAGGGTTGTGTTGCCTTAACTGGTCCGACGGCGGGCTGAGGGCAGGGGTGGTCTGAAGTTCAGACCGCCCCTGCCGCGACGCTTGACCACGTCTGGAACGCGTGTCGCTGATTATTTCTTCGAGTAGCGGCGTAAACGCTGGTTCGGGCACGGTGATGGAGGTTTTCGAGACGGGCATGGAGGCGGAGGAATTCTTGCGCGCATTTCTTTCGCTTGAACCCTTGTTGCTGTCGCTCCTGACGCCGTGTGGGACGGTGGGACTGTTCAACAGTGTTGTTGCAGCGCGCCGTGGAAATCACCTGTTGGTGGTCGACATGCGCCAGTCTCGGGATTTCCCGGATCGCCGCCCCATAACTCCGGAGCTGATCGGTACAGATGATCTCTGGGACGGCATATTCGCTCAGAAGCTCATTCAGAAAACGCTGCCCCGCTTCCGCATCTCGGTGCCGTTGGAGCAGGATATCCAACACGAAGCCGTGCTCGTCCACCGCCCTCCAGAGCCAATGTCGAACGCCATCAACGGTCGTACACACTTCGTCCAGAAGCCAGCGGGAACCCCGTCGGGGTTCCCGCTGACGCAAACCATCTGTCAGGAGTGTGCTGAACTTGATGCACCATTCGCGCAGGGTTTCGTGACTCACTTGGATGCCGCGCTGGTGCAGCAATTCCTGAACGTCGCGGTAGCTTAACGGGAAGCGGTGGTACAGCCAAACGGCGTGCTGGATGATGGTCATGGCGAAGCGATGGCGGTAGGGCTTGGCGTTGGTCACGGACAGTCAGCTTACCCTGAGCCGGTTAAGGCAACACAACCGTCCACCCATGTTCAAACCTGCCAAGACCGCCGCTGTCCTCTTCCTGCTCCCCGCCCTGCTCCTCGGCGCCTGTAACCAGCTGATTCCCGTCGGCCAGGACACCCCGACCGCCGCCCAGCCGATCAAGGCCCAGCTGACCCTCAACCTCTTCATCCCCACCGGCCTCAAGAGCCAGTACATCTCCTCGGCCACCAGCAGCCTGCGCGTCCGGGTCGGCAGGTTCGACACCACCCTGCCGCTGAGCACCGCCACCTGCACCGCCGCGTCCGGCGGGCAGGCCTGCACCTTCGTCGTCAACGTCGCCCCCGGCCCCGGTCAGGCGCTGACCATCGACCTGTACGACGGCAGCAGCCGCCTGCTGAGCACCGTGTCGGGCAGCATCGACATCCTGGCCGGGCAGGCCAACGTCTTCAACCTGACGCTGACATCACGGCGGGTTCGGGCAGCAGCCTGCTGCTCGACCTGGGTGGTGTGTACACCTTCGGCACCGCGCTCCAGGACGCGGCCGGGCAGACGATCGTCAACCCCGGCCGGCCCACCGAGACGCTGACCAGCAGCAACCCGGCATTCACCGTGGCGACCACCGGCACCGGGACCTTCACCGTGACCGCGCCGAACCCGATCGGGACCGCCCAGACCACCCTGCTGACCGTCAAGGACGCCAGTAGCACCACGCTCACCACCCAGGAACTGACCGTGCCCGCCCAGAAGGTCACGCTCACGCTATCCAACACCGCTCCGGTGGCCGGATCGACCGTGGTCGCCACCGCGCAGCTGACCAGCGCCCGTGGGCGGGCCCTGACCGTCAGCGGCCGCTCGGTGAGCTTCACGACCACGAACGGCAGCTTCCCGAACGGAACGACGGCGACCACTGACGCCAGCGGTGCGGCCAGCCTGAACCTGCTGACTGGCAGCACCAGCGGCACCACCGGC
>Ga0160427_10002168_pt1 | contig 11913 bp, 8 predicted proteins | sample SolpanmetagenomL_FD_108194 | JGI IMG/M metagenome (GOLD analysis project Ga0160427, IMG submission 108194) | Solar panel surface microbial communities from Lawrence Berkeley National Laboratory, California, USA - L | ecosystem: Engineered > Built environment > Solar panel > Unclassified ...
CAGCAGCAGCGCCGTGAAGCCGATCAGCAGGGTGCTGAGCGCGTTGATGTCGGGCGTCACGCCGCGCTTGACCGCCGTGTAGATCAGCACCGGCAGGGTGTGAAAGCCCGAGCCGCTGGTGAAGTAGGTCACCACGAAGTCGTCGAGCGACAGCGTGAAGGCCAGCAGCGCTCCCGACAGCACGCCGGGCAGCGCGATCGGCAGCGTGACGTGCAGGAACGCCCGCAGGCCGTTGGCCCCGAGGTCGCGGGCCGCCTCCTCGAGTTCGGGGCCGTAGCCCGCGAGCCGCGAGCGCACCACGAGTGCCACGTAGCTCACCTGAAAGGTGACGTGCGCCAGCAGCACCGTGGTCAGTCCGCCCTGAAACGGCAGCAGGTGGCGCACCAGCGCGTAGAACATCAGCAGCGAGACGCCCATCACCACGTCGGGAATCACGATCGGGGTCACCAGCAAAAAGGTCAGGGCGGTGCGGAAGCGCACAGTGTAGCGCCACAGGCCCAGGCCGAGCAGCGTGCCGAGCACGGCGCTGATCAGCGTGGAGGTCACGGCCACCGTGAGCGTGTTGGCCACCGCCTCGCGCACGTCCTGCCGGGCGAACAGCACGCCGTACCAGCGGGTGGTGAAGCCCTCCCAGGTCGCGCCGAACTTCGAGGTGTTGAAGCTGAACAGCACCAGCACGAAGATCGGCAGGTACATGAAGGCGTAGACCAGCCAGGAGTAGGCGGCGAGCGCGGGTGAGACGCGGCGCATCAGGAAAGGCTCCGCGCCGGAAGTTGAGCGCATAGAGTGGAGCGTACGACCGTCCAGGCAAGGCCAGACGAATCGAGCCGATCTCGAGTGCCGTGGCCGCGCGCCTCTACTCTCACCCCACGGTCCCAGGTGTCCTGCCCGTTCATACCAGTTCCTCCAGGCCGCGCTGGCCCGCCGCACGGGCGTACAACCACAGGCCCAGCAGCACCACGCCAAGCAGCAGGAAACTCAGCGCCGAGCCGTAGGCCCAGTCGCCCGACTGCCCGAACTGGTTCTGGATCAGGTTGCCAACCAGCGCCGTCTTGGCCCCGCCCAGGATGTCGGACACCACGAAGGTGCCGAGCGCCGGCACGAAGGTCAGGATGACGCCCGCCACCAGCCCCGGCAGGGTCTGCGGAAACACCGCCGCCCAGAAGGCCCGGCCCGGGGTGGCCCCCAGGTCCTCGGCGGCCTCGACCAGCCGCCAGTCGACCTTCTCCACGCTCGAGTACACCGGCAGCACGAAGAAGGGCAGGTAGGCGTAGGTCATGCCGAGCAGCACCGCCAGGGTCGAAGGGTACAGGCCCAGCGGCCGCAGGATGATGATCCAGGCGTAGACCCGGATCAGGAAGTTGGTCCAGAAGGGAATGATCAGCAGCAGCAGCAGCAGGTTCTTGCGCCGCTGCGGCTGTGAGGCGATGTAGAAGGCCAGCGGGTATCCGAGTGCCACGCACAGCAGGGTGCTCAGGCCCGCCACCCACACGCTGCGCCAGAGCACCAGCAGGTTGTCGGGCACGAACTCTTCGAAGAGCGCGTCGTAGCCGAAGACGCGCTGCCAGTTCTCCAGCGTGACCGGCAGACCCACCTGCCCCACGTCGGTGCGGGTCAGCAGCGAGTACCCCAGCACGATCAGCAGCGGCAGCACCAGAAACACCAGCAGCCACAGCGTGCCGGGCCCGAGCGTGGCGAAGAATCGGCGCAGGGTCAGCACGGGGCGCCGCCACTCACGAGGCTATCCATCCAGCACCACCAGACTTTCAGGCGGCAGGTACAGCGCCACCTCCTCGTCGTAGTCGAAATCCTCGTCGGCGCCGATGTCGGCGTTGAGCTGGAAGGCCACCAGACTTTGCCCGGAGGCCTGCAGCAGGTACTGGTTCTCGGCCCCGGTGTACACGATGTCGTCCACGCGGGCGCGAACCTCGTTGCCCTCGGTCTCGTCGTCGCGTTCCATGCGCAGCTTCTCGGGCCGGATGCTCAGCACGACCTCCTGCCCGGGCCGCAGACCGGAGGCGTGCGCGGTGGTCAGGGGGCCGTGGACGGTGCGAATCACCGCGCCGCCGCCCGGCGTCAGTTCCTGCACCGTGCCGGGAATCAGGTTGCTGCTGCCCAGAAAGGTGGCGACGAACGCCGTTCTGGGGCGCTCGTACAGCTCCTCGGCGCGCCCGAGCTGCTCGACCCGCCCTCTGTTCATCACCGCGATGCGGTCGGACATCACGAGCGCCTCCTCCTGGTCGTGGGTCACGAAGACGAAGGTGATGCCGAGCGTCTCCTGCAGGTTGCTCAGCTCGACCTGCAGTTCCTTGCGCAGCTTGAGGTCGAGCGCCGAGAGCGGCTCGTCGAGCAGCAGCACCTGCGGCTCGCCCACGATGGCGCGGGCCAGGGCGACGCGCTGGCGCTGCCCGCCCGAGAGCTGGTCGGGCCGCCTCCGGGCGAACTCCTGAATGCGCACCGTCTCCAGCGCCCGCGCCACCCGCTCGCGCTGCTGCGCCGCCGGCACGCCCTTCATCTTCAGGCCGAAGGCTACGTTGTCGTATACGTTCAGGTGCGGAAAGAGCGCGTAGCTCTGAAAGACGGTGTTCACCGGGCGCAGGTGCGGTGGCACGCCGACCATGTCGCGTCCGCCGATCAGCACCTGCCCCGAGGTAGGCTGCTCGAAGCCCGCCAGAATCCGCAGCAGGGTGGTCTTGCCGCAGCCCGACGGCCCCAGCAGACTGAAAAACTCGCCGCGCCGGATGTCGAGGTCGATGTCGTCGAGCACCAGGGTACCCGCGCCCGCCGCCCCGAAACTCTTGGAGACGTCGATCACGCTCACGGCGGCGTCGGCGCTCAGCTCACGCGCCCGCTTGCCCCGGAAGGCGGGACCGCTCTGCGGCGCCCCGGTTATGCGCCCGTCCCCGCTGCTCGCGCCGTATTCTTCGCCGAAGCCGTGTTCATCACAGAAGTGTAGTGGATGAACCGCGCGCCCGGAGCAACGAAAGAAGCGCTACGGCGGGCTGCGGGAAAGACCACTAGACTGCGCGTGATGACCGTGTCTCCCCCATCCACGCGTGCCGAACAGCTTCGTCAGATCACCGTGCCGCTGGCCGCCGTGTTTCGGCAGCAGGCCGAGGCGGCCGACCGGACCGAGCAGCTCTCGGCGGAGGGCGTCCGGGCGCTCAAGGCGAGCGGGTATCCAGCCCTGACCGTTCCCGCGCGGCTGGGCGGTCTCGGGGCCACGCTGCACGAGTTCGCGGCGATGCAGGAGCTGCTGGGGCGGGCCGACGCCTCTCTGGCGCTGGTGGCGGCCATGAACGCGCACCTGCTGGGCGGTGTGGGCGAGGCCGGAAGCTGGCCGGACGCCCTGTACGCCGAACTTGCCGGGGCCAGCGTGACGCGCGGCGCGCTCTCGAACTCGCTGGCGAGCGAACCCGACCTGGGCAGCCCCTCGCGCGGCGGCCTGCCGACCAGCACCGCGACGAGAACGGACGGCGGGTGGCTGCTGAGCGGCCTGAAGACCTGGTCGACCGGCTCGGAAGCCCTCGACTTTCTGGTGGTGACGGCGGCGGTGGAGGGCGAGGTGTGGCGGTTCGTGCTGCCCGGCGACGCGCAGGGGCTCGATATCCAGCCGACCTGGCAGGGCAGCCTCAGCCTGCGCGGCAGCGGATCGCACGACGTCGGCTTCCGGGACGTGTTCGTGCCGGACAGCCGCGCCCTTCCGCCCGCCCCGCCCCTGCCGCCGGTGCAGGCCGCCAGCAGTTCGGCGTGGTTCTGGACGGCGGTGGCCGCCACCTACCTCGGCGTCGGGCAGGCGGCGCTGGAGGCGTTCGCCGGCTACGCGCAGGCGCGGGTGCCGACGGCGCTCGGGCAGCCGATCGCCACGCTGCCCAAGATTCAGCAGGCGGCCGGGCAGATGCAGCTCGACCTGCTGAGCGCCCGCACGCTCCTGCACGACCTGACCGCGCAGTGGACGGCGCGGCCCCTGGAGCGCCCGGCCCTGCTGCCGAAACTGGCCGCCGCCAAGACCCTGTGCACCAACGCCGCCGTGAGCGTGACCGACCTCGCGCTGAGGGCTGCCGGAGGGGCCGCATTAACCGCGCAGCTGCCGCTGGAGCGCTACTTCCGCGATGCCCGCGCCGGACTGACCCACCCGCCTGCCGACGATCAGGCGCTGACCCTGCTGGGAAAACAGGCGCTCGACGGCGCAGCAGCACTGCCCTGACGCCTGGAAGACCTGGGCCTTAAGGCTGCTCGCCGCCGACCGCCAGAAGCTCTGTGCCGGTGGCCTGAGCCACAATACCAGCGTCGGCGGTTCTGGAGCCGGCAAGTTCAGAGCTGCCAGGTCCGAGGTCGGCCAGCGGGGGCAGCAGCAGCAGTTCCGGTCCGCCCGCCGCGATCTGGGCCGCGATCTGCGCGTCGGTACGGGCCGGTTCGGTGGCCGCCACGGGTGCGCCCGGTGTAGGCGCCGCCGAGCCCACCGGCTGCCCGAGGTTGTTCTGTATCGGCTGCGGCGGACACACGGCCACCTCGCCTGTGGCGGGCACGTCGAGTGAGCAGCTGCGTGCCCCGTCGTCCGAGCGCAGCGTGCCGCTCTGGGCCTTCCCGGTGTCGGGAATCAGGGCGTACCCCTGGTCGTCGAGGGTGTACTTCTCGGTACCGATAAGGAACACGCCGTACACGCTGAACTCGGTCGGGGTCCAGAACATCCTGACCCAGCGCGAGACGTCGAAGTTGCGCGTCCAGTCAAGCACGTAAACGCCGCTCTGGGCGAGCGACACGTCGGCGGTGGCGTCGCGGGCCGTGATGTTGAAGGGCAGGGCGTCGAGGTCGACGGCCACCTGCGAGATGCTGCCCTCGGGAAGTCCGGTCAGGAGCGCCTCGCCCGCCGCGTCGGTGACGGCCACGCGAGCGCCGTTGAGCAGCAGCGGAATGCCCGGCGTTCCGGTGCGCACCACCACAGCCCGCTGGCCGAGTTTCTGGCCCAGCACCGCCCGGCCGTTCAGCACCGTCACGGCGCCGCGCACCTCGCCGCTCACAGCCCCGCTCAGCCCGCTGTCGGTTCTCGCGACGACCACGTTCGCCGCCGTGTACAGCGTCCGGGCGTCCTCGTAGCCGGCGTTCAGGCTCCTGAAGTCGGTGCTGGCCCGCAGCGACTGCCCTGGCGCGATCAGATAGTTGGCCGCCAGTGTGGCCCCGACACCCGTGGCCGGTGCGCCGGCCGGGTCGCTCGACGGCTGGCGGGCGACGTTGACCCCGGCATCGACCGAGAGCCGGTCATCGGGCGTGAAGCGGAGGCCCACGCCCGCCTGAATCCGGCCCGCACTGCTCCCGGTTCCGGAACTGCCGTTGACGTAGGCGCTGAACTGCTTGCTGCTGTCGGGCACGTAGCTGGCGGTGAGGCCGGCGTTCCAGCTCCGCTGCGGAAAGTTGTAGCTGCCGCTCAGGCTGGCCGACACCTGCCGGGCGTCGTCGAAGGTGTACCCGGCCCCGAGCGACGCGCCGAGCACCTGCGCGCCCAGGTCGTAGCTGCCGCTCAGGGTGCCGGCCCAGCGCCCTGCCTGATAGCCCACGCCGGCCCCGAACTGGCTGGCTCCGAGGTTCAGTACTGGCAGTGACACCGTGGCGCTCAGGCCGAGTGGCCCGACCTGCCGGGCGTAATCGGCGTTGACGCGCAGGTCGGGGGGCAGCCCGTTCACCTGTGTGCCGAAGGTGCCGATCACCGACGCGCCCACGCCGAAGCTGTCGGACTCGGAGGCGTGCCGCCCCTGCACACTCGCGGCGTAGTTGTTCTCCAGCAGACGCGCCGCCGCCTGCACCGACCAGTTGCCGGCCAGCCCCAAGCGGCCGTTGAGGTCGAGGGTCCGCAGGGCGCCATCGGCGAACGGGCTGCCCAGGTAGCCGCCACGCCCGGTCAGCAGGTAGGCTCCCGGTTGCAGCGTGCCGCCACCGAAGCTGTACGGCGACGCGAAGGTGCGCGTGCCGTTGGTGTCGGTCACGCTGACCTCGACCGTGCCGACGATGTTCTCGAGCGGGATGTTGAGCAGCACCAGCCGCCCCGGTGCGGCACGGAACTGCTTCAGGGTCCGCTCGCCCACGCGCACCACCACGTTCGCTTCCAACGGCAGGTCGAGTTCGACGCGGGCAAGTTCGCGCTGCAGGCCGCCGCGCGCCGTGACCGACAGGCCGCTGAAGCTGCTGACGTTGTACCCCAGGCCGCCCACCGTATCGGAATCGACCTGGTAGGCCGCCGACAGCACCCAGTCGGGATTGACGTCGTAACGGGCGAGTGCGCGCAGGCCGAAAACGCTGCCGGTGTTTCGGCCGGCCTCGCTGCTCTGGCTGCTGTTCAGACCGGCCGTCACCCCGGCGTAGGCTGAGAACGGCCCACCGAAGTAGGCGCCTCCCAGATACGCCTGGGCGTTCAGCGCACCGCCGGTCGCCGCACTCGCCCGCAGGCCGGCGTCAGCACCGTAAGCGGGCTGCGTGGGCGAGGGCGTCACCGCCTGCACACCCCGGAAATCGAGGGTATTGCCGGGCAGCAGGTCGAGCACCGGCGTCAGACCGAGCGTCTGGGCCAGCGGATCGTAGGCCGGTTTGACCTGAGGACTGAGCTGCACATAGTCGAGGCCGTCGCAACTCAGGGGCGACGACCCGTACTTCGCTTCGGACGCCTGGAGCGCCGCCGCCTCCAGGTAGAAACCCCCGGGCGTGACCTTCACCAGAAAGTCCCCGCGCGTCTGGCCACCCACCGTGACCTGAAGAAGGGCGTCGGCCACCGCGCACAGCCGAGTAGTGTCGCTCGGTGCAGGAACGGTCTGGGCCAGGACCACGCCGAGGCTCAGCAGGGCAAGTAAGGCCAGACCGGGGCGGCCGATACGCGGTGAAGGGCGGGAGGCAGTAGTGGGCAGGGCGGACTGACGGATCATGGACTTCCTTTATGTGCCAGGCTGGGCCCCCATGAGGGATGCTGCACCGAGTCTCTGACACTTCCCTCGTCTCTGACACCTCCCTCGCAGAACGCGCGAATTCACACGTAAGCGACGGTGGTCAGAACGTTGTTGTCCGGCTGCCGTTCTCCCGGGCACAGACGGCAGAGGACGAGCGGCGCCGAAAGACGGCGACTCCCTGAGAAGTGGCAAACGGCGCAGCTCTCAGAACGACTCAGGGCAGTGGAACCGTCTCCGTCCGCTGCACCTGGGTGTAGTCCTGGTAGCTCAACTTCAGCGGCGCGCTAGCCCCGGCGAACTCGGGCAGGCGAATCGAGAAGCTCGATCCGGCCAGAATGGCCTGCGACGGCACTGGAAAGGAAAGGGTGCCGCTGGAGACAGTCAAATTGTTATACGTCTGATGTTTGGTGCCGGTGTTGGTGGCCGTGAGCACCAGATCCTTACCGTCTCTGGTCACACTGTACGTGACGGCCGGCTTGTACCCTTCGGCGGAAATATAAATGGGCAGGCTGAACGTGGGCAGCACCTGAACGGCGAGGCCTTGACTGGTCGTGACCACATTGCCCTGGTTCTGCTGCGCGATCAGGAGGCGGTAGGTCAGCTCGGTCGCGCCGGGCTTCTTTCTCAGGCCGATGCGGATCACCTGCGTAGAACCGGGAGGCAGCTGAAAGCTGCTGGGGTTCACCAGTACGTCACGGGTATCGGCCAGCACATTCTGGCCGTCTTTCTGTGACCAGGCCTGCACGGTTACGGCAAAATCGACCGTGTTCCCGGTGCCATTGGTGAAAGACGTCTGTCCGCTCAACGTGCGGTTGGGGTCGATGTTGACCACCACCGGCGACATCGTGATGCCGGTCTGGGCGTGGGCCACCGATGCCGGAAGCGTGAGCAGGGCGAGTGTGGAAAGCATGGCGCGGAGTGTAATCATATCAAGTCCTGTTCAGTTGGCGACGTCGGAAAGGGCGATGGACAGGTTGAAGCTGGGCAGTCCGGCGGCGGTCCACTGACCGGTCGGAATGTACAGCGGGTAGCTGAACGACTGGCTTCCCTGGTACACCTGGGGTACGAACTGCCCACCGAACAGGCTGCTGGCGTTCTCGAGGCGCAGGTTCAGACGCGACCCCGCTTTACCGATGGCCGTGACCAGATAAGAACCACTGGCCGGATCAAAGGTTCCGCCGGGTGCGGAGATGGCAAGGGTATAGCGGTCTACCGCGTTGTCGCACACCACGTTGAATGCAAAAGCGCCACGCAGATCTTTATCGGCAACGTAGGAGAGAGAGGCCGGCTTGCTCGTCTCGACCCTGCAGGCGGCCTGGACCGACACTGACACAGCAAGGACCAGCGTAGACACGACGGCGCGGGTGAGTGAATAGGTGAGCAAGGCCGACCTCCTGACAGAACAATGAATAAGCGAGGTGGTGCAACCTGCTGCATCACCCCGCCGTCGGATTTAGTTGAATGTCACGTTGACGACGAGGTTACCGGTGTAATCGGCAGCAGCCTTCGCGGACCACTGGCCGGCAGCAATCGAGAAGTCTGCATCGGCAGCGTGCACGTCGCCGCCGAACGGCCCGTAGGTTCCGTTGCCAACTCCGTCTTTGAGATCGATGCGGGTGATCTTGAAGTCAGCCGTTACAGAGGTGTTCTTGGTTGGGCTGGTAAGCGTCAACGTACCCGTGGCGCCAGTATCGCTGCTCGTAGCATTACCAAACTGTGCGGTGAAGTTGGTGTCCGAGGTGCAGCGGAAGGCGTACAGGCCACCAGCCGGGGAATCAGCCACGCCGTTGGAAGTGGTGCTCACCGTGTTGCTCTTGGCATTCGCCTTGTAAGTGATCATGGGTGTAGCTCTGTTGAGCTGAGTGGCCGGTGCCGAATCCTTTTCACCTGTTCCATTGATATCGGCACTGGTCACGATGGTGATGCAGGTGTTCTGCACCGTGGCGTTCACAGGCTGGGTAACGGCGGTGCTGTCGGCGAGGGCGGCACTGCTCAGGAACATCGCGGTCAGAATCAGTACGTTCTTCATGGTCAATCTCCTTTTTCTTACCAACCATTGCGGCTGATGTAAGTGTGTTCGGGGTGAAGCATGCTTGATCGTGGAAATTGTAAATTCCAGAGAAGCGTGTTATAGAAAACCCGCTCTCGAACGGTAAATCAGTTGTAGGAAACGACGAGGGTCAGGTTGCCGGTGTAGCTACCCTGAGGCGCATTCCACTGACCGGCTGGAACCTTGAAGTTCGCGTCGGCATAGTGGAAATCGCCGTTGTTCGTATCGCCACGCGGCGTCGTCTGGGTATTGCTGTACTGCGTGAACGCCACATCGTAGTTGGCGTTCAGGACGTGGTTGGCAGAATCTTTCAACACGATCACGCCGCTGTGGTTCTGCTCACCAGGCGTGTTGGTGTCGCTGGTGCCACCCTGGTAGACCACGTTGGTGAAGGTGGTGCCGGAGGTGCAGTGGAAGACGTACAGAAAGCCCGTGCGTGCGTCGCCTCCACGGGGATTAGTGCCTACGGTATTGCTGTCGGCGTTCGCCTTATACGTGCCGAGAGCCACCACGGGGTCTCTGAACGCGGGCGCGCCGTTGACATCGGTCTGGTCAGGCGTGTTGTACGAGCACACGTTCTTGACATCGACACTCACAGGCTGCACGACGGTCGTGCTGTCCGCCAACACACCCCCGAACATACCCATCGCCGCAGCTAACATAATAACTTTCTTCATTTTAAATCCCCTTCCCTCGTTTTTCAATCATTACAGAGCAGACAATGGTCTTCGGCACAGGCCATTAGATTTGGCCTCTGTCTCAGGTTATCTGCAGTCCCTCACTGCAAACTCTGTTGCGATTGAAAATGTGTACTTTAGTCTCTTCTCAGAATCTTAGTCAATAGCTTATGAACGTGACACTGCTTGACGTTCAGAGTTTAAAAACGATATTTACGATTCGTTTACGGCAAAATATCAGCCACTGGCGCAAATGGGTGTTCCGATTTCTGCTTCTTCCGGTGGTGAATTTGGCCTATAGGGCAGGCCCAACACCTCCATTTTTACATCTTCATTAAGTAAATTAATACTCATGAATATTATATGAGCAATGTTTTTCATAATTTTATCATCTCGCCCATTTGTACCGTGTCCTGGCCGATTGTTCAGTCAATCTGCGACCCCTGTGCGGCACAGCGGTACAATGAAGGTACGCGCGTCCTCATTGCGGCGCGGTTCAGGCATCTCCTCCCTCCAGGCGTCAACGATGACCTCTCGGCCCGGTCAGGGAACCCCAGCGCAGCGCCGGGCCCATGGCTGTCGGGCCAGATTCGGTGCAGCGCTCCACAGAGGCGACCATGAATACACCAGCAGAGCAGGCACACACGCCCCTCGGAGGGCGGGACATCCGGGCCGACGCCCAGGGCACCGCCGGACAGGCCGGGCGAATTCTGATTCTCGACGGTGCCTGGGGCACCATGATTCAGCGGCGCGAGCTGACCGAGGCCGATTACCGCCGCCCCGGTTTCGACGAGGCCCGGCAGTACAAGGGCAACCACGACCTGCTGAACCTCACGCGGCCCGACATCATCGAGGACATCCACCGGGCGTACTTCGAGGCCGGAGCCGACATCACCAAGACCAACACGTTCTCCAGCACGGTGATCGCGCAGGCCGACTACGGGCTCGAGGCGCTGGTACGCGAGCTGAACGTGCAGGGCGCGCGGCTGGCGCGGGCCGTGGCCGACGAGTTCGAGGCGAGAGACGGACAGCCGCGCTACGTCGCCGGGTCGGTGGGACCCACCAACCGCACCGCTACCCTCTCGCCGGACGTCGAGCGCCCGGAGTTCCGGAACGTCTCGTACGACGAGCTGAACCTGGCGTACCAGACGCAGGTCGAGGCGCTGCTCGAAGGCGGGGCCGACCTGATTTTGATCGAGACCGTCTTCGACACCCTGAACGCCAAGGCGGCCCTGTTCGCCGTCGAGGAAGTGGGAGCGCGGCTCGGGCGGCAGATTCCCATCATGCTGTCGGGCACCATCACCGACGCCTCCGGGCGCACGCTGAGCGGCCAGACACCCGCCGCCTTCGCCATCAGCACCGAGCACGCGCCGCTGCTGAGCCTGGGCCTGAATTGCGCCCTGGGTGCCGAGCACCTGAGGCCACACCTGCGCGAGATCGCGGCCAACACCGCCCATCTGGTGAGCGTGCATCCCAACGCCGGGCTGCCCAACGCGTTCGGCGAGTACGACGAGACGCCCGAGCAGACGAGCAGCATTCTGGCCGAGTTCGCCCAGGAAGGGCTGCTGAACATCGTCGGTGGCTGCTGCGGCACCACGCCCGAGCACATCGCGGCGATCAAGGCGGCGGTGGCCCCGTACCAGCCCCGGCAGCCGCTCGCCCGGCCCAGCACCCTTCGCCTGAGCGGGCTGGAACCGTTCGTCGTCACGTCGCAGACCAACTTCATCAACGTGGGCGAACGCAACAACGTCACCGGCAGCCCGAAGTTCTCCAAGGCGATCCTGGCCGGCGACTACGATACGGGGTTGAAGATCGCACGGCAGCAGGTGGAGAACGGCGCACAGATCATCGACATCAACTTCGACGAGGGGATGCTCGACGGCGAAGCGGCCATGATCCACTTCCTGAACCTGCTGGCAGGCGAGCCGGACATCTCACGCGTGCCGCTGATGCTCGACAGTTCGCGCTGGGACATCCTGGAAGCGGGCCTGAAGCGCGTGCAGGGCAAGCCGGTCGTCAACTCGATCAGCCTGAAAGACGGCGAAGCGAAGTTTCTGGAACGCGCCCGCCTGCTACGGCGCTACGGCGCGGCGGCGGTGGTGATGGCCTTCGACGAACAGGGGCAGGCCGACAGCCTGGAGCGGCGTCAGGAGATCACCGAACGGGCCTACCGGCTGCTTACCGAGCAGGCCGATTTTCCGGCCAGCGACATCATCTTCGACCCGAACGTGCTGACCGTCGCCACCGGGCTGCC
>Ga0160427_10002170_pt1 | contig 11901 bp, 15 predicted proteins | sample SolpanmetagenomL_FD_108194 | JGI IMG/M metagenome (GOLD analysis project Ga0160427, IMG submission 108194) | Solar panel surface microbial communities from Lawrence Berkeley National Laboratory, California, USA - L | ecosystem: Engineered > Built environment > Solar panel > Unclassified ...
AAAAAAAGAAGGGGAAGAGAGAGGGAGGGGAGGGAGGAGAGAGAGAGAGGGGGGAAGAGAGAGAGGGGAGGGGGGAGAGAGAGAGAGATAGATAGAGTGATAGAAAGAGGAGGGTAGCGTGTTTACTCTTTTTTCTTCTGCACGCATAATTGGATTGGGCGACAGAGTCAAAGACCATAGATATGGAGACAAGCAGCAGGATACCATACACTGGACGTAGGCTGGTGTGGAAAGTCCAGACATGATAGCATGTCTGAAATTTTACGACGACGAAGAATGAAAAAGAAGAAGAAGACGAAGACGATTGTGAACATTGCACCTAAGAACGAAGGCACGGGGAGGTCAAGCCCCAAAATTGCCTAAATTTGAAGGCACGGTGAGGGGGGAATCTATAGTGAACGTCACAAAGATCCCGGCCTATCATGGCCAAATGTTCGGCTGTGATTGAGGCGGGCGGCGAGGATGAGAAGCTAATGGGTGAGAGGGAAGAGCGGGTTGTGCGGGTGGAAGACTTTGCCTCGGAGTTGTCGTGAAGTGTGAAATGGCTGGAAATGTGTCAAGGAAAGATGAGGTAGGACAAGCAAGTTGATGTGGTTCCATGCCTTTTGTAAGGTGATGGGGGATTTGCGGAGTTGCGCGTCGTAACTTAGTCGTTCGTTCGTGGAGGGGCGAAGCAGAGGTGTATTTTAACGAGTCCTGCTTGAGAGTGGATGCGACTCGCGAACTGTAGGCTGGGGGCTTTTTTCGCTTATTCGCGCATGACCTTGGATGGCCTCGAGGAAGCTGCTGAGAATGCGACTGGCGAACTGTAGGCTGGAGGGCTCTCTTCGCGGACTGACTTGGATAGCATCGAGTCAGCTGCCGCGGCACAAGGTCGCTAGAGGTGAAATCTGACGAGTTCTGCTTGGGAGTGGATGCGACTGGCGAGCTGTAGGCTGGAGGGTTCTCTTCGCGAGTTGACTTGGATGGTATCGAGATAGCTGCTGCGGCACTAGGTGCTGAAGGTGTTGAGCTATGTGCTGTAGAGTTGTACGCTGGAAGGAAGTTAACTCGGATCTTCTTTTCTTGGATAGACTCCTCCGTAGTCTGCGTAATATCTACCCGAAAGCTTAATGCTCACTTTGACGCTGTATAATTGAGCTCCTTGTCTGTTGTAATAGTAACGGACTGGATGATGAACGTGTCTTGACATCTTGCTTCTGGTGGTGGTCCCTCCTTCATGAGGTGCAGTAGTACCATTTGATATAGAGGAGGGTGAGGATGACGGGGACAAAGATTGGGACTTGCCATCTTGTTTCACAACGTGTGAGGCGAATGATTGACAAGGAGAAAGATGAAATTCAGAAGAAGTTGAAAATGAAAAAAAGACAGTCGGGAGAAAGTCGAAGCATTAACAAGCTCCTTGACATCGCGGTAATCTTACTAGCAGCAAGATGAAGCTATACACAAGCATGATAAGCCAGCCGAGTAGCCTTGCGGACTGCATTTCATGTTTCATACCCCATCTTCATTGCTTCCAACAACCGCGAATGCACCATCAGTGAAACCCTTTGGAGCCCTACCATTTCATTCTCCTCCTCTGTTGCGATCAATATCGGTGCTCCATTCCGCAGAGGCAAACTTCTTCTTGGTAGGTGGGTGATGGGTGGCAGGCAACGGCGCAGAAGAGGCGTTATTCGACGGCTTGTCGCTTCTTGAATGAGTGGATGTCGCAGAGTGTCTGGAAGACTGGAGGAGGTGGCACATCTAGCTCCAAGGACAACGATCGTTGAGGCCAATATAGCGAGTAGCCCACGATGTTGCCGGGATTGGACATCGCGGGTAATCACATCAACGCTAGTGTGACACTGGCGCCTGCGATTCTGGGTAGACCATGCCGTAGACCTTGACTTATTGTCGCAATTGTAGAAGCTAGATCGAAGCTCGATCTTCTCTAGGATGAATTGATGAAGCTGCCATGATCTAGGGCGTGGGTCTGAGGCGAGCTTGACATGTGGGAGCCGATGGAGCTGCTGTGCCAGATTGTATAGCTGAGCTCGTGTCTGGGCTATAAGCTAATGGACGTGATGTGGAGGACGGCGCAAGACTTGTCGGAGTGATGGATGCTGGTCTGTATGCTGAGCGAATTCGAGACGTGGTAGCCGAGGATGACTTTGAGGTGGCTTGTATAGCTGAGTTCGGTGAAGTGCTGTGTGCTTCTCGACGCGGTATGGAGGGAGTTGGGAGTGCTATCGAGATGCTGATGGCCTCGCCTGCTCGTTGGTCGTGCGCCTCCCATATCTCTCTTGTTCTCTTGTTGTTTCTTTCCAGCTCCTATCTTGTACCTACAGCAGCAAGTCGAGGGTTTGATGTGACATTAGATTGGCCTGAGGACGAGGTCAGATGAGGTAGTATATCTTAATAGGCTACACGCTTACGTCTCGACTTTGATGGCTGAGTGTGTGCAGGCTCGTCATGGTCGCTAAAGAGGTTGACGATGGTACGTCGTTCAGTATCCGTATCTATCCCTCTGGGTATGATATGCTGGAGACTCTCATGCTCGAGATGCGTTCTGTTGGGTTACTGAAAGTCGTTGTTGTCGTTGATGTTTGGCTAGAGCAATGGTGCTTGCAGGATCGTGCTTGGAAGGCGAAGCGGAGAGGAGGGTGGGCTAGGGTGGAGTAGGCGAGGTGAGGTTTGACGAAGACATTTGGTAGTCAAGGAGTGTTAAGCTTGAGCTTGGAGCTTGATCACTGTGTTGCCGTGGGAAGTACGAAGATAGGATGGACTAAGATGTTTGAGCAACGGACCGCAAGCCATACCCTATAGAACCAAAACGGGGTTCGTAAGAACGGGGCCCCGGTTTGACAAACCTCTGCGCCATATCGGGGCCCCGTTCTGGTTCTGCAGGGTATTGTTTACACAAATCTCGAGTCTTCGTGTGGACTTCACTGGAGCATCACCCTACTCAAGGACATCACCCTATTCAAGGACGTCGCTTCACTCAAGGACATCATCCTACCCAAGGACATCACCCTACTCAATGAATCCACTCGGACAGGAGTCTCATGGCGGCGGTACACGGGGACAGTGAGTATGAAAGAATACAACAAGGCCTCCTCGGTGCATACAATGATCAGGACAAGTTCAAGACTATCCTCGACGAACTTGCCTGCTCGGATCGCCTCGACTTCCTCCGCCACCTCTTCCATCTCGTCCCTTCGGCGCACCATCTGGCCGACGTCGTCCAACAGGCTCTCATCTATGTGAATCACGACGCAACTTCAGTCGGATCAAGCAATCAAAGAAGACATCCAGGCCTGCCGCGACCTCCTTGCAAGTGCACAACGGGACAAACAGCTTTGCACCATCAGAAGTCAGTCAGGCTGGCAAGGGTTTCCCGACGACCTTCCCATCGCTCTACGAACAACTCGGAAGAAATGCCTTGTCAAAGAGTCGGGTAAGCACATTCTAGCAGCATGGCTGAAGCTGGCCAAGGCTGCATCATTTAACGACGCACTTCCGTTGCTACTTGCTCAGCACAAAGCGTCTGGAGTACGCGGCAGACCGAGCGAAAAGACCATTCCCGCTTGCGTCAAGGAAGTAGAAGCGAGACGAGGGCGTCCTCGGGAGATACCAATGAACCAAACACAGCAGCCGAAACAAGGCGAGGGTCGCCAACTTCCAGCCCCCATCCTCAGCGTGGTTCCGCGCGAACATTATCTCATCTGTCAGCGGAAGTCAATCAAGGTACTGACGAAATTGCCTCAGCTATGGGCACGGGTCAGAGCAACAATGAACCCGGCCACAACAAGGACAACGAGCTTGATTCTCTCATCCCACCAAGACAATGTGCAACACAATCGACACCAAGCAAGAAGCGCAAGAGATCTCTAGATGAAGTCAACGGTCTCAGTCATCAACAAAGCCGAAGATATTCTGGGTTTCATACAAGACTCGTTCATGCGGAAATTAAGAGGACATCATCCATGCCACCACTAGCAGGATCCGGCACCGTAGTAGGAGACATTCCTGACGAGGAAAGCCAAGCTGAAGACGAAGACAGCCTCAATGCCAACGGGCAAGACAACCTAGAAAGTCAAAGTGACCACGACGCTCAATCTAGCCTCGGAGATGGCGCTGATACTGATTCTGGATTTGATGGCGAGTTTGGCAGTGGATTTTATTCTCACAAGGTAAAGCTGGTATACTCCTCGATCGTGACTATAGCTGTGTGCTAACCACATCGAAGCATTCGAGAACTTGCTCTCCGGAACGACAGTCTTCTCCATCGATAGAAAGAGGTCGCTTTGTCGATACACCGTTGGCTGACGTGTGTGAAAGTCTATGGGACAAAGAGAACGAGCTTCCAAGGGGGCGAAGCATTCCCCTCGGTCATGACGACGGCATGTCATCATTGAGTCACAACGATGCTCCTAGAATGTCCGCGGCAGACTCTACAGGGTCGCCGCTTGCATGCTTGCCGTCCCCGCAGGCACCACCAAGCATGCTGCCGGATTCACTTCTACCAGTCAACTCAATTGACTCAGCGAGCCAAGGGTCCCAGGCGTTGCTTTCACCACAGGTGGATGCGGCAGACCCGCCAGAGTTGCCGCTTGAACGCTTGCTGTCTCCGCAGGCACCACCAAGCATGCTGCCAGATACACTTCTACCAGTCAACTCACTTGATCCAGCGAACCCGGAGTTTCAGGGGTTACCTTCGCCACAAGTGGTGGTCGATGGGAACGTGGGAAACAACAATTGCAAGGACAAGATCGTGGACAAAGGGGAAAAAACGAAACTTGGCGACGACATGAATACGCCCATCGAAATTGAGGAGGAGAAAGAAGTCGGCAACCACACGGGTATGAGTGCTGAGACTCCCGATATGAAGCTGATCAAAAGCCTGTTGGGTTTCAAGATGTTGAATGACGAGATCCTCTTCAGGATCCTACACGCCTTCTCTGCTGGGAGGCCAGAATGGGGAGGCATTGAATCTCTTGTATTACAATCCGACCAAAGTACAATCAAGCTTCGTAGTGGGGCGTCGAGGTTCCTTTGCCCTATACACTCGCAGGCACTTCTTCACTGGACACTATTAATGATTGATCTTGAAAGGGAGCAAGTAGAGTACATCGACTCGAATAGTGCCGAACACAACAAAATTACAAAGTATGTCAAGAATTATGGCGAGCGAATCATTTAACGCCTAGCAAGTGTCAAGTCCATAACGCTACCTTCACATACAGGATGGCGGCAACGGCGATGTGCCCAACAGTCGAATGTAGTGGATTGTGGTATTTTCTTGCTGATCTTCGCAATACACTACCTCGCCGGTGAAGACATCCCATCAGCGGTTGATACCAGTCTGTGGCGACGAGCATTTGCATCAGTGTGGACCACAGTGCCTCATGTCTCAAGCCAGGCCGATAAGGGGATCGAGCTTGCGTCGTTGGCGGACGCCAAAGCAGCCTTTAAGCGTTGCGAAGTCCGTGCCGCTCGAGCTCTTCAGGCTCGCAACGCTATCTCAATCAGCAGCCGCATGCTGTCAGAATTTCCCACGAGCATTGACTCAACAAAACGCTCGATTACAGTGAAATCATCTGAGCCTACAGCTATTGAGCTTTTCTGCCATCAGCTCGAACGTCAGACTGAAGCAGTGCACAAACTCGAGGAGCAATCTCCAACTGCCTTTCTTGCCGATGTGCAACAGGAATTCTGGACCATTCGCACCGCACTGGAGACCATGAAGTCAAAAGCAATCGCAGCGCAACGCCATGAGGAGCTCGCCACCAAGTATGAGCTCAAGCGACTTGAGCAAGCACATGAAGACGTTGGGAAAATTCTGTCATTCTTACGTGTAGAGTCTGCAGCTCAAAACGACATTGCTATACGATACAAGCAGAAGCAGCAGGCGCTCGAAGAGTCTCTCGCCGCTGCTGAGGCGGCTTTTCGGAATGCATTAGGATGACGACTTGTGGTTTATTGAGCAAGAGAAGAAAGACAATGTCAAGGAAGAAAGAGGATTGTATTAGATGTATCTATTATAGTTGCTCACTTAGAATTTATAGCTATATGCCCTACATGTTATCCGTATGGTTGCAACCACTCATAGTATTCTCACAGCAAAGCATAGCAAGTAGACTATTTGCATTTCGAAACTTTCATTTATGCATATAAGAACGGGATCCTTGCTACTTCGCTCTCTTGGACCTCCGCTTGCCATCTACTTATACTCTGACCTCTCGGCGGCATTTGCGCGTCCTACTACTCGCGAGCACTACGTGCTTTCTTACACCATACAGTGCACTGCTTCTCGCGGAAGATTGCTCTAGAAGCATAAATATGCTCGCACCTACGCCTCTCGAGAAACGAGAGCATAAACTTCCGGATAATCCGAGTGACATCTTCTTCCTCTCGGATAGTCACAAGAAGCTGCCCTTCGAAAGTCCTTGTCTGCTACTGCAAAGTCTTCGATTACGGTATGCTACTCGAGTTCGGCAGGTCCAAAGTAGATTGGGGAATCTTTGCGATTCTGTTCTGGAACACGTATGAAGTTAATTAGCTTGTTGGGACAGGCTCGTCTGTGATTTTGCAATTTGGTGCAAGGGAGACGACAGTCTTGATTGTTTCTACAATGGCGTGATAGTCCCATAGCATGCCACCAACCATGAGATAGTCTTCTAGAGGAAGTGGAGCGTGCACTGAAAGCAGCATATGAGGTATAAAGCGCGTGTCTGAGCTTCTTATAATAACCTCTGCTACCGCTAGCATGTATAGGTTTCAGTTTAGACCGTGTATCTACTTCTCGTTGTACCGAATCAATGCGTGATGTGCTATAGCGAGGTTGGTGTCATATAACTAGCGGACGGTATCATTACGACGACACGCCTGCGCGAGAGATGCGACCGTTCCTCGCCGCCGAAGGCGAAAACTGCACTATCTTGCTGGGTCTCGTCGAAGCACGATCTGCTTATGCTAGTGAAACATCAACTCGTGCAGTATGGTCGGGACGTGGCAAGGAGATAAACTTGATCCGAGGAGTGCAGGACCATCTACAACGAAAGACCTAGCACTCTCGCCATCGACATCTTCGACAGCTCCCTACACGCTAGACCCTTGATAATACTACACCACCACTTTCGCCATCCTTGAATACAGCCAATGTTAAGTCCTTGCTAGTCCCCATTACCTCCGCCAATTCCCATTACCTCTACGACTCCGCGGCAGAGTACCGTCTTTGGAATTCCAGCCCCACTCGCGAGGAATCACCACTACTCTAGGCTATTGCTTGGAAGGAGAATGGATGAGTACAAGCATTGATAGGTTGCACTACATCACGGATCATGCCGAATGATGTCGCTAATACCTCGCCACCGTCTACTTCCCGCTCGACAACAGCATCGCATGTTATCTCAGGAGGTCCAAAGTCTGTCGAACTGCCGTGAGTGGACCTATCTTAGGTCGAACTACCGTGGACTCATGCGCTTAGCCTTTCAAGTTTCATTAGACTCTTCGGCAACACTCTTTCGGGTCTCCAGCAAGAGCATCTCTTCGATAATCTTCTCCAACCCAGCCTCAAAACCCTCCTGGCATACTTCCCAAGTGCTGTTGCCTTGTTTGATAAGAAACACCAAGTGCGGTACAAGCACAACCCACGCGTCCCACGCCTTTAGTATAGCAGCCGGCCTAACCCTTTCTTTCATGAATACTTCACTGGCGACACATGCGCGACGTTCTCCAGCAAGTAGTTTTGGTATAACGATGCCGAGGAGTTCACACTGTTCCAGCCGGATTTTGTGCCTTGGATCCGTCTCGGAGAAAACGTTTGGGTTGAGCCTCGTAGTGCTCGTGAAATCATGTAAGATACTATCGACAAGGCGTTCACAGACAATTTTGTGGTTGAGCTGCCCGACGGCTCGTGGGTATAGGAGGCGGGAGCCATCGTGAGACTGTGCTGTGCGATATAATTTGGCGAGGCAAGGTGGGGGTGTTGAATGGAAGAACATGGTGGATGATGGTGCAATGTTGACGCGAGTGAGGAACGAGTTTAGCAGATCCCGCTTTAGTTGCTCAATGTGATTTGCTGCTTCGAGCAGAGTTGACAGAGACCTGACGACATGTGGTTCGCGAGGTTTTGGCGTCTCGCGTGGGCGATGTGGAACAATCTCGTAGCTGTCTGGATTATACGAGATTGCTGAGTGGTGTGTACGATGGGCATCTTCCATGTCAAGCTTCCTACGCTTGTTGAGGTTGAGCTCGTGTGTGTGTTGGGCATCTTGTATGTCAAGCTTCCTACGCCTGTTCAGGTTGAGCTCGTTTGGATGATGGGTATCCTCCATGTCAAGCTTCCTACGCCTGTTGAGGTTGAGCTCGTGTGTTCCTGACTTCTTGATCGATGGGCCTGATTGATCGATTGTGACGCTCTTGAGGGCTTGACTTGCGCTCGCTCTGGGTGCTCCAACGACGAGCATAGGCTTACCGCCGATAGATGTATAGTACTCCGAGAGTGCATCGCGTGCGGCGCGTCTGTCGAGGGACGTTAGCACTGGGATACAGCTCGCAGATGGAGCGTCGCCTACAGATTCTTTTCTGGTTCCCAGGTGTTGTCATTGGCGTCATATCCTTCCCACTTGACATTGAACATGAGTGTGCCCTGATTGCTCTTAGATACAGCTTCAGTCATTCCATTCTTTGTCAAAGCTCACTTTCGACGTGAACTTGTGGCCGAGAATGCTTTCGACTAGATACATGTCACTCTTCCCCGTATCCTTCTCATCTCCAACTTTTCCTGGCATGGTGGTGGTGACACTCCGTTGGTTGTCGGTTGCTGGTGAAAGTATGAGGTTGTGTGTGCTTGGAGGTTGTGGAGGGGTGAGGGGCAAGTTCGATATTGAAAGGCCAGGCAACGGCGGGCAGTGCGGCAGACGTAGAAGAGGTGAGTGTGTGTGTTGGATCCCATATGTGAAAGTGAATGAATGAATGCTCGTCGTTCGTCGAGAAAGAAGGGATGTGGCGTGATTAGATAGATGTGACGAGATTAGATAGATGTGATAAGATTAGATAGCGATGTTATGGATGTGACCCTGCATATCGAGGATCTCACGCTTGCTTTGCTTCATCCTCATTTCATCGTTGTTCGCTATCTATGGCTTTAATTGCGGCAACAGCCCGTCCACCCACCACCATTCAGCATTGTGTGCATAACCTGCCGACACGATATCCTCGACATGTCCTCACACAATGCAAGATACCATTAAGAAAGAGCAAATGCTGCCATCGCGATACCATCGAATGACACCAACTCCGGCCGTGGGACTATCCAATACATATCGCGCCTTCATGAGCTCGTAAGAATGATGCAACATGCTTCCGGCCCTGCGCCTACAGAAGACCAAGCGAAGAGCACAAAACGTGCATGGACGATAGTGAGATTGAGCAACATTGCGGATACTCGTGATGCTCTGCGTTGTGGGCGGGTGAGGAGATGGAAGAAGAGCTGAGCGCCAAGTGTCTTGACGTACGAGTAACACACCGGAGGTTCGTTTGGTCGAGCTCGTGGACATGGGGACTGGACTCTGTAGCGGGCCTGATCTTGGAAAAAGACTGCGTGCTCATGACACAATGCAAGACAGTGCGAGGGGCAGATGATGGAAGGATAGCGTAGCGTGAGGCCGGTGTGAAACATTCGGGCCTGGATTATTGGATTCGTGAAGAGCATCTTATGGGCAATGAGGTAGCAGGTCAGATAGGCCTTTTAAGACGCAAGCTACCTCCGCATAGCACTCTGCACGAGCCCAGCGCATGAAAGAATCCGAGGAAGAACCTGTCAAGGGCAAATATGGAGAGTTGTTTCGAGTATGTTGCTCAGCACATTCTGAAACTCCTCTTGATCGCGTGCCGTGTCCAAATCGTCACAATATTATCTGTCTATCTATCATCCTGATCGTCTATCGAAACACGCTTTGCTTTCGAATTCTCTTTTTTCTTTCTTGTTTTCATCCTTGCTTCACTCAAGTGGCGAAGCCACACAACCCGAAACACGTACTCGGTCTGCACGCGTGTGTTAAATTACGGCATGCCATCCTGCTAGCAACAGCTTCGCCACTCTTTTGGCCGCTCTAGTACCTACAGACAGAACTTGAGCAGCCATGAGGAGGTACAGCAAGCTTACAGCTGTCACTTCAGCCGATGGATCTGACATCCATCTTCAGATCGAAGCTACAAACAACACTCGTGTCGCATCAGCAGCACCACACGGTTTGAGCAACAATCTCAAAGCACGCGATGTTCTTAGCGTTGATCTCCGGCGACGTGAATCACAGCCATCTGCAGATCGAAGCTAAATTCAACACGATCACCGTATCACAGCATCAGCTCACGCTTGGAGCACCGAGCTCAGGGTACAATAGGTCGACAGCTGTCATGTCAGGGTCACAGAACTGACACCCATCTTCAGAAGGAAGCGACAAACCCAGATCAAATGGCGGCCCCATCGTCGTCCCAAGCTACACTGCCTACTGTTCCCGCTACATAAAGACTACCGCCGGCGCTTCCATCACGGAAGCGCCACAATCCTGCCAGACACGAAGAACAATCTAAAAGGACACGCACACACAATCACTCGAGCACAACCTTTCCAGACCTGGCCCAGTCCCATGTTTCACTCAGCAAAAATGTCGAGACACAACGATATGTCATGCAGCTTGAAAAGGAAGTACTCCAGACTAAGAAAGAGCTCATCAAAGATCATCGACGCAAGCTTGTCGCTGCAAAAAGAAAGCACTTTGATGAGCCCTACGAGCTCCGCTACGAGGTTTTGATGTCACGATACGATCTCGTTCAGCTGATCGCCGAAAAGAGGCAAACTTCTAAGCAGATCAAAACACCTGCCAGATCATTCACAGCCATGTCAGAAGACCTTGTGTGCGGCATCTGCACGTTCCGACCCCAGAAACCATGCGCTCTATTGTACGGAGACGTCCTCTGGGGGGAATGCGTTAAAGACTGGCCGATGGTGTGTCCGGACCAGTATACACAGATCAATGCGGAAAGAGATGAAGACGAATTGCAACTATAGGTATAGCTAACCTACCCAGTCTGTCGAACTGATCTAGGAGGACTAGAAGCTGCTGACGTCTCCCTTATCAACATGCCAGTACTCATTGCCATTCTAGAGCATATGCCAGCCGCACCCATCACTGAGCCAGAGTATCTCACCTGAGTTGAAATTGCACAATTCTGCCGAGTGTAGGGTCAAGGTAGTGGCTCTTCACAGGACTTGGAGCTTGAGATGGCGTCGAAGCTGCTGAAAAATGAAACAAAAGCATCGTTAAGTTGTGATTCGACTTGCTACAAAATTCTGCTTCGTGACGGTCCCGGGGGAAAAGAGGCCGTGATAAAAGGACAAACTTTGGTGTTGCTACATCAAAGATGTCCGAGAAGCTGTCAACCTTGATCTCGCTTGGGAGGATGCCAACGTCTGGGTTGACGTAACTCCTCATACGTCCTGTATGTCTCAGCTGTGACGATGCGGATAGCGTCGTACAAGCTAGACTATCCAACCTCGCTGCGCTGGCAACGACAAAGCGCGGCTTGTCAAGGATGTGGAGGGACATTCTGAAATTTCAAGGCAGCCGGTTTACGCAGGCACCGATGGAAAAATCTAATGTCAGAGTTGCTAGTGCCGATGGTAGATTGACCGATGACCTGTACTAGTAGCAGAACGCCTACTTCGAGTACGCGCAGCAGAGCTTCCATAATTGCTAGCTAGTCAATCATCTTTATGCTATCACCCCAACACGACTAGTTGAGTCAACCGTGACTGACGAGAACAAGATACTCTACCGTAGCGAAGCTGCCACACTCCCCTACAATGTCCAAGAACTGTGCAACACTACTTCTCAAGTCTGCTAGGTTAAC